>OMDA01001220.1_pt1 | contig 10325 bp, 8 predicted proteins | sample 1645141 | NCBI WGS metagenome assembly OMDA01 (sample SAMEA103958151, study PRJEB25191) | human gut metagenome | reverse complement strand
TTTTCGTTATGGTATTAATAAAGAGCTGTCGCCATAGCTCAGGAATCTGAACTCGTGTGACAATGCATAATCGTAGATTGATTTCCAATCGCCGTTGACGAATGCGCTGACAAGCAGCAGCAGAGTGCTTTGGGGCTGATGGAAATTGGTGACAAGCATCTTGACAATCTTGTAATCGTAACCCGGTACGATAATTATCTGTGTGGAGAAATGAATGGTGCTTATCCTCTTTGCTGACATATAGTCAAGAATTGCGTTTATCGCCTCTTGTGGTTTGAGTTTCGGCAGGTTCTCGTCGTAAGGTTCCCATTGTCCTATGTGAAGCTTGGACTCTTCAATTTCTTTATCCGCGTGTAACTTTAGTCCCAGATAATATAGGCTTTCAAGGGTTCTTACGCTCGTTGTACCCACGGCAATAGTCTTGCAGTCGTGACTTATGAGCTTTTCGAGCGTACTCCTATGCACACAGATGAACTCAGAATGCATATCATGGCCTCCGATTTCTTCGGATTTTACAGGTTTGAACGTGCCGGCTCCTACGTGCAGCGTGATTTCCTCACGGTCGATGCCATGGTTGTCGAGATCGGAGAGCACAGAGTCTGTGAAATGCAGTCCTGCGGTCGGCGCAGCCACACTTCCCTTTATCTTGGAATATACCGTCTGATATGTGGTTTTGTCACTCTCCTGTGTCTCGCGGTTGAGATAAGGCGGTATAGGCAGTTCACCCATCGCCTCAAGTATATCTGCAAACGAGACCTTGTCGCCGTCCCAGGAGAAACGTATGAGATGCGAGGTATGATGTTCCTCAACATAGTTGGCGCGTAATGTCACGCAGATTCCCTTGATGTTAACCTCACGCTTCAATTCCTGTCCTTTCCATTTTTTCAGGTTTCCAACGATGCATAGCCATGAGCACTCTCTCGTGGTCTGAAACATCTGTTCATAGTCAGCGGGAGTATGGGGCTCAAGAAGAAATATTTCGATGAGAGCTCCTGTATCCTTTCTGAAGTGGAGGCGTGCCTGTATCACTTTCGTGTTGTTGAACACCATCATAGCACCCTTTGGCAAATGGCTTGATATGTTGTGGAAAATGTCTTCCTCTATCTTTCCGTGGTTGTATATCAACAACTTGCTTTCGTCTCTCTTTGCCAATGGGAATTTTGCAATCTTCTCATCTGGCAAAGGATAATTGTAATCGCTGATTCTTATCTGTTTTACGTCCATTTCCATATTTGATAAATTCTTTAAATTTGCTTTTATAACTTGGTGGATGCCATGTCTTGATGGTATAACCAAACTGTCTACATCAGGTAAACAGGTGGTTTGCATCAGACAAATAGGTTGATTACATGCAATAAACAGGCGGCTTATACCAGACAAACGTTATGTTTCCGACCTGCAAACTGGCTATTCTAACCTATAAACGATCTTAGTATGGCATAGAGAAACAAGAGTGACATTGTGAGCAATACAATGTCGATAGTAATTATTGTATAGCCTTTAGAAGTATACTGGCTGGAAATGAATTCCACATCGGGAAACATCCTGTCGTAGACCTTGAGATATACTAAATATAAAAGTAGTCCAACAAGCGCTCCCCAAGCTATGCCTACCAACACGTCGAAAGGATAATGCATTCCGAGGTACAGCCTTGTGTAGCAATTAATCAGAGCCCATGCCGTCATTGCGACAGTAAATTTCCTGTTTCTCACCAACAGTGAGAAGAACATTGTCAAGCTGGTGGTGTTTGCTGCGTGTGACGAGAAGAAACTGAAGTCTTTGTTGCTCATATCCCCTACTGTATATATTATTCCGTCAAGCATGTCATCGTTGATAGGTCGTGTCCTTCCTATCATAGGCTTGATGATAAAGTCACAGATTCCTCCAGAGAACATCACGCAACCGATTCCACACAGTATTATCAGCATTATCTTGGTCATGTTGTCATTGTTGCTTATCACGAGATAAAGCAATGCGATATAGAGCGGTATCCATGTGAACCCGGAAGTCAACGTAACCATCAGTCCGTCGAGGAACGATGATTCGCTGCCGTTGACCATCTGCAATATGGCTAAATCTATATTCCCTGTCATTTTCGATATTTAGATTTTCTGAATTTGAGAAGAATGAAGCCATCCCTCCCTATTGTCACCTAGCTTTACGTGTTTCCAGTCTTTCATCGAGTCATCTATGATGTCAACACGTGTTCCTTCATGTATTACTGTAACACTTTTCCCTTTATCATCAGGCACGTCTTTCAGCTGCAACGATGGCACTACCACGATTGCTCCTCTCCGATTCTGATACTGGCTCTTTTGTTGATATGCACAAATCTGGGAAAGTACGAACAGAACGGCGAAAAACATTCCTGCAAAGAAGCCAACTTTGCGTCTCGTTACCTTGACCGAAAGTAGATATAAAGTGAAGAATGCCAGAGTGAGCACGAGAGAAAAAATTGACAATGCCGCCCATGAGTCGATACCCATAAGATTGACCAGCGACTTATACCATTGCACCAGGAACATCTCTGCTTCCGGTGTGATCTTGTCTATCGTCTTTGACTGTGCTATCTGCAGATTCAGCTTGATGTCGTCGTCGCTCGGCGACAACAATAGTGCACGCTCATAGCTGAGTATGGCAAAAGTAATGTTGTCTGTACGGTAATAGGCATTGCCAAGGTTATAATACAAATCAGCACTCTTCGTGGTCTTCAGCAACTCGTTATAATCTTTTATTGCCTGCTGATAGTTGCCTTTTTTGTACTCGTTGTCAGCATTCTCCTTTGTTATTGCGGATGCAGGCAATGCTGTCAGTACTAACAACATGAGGACGAGAATCAGTCTATTTGATTTTTTCTTGCTGTCCTTCAGTGAATCTTCTATCTGTGTTATCGTATTCATTGCATCTTCGAAAATAGTATTCATGTCATTCGACATAGAAGACTGTGAATATCGTTCCAGCTCACAGGCATCAATGATTCCGATGAACTTCGTTGACAATTCTTCTCCTACACCGTTGGCAAGCAAAACACTCTCCACGTTGTTCCTGTTGAGCTCTCCGGCTGAAAGATTAAACTTCTCTTCGGCATACCCCCACATGGCTTTCAGTATATCCTCATAGAATGTGGAACTATTTCCTTTCAGCATTGAGTCATTAGCTGCCTTCAAGCGCTTCAGGGCAAGCCTGTTTGCAAGACGACGCTTGCTTCTCACGGTGTCCTTGCCCAAAGAGATGTATTTTCTCGAGGCAACGGTCAGCAGTGAGAATGTCAGGATTATCATGGTGATGAGTACCCAATATCCTGTAGAACAGAAGAACATGTCGTCGAAATCATGCGAACTCTCAAAACCTTCGTGTATTGGTTGTATATCCTTGTTGCGCAGATCTGACTGATAGTCGCTCACGGACGTTCCGCTTCCATCACCTTTGCCTACTTTAATGGTGAATGGTTGGGTCTTTATTGTCTTGTATGAATTCGTGTTAGTGTCAAAATATGTGAACTCAATGGCCGGAATCGTATACTCGCCCTGATTTCTCGGCACAGCGATGAAATCGTATATCATGTTGCCTTCAAGTCCGTTGGCTGTCACCTTTGTCTTGTCGGTTATCTTTGGGTCATATTTATCGAAATCTTTAGGGAAGTTGACAACTGGAGTCTTGATGAGCTTCAAATTGCCCTTTCCGCTTACCACTACACGCAATGTGAACGGATCGTTGGCCTTGATATCAGACTTGTTCAGCTGCGCACTTATGTTGAATACGCCGACTCCTCCAGAGAACGTTGCCGGTTTGGCGGGCAGAGGCAACACATTCAGTGTTATACCAGGTGCCACAATGTCGCGTTTCACTTCAACATAAGCCGATCCACCATTGAAAAAGGCTTCCACTGGGTCTACGTCTCTATTCTGCTGAACTACTGATCCCTTGAACACTATGCTTGGTATCTTCAATGCTCCGGACATCTGAGGATACATTATGTACTGGCTCCATGTTACGCAACGGTATGGTCTGCCATTGTGGTTTTCGATATGAAAGGATTTCTGTTGTGGCAATGGCACTTCAAGCGTGTGGAAGCCTGTAAGGTCAGGCATGTCACCCTTAAGTGCGTTGAGATCTACCAGCGTATATACTTTGTATGTCAGTATCACAGGCTCCTGTTCATATACCTTGTTCTTGCTTGCACTTACCTTTATGAAGAGATCTGAATTGCGGATTTCAGATCCTGCAGTCCTCATACGTGGTTGGTCGTCAGCTCCATTGTGCATCCTTGGCGTGCCATTTGCCGACATGCTCTTGCCCGTCACCTTTATTTGTACAGAACGTGAAGCGAATTTTCGCCCGTTAGCCACTACTGTGGCAGAAGGAATTCTATACGAGCCAGCTTTCGTGGCACACAGAATATATGTGAATGTCGTAGATGATGAACTGCTTGCATGTCCGTTTATCACCTGATAGCTCGACTGAGACGAACGGTATGGACCCGTTATCACTTCGAGTGCTTCAGGTATGCCGCCGAGATGCAGGTCACCAACGTCTTGCGTGTCAATCACATAAGTCAGTCGGAAATTCTCTCCCGTTTGCACGTGGGAGGGAACTGAGACATGCAGCCCCTGGGCGTGACACAATGATATGGCAAATGCCAATAGTATATTCAGTATAACTTTCTTCATTTTATATGATATAAGTATTTCTGGCGTATAATATAATTATCTCTGGATCACCAATTCTTCTCCAGCCTCCTGGTCTGTTGTTGTTGGCGACTGCGGTTCAACCTTTCTTGAGTCTCTCGTTCCTGCTGCATAGCTGCATTAAGAAGCTGTTCAGCGTTGTCCTTGCTCATCTGAGGTTGATTCTGTTGCGGCTTATCTTGCTTCTGGTGCTTATCTTTCTGCTTTTCCTGCTTGTCTTTATTGCCTTTATCCTTGTTTTTGTCGCTCTGGTTCTGCTGTTTGTTCTTGTCGTTCTGCTTGTTGTCCTTCTGAAGCTTCTTACAGAGTACAAGGTTATAACGAGTTTCATTGTCTGAAGGGTTGTTGCGCAAAGACTCAGAATAAGCTTTTATGGCATCTGGATACATCTTACTGCCCTGACAGATGACGCCTATGTTATGATAAGACTTTGACTTTCTGAACTTGTTCTTCTCAGTGCTTGCTGCCTTTTGGAAGAATTTTACGGCTTCCGACATCTTGTTCTGCATCATGAGGGCACATCCAAGGTTATAAAGGGCTTGCGGGTTTTCGTGATTGATTGACAAAGCCTTCCTGTATCTCACTTCCGACTCAGGATATTGCTTGGCTTTGTAAGCCTTGTTGCCCTGCCGGATATAGTCTCGGTCGGTCTGTGCTGATGCAATCACAGGAATCAGCAGGAGCAATGCTATTATGTATTTTCTTATTATCATCATCATTGGTCTCATGTTACATACTGGATGTTATTTCTTGAACAGTTTGATATTTCTGAACAGTGGGTTTTTCACTTCCAGCGTGAGTGCTTCGATTATTATAAGGAAAAGTGCCAGAAGTACAAAAGTCTGATACTGCTCGTCATATTCACTGTATACGGCATTCAACAGGTCGCCCTTCTGTAACTTGGCAAGTTCTTCGTCAAGTAACTCCTGTGCGCTGTTGGTGTTGTCAACATGGATATAAGAACCTCCGCCAGCTTTTGCTATCTGGCGACACATATCCTCGTTGAGTACAGACACGACTTCATTGCCGTGGTTGTCACGCATATATCCGCCATGCCCGTCTGGAATAAGTCCGCCTTTAGGCTGTCCGATTCCTAACACAAATACGTTAATACCCATTTTCTTTGCCTTCTTGGCAGCCTCTATGGCGCCTCCCTCGTGGTCTTCGCCATCGGTTATAAGCACTATGGCCCTTCCCAGATTGTTTTTCTTGGTAAAGCTGCTGCAGCACATATTGATGGCTCCACCTATGTCTGTTCCTTGTGTAGCAATAAGCCCGGGGGTAAGACTCTGAAGAAACATCTTTGCAGACACGAAGTCGGTTGTTATAGGCAATTGTATGAATGAACTACCCGCAAAGACCACAAGACCAACCTTGTCGTCTTTGAACCCATCGATCATATTTTCTATCAGCATCTTGCTGCGGTCTAATCTAGATGGGGCCACATCTTCAGCGAGCATGGAGTTGCTTATGTCCAATGCGACCATTGCCTCGATTCCGGCTCGCTTCTCATTGCTTATCTTTATGCCTGCCTGCGGACGGGCAGCAGCAATTATAAGCAATGCCAATGCAGTGAGCGTCATATAGAACTTTACAAGCGGCCTGTACTTTGAGCGTCCTGGCATCAACCCTTCTTGTAGTGCTTTGTCTACTATGCCGTTTATTTGTTTCTTCTTCTTTCTCGTCTGCACTGTCCAGATTATCATCAGAACCGGTATGACAAGCAGAAGATATAAATATTCCGGATTTGCGAATCTCAACATAATGTTTATGTTTTTTGCTTATATGCTATTTCCTGATTGTATGATGTTGACTCCCAAACTTCTAACGCAGTCTACTAAACTCAGAAAGTTTGTTGTCTCTATCGTTTTCTTGTTTATGTCCCTACGGTTTTAAGGAAGACGCCTGAATACTGTCAACCTCAGCAACATGTCGATTATCAATATCAATACAGCCGCTATGGCGAATGGGACAAAAGCTTCAGAACGCTTGGAGAAGTTTTTCGTATTCAAACGAGTCTTTTCCAATTTGTCGATGTCCTTGTATATTTTTTTCAGTTCAGCAGTATTTGTAGCTCTGTAGAACTGACCGTCTGAAGTATTGGCAATACGCTGCAAGGTCTGTGTGTCTATATCTGCACGCATGTTAACGTATTTTACAGTTCCGCCCACATTGATTGGATAAGGAGCAAGGGATTTGCTTCCGATGGCGATAGTGTATACGCGGATATTGTAGCTTTTGGCAATCTGAGCCGCCGTTAGTGGTGATATGTCACCCATGTTGTTACTACCGTCTGTAAGCAAGATAACGACTTTGCTTTTCGTCTTGCTGTCTTTCAGACGGGCTACTGCGTTGGCGAGTCCCATTCCTATTGCCGTTCCATCCTGTATCAGAGAACGTTCGGCCAAGTCTGTTCGCACATTCACAAGCATATTCAACAACGATTGGTGGTCGGTTGTCATTGGACATTGAGTGAAAGCCTCACCGGCAAATATAGTAAGACCGATATTGTCGTTCTCACGGTCCGATATGAAATCAGCCGCAACGGCCTTTGCTGCTTCTATTCGGTTTGGCTTGAGGTCCTGTGCGAGCATACTTGTCGATACGTCCATCGCCAACATGATATCGATTCCCTCAGTCTCTTTTTCGCCCCAACTGTTGCGTGTCTGCGGACGAGCAAGGACAATCACTATCAACACGAACACCAAGACGCGCAGCAGATGAGGCAATTCTATAAGCCGCAACCTGAGACTCTTGTGAACATTCTGATAGGCAAAGGTATCAGCCATTCGGAATGTTGGTTCGTATTTCTTCCTGTAGAGCAGACACCATAATATATATGGTATCAGCAGAAGGAGTAAAAACAAATATTCTATGTTTGCAAATTCCATGAAACTTTCTCTACACGATTAAATAAACCTTATATATCACTACAATCAACGCAAAAAGTGCAGCTGCCGTCAACACGACTATAGCCAGCTTCAATGTCCTGCGCTGACTCTTGACTTTCTTTTCTACTTCATTCTCTTCAACGACTAACTTTACAGGTTTCTCTTCCTCTTTCTTGGTGTCATTGATGAACGATAGAGCATTGACGAGATTTTGGTCGTTCTCGTTGGCCAATACAGAATACTTTGCGAATTTCACGAGGTCTGCAGTACGGAAAAGACTAACCATCTCTTCAATCGCGCCCTCATTTTCATCCCGGAGCCTTTCTATAATTTCTGAGCTTGTCATTTCCATAGCATCGAAATTGAAGCGCTCAGCTATATACTGGCGAAGGATCATTGTCAGGCGGGTGTAATAACTCTTCTGATCTTCTGAAACAGCCGCCTTCTCTTCTTTTAGCTTTTCTATCTCAGTGATTGCCTTCTGATGGGCAGATACTTTCTTGATGAATTTTATCGGTTTTATTACAGACTTGTTGGTATTTAGTCTGTTTATCAGATATGCAAGCAGTATTAGCAATAATACAAACAATATTGAATATCCGAAGACCGTTGCCCATTCGCCCCAGCTGAAAGGATTGTCCTGCACGTCCTTCGGACCGTAGAACTTCTCTGTGTGTACTGTATCCACAGGCATCGTCATTACTTTCAATGCGAGATCCTTAGTCTGATACGACTTTCCGTCTACCTTTATGCTCTGTGATGGAATGCAATATAATTTCTCGTCGAATGAAGTAAGCGTATAAGACTTGCTGTATTTTATGAGATTATCTTCAACTCCTAATGTGTCGATATTACTGCACTCCAGTACTTCCACTCCTGGGGTGATATATTGCGATCTTTCGAACTTAGGGAATGACACCTTATGATGCTTCTCATCAAGGGTGACACTAAGGGTCAACTTGGTCTGTTCACCTATCAATATCTGCATAGTGTCGATCTTCTGGTCTATGGTCACCTGCGACCATATCGACATTGTGAACGACACAAACAATATAGATAGAAATAATCGTTTCATCTTTGTTATAAAATCTTATGAATAAAGTATTTACGACCTCAGCTTAAAGAGTTGTATGAGGCTCTTCACATAGTCTTCATTCGTAGCAATTGAGATATTGTCAGTATTGGTCTTGCTGAACAGTCTATCGAGTGACGCCCTCCTATCCTGCCAATATTGGCGATGCGCCTGACGTAGCTTCTTGTCACTCGTGTCGATATACATCTCATGTGAAGTCTCGGCATCACATATCTTGATGAGCCCCACATCGGGCAGCTCTCTTGCGAACTGGTCGTATAGTTGTATAGCCACGACATCATGCTTCTTGCAGCACACTATCATCTGCTTCTCATAATCACCTCTGTAATAGAAGTCACTAAGAATGAAAGCGGTACAACGATGCTTCACGGCACTGTAAAGGAACTGAAGAGCACAGGATATATCTGTGCGCTTGCTCTCAGGATGAAAGTCAAGCATCTCGTGGATTATATACAATATGTGTTTTCTTCCTTTCTTGGGCGGAATATACTTTTCTATCTTGTCAGAAAAGAACACTACTCCAATCTTATCGTTATTCTGTATCGCACTGAAAGCCAATGTTGCCGCAATCTCCGTTGCCTTGTCACGCTTTGTCTGCATGCGGGTGCCGAAGTCAAGAGATGCGCTGACGTCGATAAGCAGCATTACAGTAAGTTCTCGCTCTTCTTCATACACCTTCACATATGGTGAATTCATCCTTGCTGTGACATTCCAGTCTATATCACGCACGTCATCGCCATACTGATATGCACGCACTTCGCTAAAGGCCATTCCTCGTCCTTTGAAGGCCGAGTGATATTGACCAGCAAATATATTATTGCTAAGTCCGCGAGAATGGATTTCAATCTTGCGGACCTTCTTCAACAAATCCTGAGCTTCCATCAAGGAACCTCCACTTTATTTAATATTTTACTTATGATCTCCTCTCCTGTCACGTTGTCTGCCTCAGCCTCGTAAGAAAGTCCAATGCGGTGACGCAATACGTCATATGCTACGGAACGTACATCCTCTGGTACCACATATCCTCTGTGATTGATAAATGCATACGCTCTGGCAGCTTTGGCCAGATTGATGCTGGCACGAGGGCTTCCTCCAAAGGTTATCAGAGGTTTGATATTCTCCAATCCATAACGCTCAGGATAACGTGTCGCAAACACGATATCTGCGATATACTGCTCAATCTTTTCGTCGAGATATACTTGATTTACTATTTTCCTGGCATTGAGTATCTCAGACGCTTCAACAACTGGTTTGATATCTGCCTTCAGACCATTGAGATTCTCCCTGATAATCTGCTTTTCCTCTTCGATAGTGGGATAATCAATCATCACTTTCAACATAAAACGGTCTACCTGCGCCTCTGGCAACTGATATGTTCCCTCCTGCTCTATAGGATTCTGAGTTGCCATTACTAGGAAAGGACTTGGCAGGTCAAATGTTGTACTACCGATTGTCACTTGATGTTCCTGCATAGCCTCGAGCAATGCGCTCTGAACCTTTGCCGGAGCACGGTTTATCTCATCTGCAAGAATGAAGTTTGAGAAGACCGGACCTTTCTTCACTTGGAAGCTCTCGGTCTTCTGTGAATATATCAATGTACCAATAACGTCGGCCGGCAACAGGTCTGGTGTGAATTGTATGCGACTGAATTCC
>OMDA01001219.1_pt1 | contig 10327 bp, 2 predicted proteins | sample 1645141 | NCBI WGS metagenome assembly OMDA01 (sample SAMEA103958151, study PRJEB25191) | human gut metagenome | reverse complement strand
TGTCAAAATTATGTAAGTTTATTTTATTGCCAAATTACAAGTTGCCCGTCAGATGAGGGGCGTAAAGTGCAAAAATGCCCCATTTCATCGCAAAAAAAGCCCCATTCCATCGCAAAAAATCCCCATTTCATCGCAAAACGGCCATTCTGGTGCAAAAAACGGGTAAAGTGTCCGATTGGTACCAATCGGACAACTACTTATGAGCAATCGGACAACAAGACAGGGCAATCGCTTACATTCAAACGATGGCATTACTTAAATTTGTAAACAATTTCACTAATTTCATAAACATTTATCATTATGCACACACACTTTACACGATTACCTCATCAGTGGGTAGCGAAGAAAGTGCCTCCTCCGCCCCTATTGGGCCGGTGGCTGCTCATGTTGGGCGTGTTGCTCATGACCTGGGGCCTTGTGCCGCAGGTGGTGAGGGCAGACACCGACCCCAAAGATGTAGCCAAGCTGATAGGTCTTGACAATATTGCCATGAGCGAGGCACGTCCGTACATTGAATTCCGTTACATGGACTACGACAAGGATAACAGAAAGCCTGATGCCATGCGCAATATCAAGATATATGCGAGGGAGTTCGCTGGGTACAAGACTTACAATTTTATGGGTATGGATAAAACATTCCCCGTTTACAATGACATATTGGTGGGCGAAATGCCCCGTTGTCATGACAAGCTTGTGCGTCACAGCGAGGAGTATGGCCGCCTTACCATCGTAAAGGCTGAATTCAATGGCAAAAAGCGTACTGTCTACGCCCGCTTTTACCCTTCAAAGAAATTGCTCGAGGGTGAAGGCACCCCTGACGGCAAGGGCAAGTTGCGCGGTATCAGGTTTGTGGGTTGTTGGGACAACAACGACAATGGCGATGATCCCGACAACATAGACAAGTACTTGAATTTCGATGCCGGCTCGGCCATCAACGAGTCCCAAACCAATAAGGGCAGTTTTGTGCGCAGTGCCGCAGGCAAAATTACATTCAATGCTACGAAGCTGCAGAATAAGAAAGCCTGGGGTTTCGCGCCCACCTATTATTTCAACAATTCAAGGTCGTATACTTCCCTCAAGTATGGTTCGGTATATGCGGCCGACAATGCCACCAGCGTGACCAAGACGCTCGACGGCACGTTCAGCAACCGCAATGCCGTCACCATTTACTATTGGGGCGCATGGAGTGCCACGATGAATATTGGCGTGGGTAGTGTAGTAGATCCCATCCACGACAACAAGAACAGTGTGTTCCAGCGTTACAACAATGGCACTATTTGGTCAGTCACCGTGCCCGGTTGCCCGTATCCGGGCAATTTGAGCGCAGAACCCAAACAGTGGACCAAAACCGTGAAGCTGACTTGGAACACCAAGGGCGACACCCGCTTGAGCAGCGAGAAAGACAAGTGGCTGGTGTACCGCTACAAGCAAGGCGAATCAGCAAGTTCGGCCAAACGTATCGCTGCCGTTGACTATAAAACTCACGAATGCGAGGTGGAAGTGCCAAGTCTTGAAACCAAATATGTGTATATCGTCACCTACCAAAAGGACGGGTGGAAGGAAGGCATAGTAGACGACCTCAAGGCCACAGTGACGACCAAGATAGTGCCGTCGTTCGTACTTGACAAGGTAGACACCCGTTCTGAAGAGCAGAGCGTGGTGGTAACTTGGAAGTATGGTGCTTTCAGAAACAGCGAGCAGAGTTTCCTTGTGTACAGCCGTTTGGCTGGCACAACCCAGTGGAGCAACCCCGTGAGCGTGCCCCGCACCGATGTAAATGCCACCTTGGGCGAATACGAGTACACTGGCATCAAGAATGTGTGTGACTCTTACGAGTTCAAGGTTGCGCTGAAAGCCTTTGGCAAGACCTTTGAGTCGCCCATTGCCGTAGGCTCCATCAGCGGCAGCAGCCGTGTGACATCGTTAAACGTGAGCAAGGGCCTGTACAGCAACAGCGTCAAGCTCACCTGGAACGCCCAGCAAATATCTGAGGGCAACACCCGTTATGTGGTGGCACGCCGTATGCTTGGCAGCAAGGGCAACTGGAGCGACATACACACCGTGTCGGGCACCTCGGAGATGTACACCTTCGACGACAACAATGTGGCCCCCGGCCAGTACTACGAATACCGCGTGTTGTCGTACATCAACTGTAATGGCAACAGCACGCTGACCGCCGAGGCCATCGACAACGGCTTTTGCCAGGCCACCGGCACCATAGCCGGCCGCATAGCCTATGGCACAGGTACGGCCGTTGAGGGCGTGCGCGTCAATTTGGTGCAGGCCAAGGACGATGCCGAGGCCAAGTCGCAGTTCTACTCATTGCGTGTTGACAATGTAGGCGGTGGTCTTGTGCTGCCCCTCGACCGTAAGGAGGCTGGTGCCCTGTTTATGGACAGTGTCCCCCTCACCATGCAGGCATGGTTCCGCCTCGACGACAACATCAAGGAGTCGGGCAATGCAACCAATTATGCAACGCCCATGCTGATTGACACTTACGACAACTTCTCACTGTTTGGCCAGCGCACCAGTAGCGGTGCCTACCAGCTGACGTTGCGCCTGCCCACACCTAACAAGTATGCCGACACGCGCACCACGGTGGTGCTCAAGCCCAACAACTATTATGCCATAGCCCTGTCAACCGATGGCGCCGCCAACTGGACCCTGCGCGCCATCGACACCAAGGGCAAGATGCAGAAGTTTGAGACCAAGGCCACGGGCATGCCCAAGGAAAACAGAAAGAAGCTTTACAACCTGGCCTTCGGTACGAATGTGAGCGATTTGGCAAGCTACAACTTTAACGGCTACATCGACGAGGTGCGCGTGTGGAACAAAGTCCTTGCCGATGCCGAGTTGACAGCTACCTACGACCACCAGCTCTCGGGCGACGAGAAAGGCCTCTATCTGTACTGGCCGCTCGACGAGGGTATTACCAACCAGACTACCGCTTACGACTATAGCAAGACCGGCGGCGTGGCCAATGGCCATCACGGCACTATCAAGTCGTCGAATAAAATCAGCACCATTGTGCCCCCCGACGATGCATTCAGCATTTACGGTCGCACCGATGCCGAGGGCAACTATGTGATAAAAGGTGTGCCATTTACCGGCAGCGGCACCAACTACTCGGTTGTGCCAAGCAAGGGCGTACACAGCTTTACACCACAGAAGCTCTCGCGCTACGTCAGCCAGAACTCAATCAACCACAATGGCGTTGACTTTGAGGATACCTCAAGCTTCCCCGTTACAGGCCAGGTGCTGTACGAAGGCACCACCTATCCGGTGGAGGGTTGCAACTTCTACGTAGACGGCAACATTTGCTATAAGGACGGCGAACCCATCACCAGCGACAGCGAGGGCCACTTCAGCATCAGTGTGCCCATTGGCGACCACTTTATACAGATAAAGAAGCAGGGCCACGAGTTTGCCTCGGCAGGCCGTTTCCCTGCCGACGACAAGGGCGTTGGCACACGCTACACCTTTGTGAAGGAAGAGGCGTTGAACTTTACCGATGTGACCAAAGTCGTAATAGCCGGCCGTGTGGCAGGTGGCGACGTTGAAAAGGGCAAGCCCCTTGGTTTGGCACAGAGCAAGGCCAACATTGGCCAGGCCGTGATAAAGCTCAGCGCAGGCGATGCCTACCGCATGAATGTGGTGCGCAAGGACAATGGTGGCGCCTACACCTACGAAAACGCCACCGATGCCCGCAACTATGAAGCAGCAAGCAAGCAGGTGAAGAGCACCGCCCAGGTGGGTGGCGGCGATGACGATGCCGTAAAAACCATCACCATCACCACCGACCCCGCCACAGGCGAGTTTGCCGCCCTGGTACCCCCCCGTGCAGTACAAGGTAACCAGTGTCGAGGTGCCGTCAAATGCCGAGATTGTATTCGACCGCGCCACCATTCCTGGCATCGACGCCAGCAATCCACTGGCCGTCAAGACCGACTCCACCACCACCGACGAGGGCAAAGTGCTACGCTTCGACTATGTGGCATCGCTCAACTTGGCTCACCGCGTGGAGCCGACATTCGATGTCAAGCAGAAGGGCGCCCCGGCCTTTGGCGACGCCACCTTCAAGTACGTGACACTCAGCGACCCCAAGGGCCAGGAAGTGCCGCTCTACACCACCGACGAGCAGGGCACAGTGACCTATGCCATGGGTGCCCCGGTGTTCACCCAGTTGCGCCGCTACACCTTCACCCTCGACGGCTACGAGCAGTACGTCAACCAGGACGATGCCCAAAATCCCGTCACCGACCGTGTACCGTTGCAGAAGTCAACTGTCACCATCACCAACCAGTTTGCTGCCGGACAGGTGGTGAACTTTGAAGGTGCCGACGACGGCAAGTTTAAGGACGAGAACAACTTGGCCACCAACCAACTGCAGCTCGACTCGCTCGGCCATGCCGAATACACCTTTATGGCAGGTTTCCCCAACATCACAGAACCGTACACCTTGGGGCTTAACATGGTGTTCGACGTGAATGGCGCACAAAAGCAGTGGAGCGGCAACGGCACCTTTAAGGCCATTGTGCTTGGTGAACTGCCGTCGGGCAACAACTTTGTGACATCAGGCCCCGACAAGGTGCTCATGGTGCTGCGCGACCCTCCGGGTTCAAACTCAAACGCCTATTATGAGACAGCCACCTCTGTGACCGAAAGCACCTCGTACGCCGGTTCGTTTGTAACCAATAACGAGGTGAGCACCCTCACCAAGCTCGGTTTCGAGGCCGCCACATGGGTGGGCGTGGGTGCAGGTGTCATAACCGAAGCATCGACCAAGGCCGACCTTGAAGTGGGTGCCGAGGTCAACCTCGATATTACCGACAGTCAGGAAAGCGCTACCACCACCACTACGACCAACCGCGTGAGCACGTCTGACGAGGAGGACTATGTGGGTGCCAACGGCGACGTGTTTATAGGCACCGCCACCAACATTTTGTTTGGCAATGCCCGCAGCGTGGACATACGTCCCGACGGCAAGGGCGGCTTTGGCGTGACCCGCGAGGACGTTATATCAACCGGCATGGAGTTTGGCACAGGGTTCAACTATTCGCAGAACTATGTGGAGAACACCCTGTTGCCCAACCTCGAGAGCGTGCGCAACAGTTTGCTGCACGACCCCTCAGAGGGCATTACCAGCAACACGACCAACGAGGTGGTGTATGTGTCGAAGGTGAGCAAGGACGCCCCGCGCTTTGGTTCGAACAACAACGACAAGGACGTGTGGGGCGCTGCCGCCGTTTCGGGCGACAAGCTTGACGGTCCGAGCTACACCATGATGCTCCCCGCCAAGACCACCGACAGCAATGGCAAGCCCAAAGCCTTTGAGGACAAGGTGAAGTGGTACAATTCGCAGATGGCGCTTTGGACACAGACCCTGGCCAACAACGAGAAGGCCAAGATTGAGGCCAAGAGCAGCCGTACAGAGTACCTCATAAGCAACTACTCGTTCGACGCCGGTGCCACCATCGAGAACTCGGTAGGCACCATCGAGGCCAAGAGCCACGAAACCAGCGAGGAGTTTGAGGTGATGATAGTGGGCGGTGTGACCACCGGATTTGAGATAAACGGCACAGGTGTCGACCTCACGGTGAAGACCACCACAGGCACCCGCAACACCTTTGTGCAAGGCTCAAGCTCGGAGAATGCCAAGACCATTGGCTATACGCTCAAGGAGAATGGCGACGACGATGCCCTGTCGGTAGACGTGTTCAATGCCCCCGACGGTTTCGGCCCCATCTTCATAACCCGTGGCGGACAAACCTGCTGCCCCTATGAGGACAAGTATGTGAGCAAGTACTATGAGCCAGGCACCGAGATATCGGCCGCTACCATGCAGATAGAAGTGCCCAAACTCAATGTGGAGAATAACTATGCCACCGATGTGCCCTCAGGCGGTACCGCCAACTTTACCCTGCTCATGCAGAACGACAGCGAGACGGGTGAGGACGTGTGGTTCCAGCTCTCTATGCTCGACGAAACCAACCCCAATGGCGCCAAACTCAGCATCGACGGCCAGGCACTGACCGACGGCCGCGTGTTCCTGGTGCCGGCTGGCAAAGCCCTGCGCAAGCAGCTGCAACTCACACAAACCGACCAGAGCGTGCTGGAGTACAACAACATCAAGCTCGCCCTGCGCTCGCAGTGTCAGAGCGACCCCACAGGTTCATTCCCAGTAATAGCCGACACCGTGGCCATTTCGGCTCAGTTTGTGCCCAGCTGTTCCGACATCATGCTCAGCGTGCCCGACCGCGTGGTGAACCACAACACCGGCAGCCAGCTCAAGATGGTGGTAAGCCGCTACGACCGCAACTTCCGTTCGTTCAAGGGCTTCCGCATACAGTACAAGGGTGCCCGCGATGTAGACTGGCAGTTGGCCAAGGAGTTTGTCAACAATGAGACCGACCTTACCGATAACAACCAGCTTATCAGCGGTGCATCGACCACCTATGTGCTCGACATGAGCAACAACGCACTCTTCCCTGATCAGACCTACGAACTGCGCGCCATCACCATGTGCGACTTTGGCAGTGGTGAGGTGAACAATGAGAGTGAGACCATTGAAGTGGTGAAAGACGTGGCGCGCCCGAAATTGTTGGGCAACCCGTCGCCCGCCAACGGTGTGCTCACCCCCGACGGTGAAGTGTCAATCACCTTCAACGAGGACATCAAGGCATCAAGCCTTATCAAGACCGAAAACTTTGTGGTGACCAGCAAGCTCAACGGCTCGAAGGTTGACCACGATGTGGCCCTGCAACTCACAGGTGCCGAGGGTGCACAAACCGAGGCCGATATCGACTTGGCCGCACGTCCGTTCGCCCTTAACATGTGGCTCAACTACACTGGCGCCGGCCAGATACTGAGCCATGGTGCAGCAGCTACCAAGTTTACCCTGTCGGTTGACGACGAGGGTCACCTCACGGCCGATGTGGCCGGCACCAAGGTGACGTCGGAAGGCACACTGCCCAAGGACAAGTGGACCTACCTCGCACTCAGCTATGCGCCCGCCAGCCAGGGCGGCACACTCACTGCCGACTGTGCTTACGATGACACCGACGCCAGCCTGTTTGCATCGCAGCCCGTGCCCGCCTACAACGGCAATGGCCCGCTGCGCATAGGTGGCGGAATGAAGGGCGCCATGCAGGAACTCACCTTGTGGAACGCTGCCCGCTCATACGCTGAGGCCAAGGCCGACATGTACACTACCAAGCAGGCCAACTCTGCCGACATAGCCGGCTACTGGCCGCTCAACGAGGGCACTGGCACTACAGCCAACGACGTGGCCCGCTCGCACCACATCACGCTGCCTGCCGCCTCGTGGTATATGGCTACGCCCAACAAGGCTGTCAGGCTGAACGGTACAACCGATTATGCTGCCATTGACCTGACCTCATGCTCACCCGCCACCGACGAGGATTATGCTCTCGAACTGTGGTTTAAGGGCAACAAGCCCGAGGCAGGCAAGCAGGCCACGCTCTTCAGCACCCATGCCGATGGCGTGATGGCTGCTTTCAATGCCCAAGGCCAGCTGCAACTGAGCCAGAACGACCAAATGCTGGCCACTGGCACAGCCGACTGCCTTGACAACCAATGGCACCACTTTGCACTGAACGTGCTGCACGACGGCACGGCAGCTGTATATGTTGACGGTAACAATGTGGCACAATTTACACCCATTGCCCCGCTCCGCTTGCAGAGCGACAGCCTAATGCTTGGCGTGATGCGCCGCGCACAGACTGCGGGGGCTGCCGACTTTGTGTACAGCAATTACTTCAACGGTCAGCTTGACGAGTTGCGTCTGTGGAATGCCCGCCTTACTGCCGATGTGCTGCGCGCCGCACGCTTGCAGCGCCTCGAAGGTACCGAGAGCGGACTGGTGGCTTACTATCCGTTTGAGAAGATACAGCTCAACCAGTACAGCCAGGCCGAAGTGGTGGCCGACATGGCCGACCATGCCACCACCACGCTGCCTAAGCCGCATGAGGCCAAACTCTATGGCTCGGCTGCCATTGGCGATGAGGCTCCCGGCTTGAAGGCTGCTCCCAAGCTCAGCAATGTGGCATTCAACTTTACCGCATCGGAGCGCAAGGTAGTCATCACCCTTAACGAATCGGCCGCTGCGCTCGAGGGTTGCACCGTCAACTTTACGCTGCGTGGCATACGCGATGTGAACAACAACTTGGCCGACCCCATCAGTTGGACGGCCTATGTGCAGCAGAACCAGTTGCTCTGGGGCGACAGCCAGCTGACGCTTACCAAGCAACAGGCCGACAAACTCACCACCGAGGTTGAGATTGTGAACAACAGCAGCGCCGCCGAGGCATGGACTATCAGCGGATTGCCCTCATGGCTCACGCTCAATACCGAGAGCGGACAGCTCAAGCCCCTTGGCACAGCTAAGTTGCGCCTAACAGTGCCCGCATCGGTGGCAACAGGCCGCTATGAGGCAACGCTCTACCTCACTGGCAATCAGGGTGTGGCACAGCCGCTGCACGTGCAGCTCACTGTGACAGGACAGCAGCCCGACTGGCGTGTTGATGCTGCTAAGTATGACATGAACATGAGCATGGTGGCCCAGTTGCAATTCAACGGTGTGCCGTCAGAGAATGGCACCGACCTTGTGGCAGCATTCAATGCCGAGGGCACTTGTGTGGGTGTGGCTTCGCCCGTCTACAACAAGCGCTTCGACTGCTACTTTGCCATGCTTACCATCTATGGCAACTCCGACGAGCCAGGCTCGCCCGTCAGCTTCAAGGCATGGCATGCCGCTACGGGCAAGGTACACCCAGTGGTTGAAACCGCTGACAAGGTGACCTTCAGCGCCAATGCCGTGTACGGTAGCGTAACGAAGCCGTATGTGCTTAATGCTACCAACGCCGTAGAGCAGCAGTTCAGTCTGCATCAGGGCTGGCAGTGGCCGTCGTTCAGCGTGACGCCAGTTGATGCCACCGTGGCCGGCACCTTTGCCCCCGTGGCTGCAACAGCCCGCACGCTCAAGAACCAGACGCAGTTTGCAGTGCCCGCTGCCGACAATCTGGCCTGGACGGGTGGTCTTGACAAGCTTAGTGTGAAGGAAATGTACATGCTCTATATGGAGCAGCCCGCTGACTTCAGCGTGAAGGGCGAGCAGGTGAATACTGCCACCACGCCTGTCACACTGGCCAAGGGCTGGACATGGCTCGGTTACACGCCCATTTACACCGCATCGCCGCTCTACGCCTTTGCACCGGCGGCACCCGTTACGGGTGATATTGTGAAGGGCCAGAACGGATTTGCCATGTATCAGGACTATGAGTGGATAGGTTCGCTCGAGGCTATGGAACCCGGACAGGGCTACATGTACTTCAGCGCAGCTGATAACAGCCGCCAGTTTGGTTATCCCACTGCGGCTCCTGCCAGCAAGATGCGCCGCCGTAAGGCTTCCAATAGTGACGAGGTGCAGTCGGCCTTCCCGCCTGTTGACTGCCATGCTTATCCCAACAACATGACGGTTATAGCAAGTATCACGCAAGGCGGCCAACCCGTAAGTGGTGCCGAGATAGGCGTGTTTGCTGACGACGAGTGCCGTGGTACATCGGTCGAAATTGATGGTCTGTATTTCATAACCATCAGTGGCGAAGGCAATGGACCGCAACTTGATGTGCGTGTGGCACGCAATGGTCAGATATGTTCAACCAACGCTGCTCTGACCTATGTTGACAATGCCATGATTGGTACGCTCAACGAGCCGTTTGCCATAGAGTTGCCCACCGTGACAGGTGTGACAGATGCTGAGGCTCCTCAGGTGAACATTATGCCACGTCGCGTCAAGACGCACGTGACAGCAAGCACCAATGGTCCGGCCATGCGTCTTATCACCATTCACGCCACCAATGGTCAGCTGTTGTACATCAACCAGAACCCCGCACCCGACACGGAGCGCATTGACATGTCGCACTATGCCGAGGGTGTGTACTACATCACCGTACAGACGGCAGACGGCAAGAGCCATACTGCCAAGTTGATGAAGTAGGAACGACCTATTGATTAACCTGTTGACGGGTTGACAAGTAAGTGAATAACTGACTTGTCAACCCGTTTACTTTGGATCTAAACGAATTTAAAGATAAATATAAACTGCAATTTATCTGCCTAATTGGGGGGGCGCGTCCTAACCTGGGGGCGACGCGTCCCCCCAATTAGGCAGACAGATTGCAGTTTAAAAGCCTCTACGAAATGTTTCAGAATGCCCTAAATAGGCATTGGCTTACGTATATTTTCCAATGGTGTTTTTTGCTTTCATGTTTCATTTTTATGTTTCAACTTATTGATTATCAATACT
>OMDA01001209.1_pt1 | contig 10386 bp, 10 predicted proteins | sample 1645141 | NCBI WGS metagenome assembly OMDA01 (sample SAMEA103958151, study PRJEB25191) | human gut metagenome | reverse complement strand
AGAACAACAGCAGCTACAGTATTTAAACCAGAAGTTCAGACTAGAAAATGCTCTGCATGCAATAAGAGTGAAACCAGAAATGTAGGTAAAAAGCTTGCACCGAAAGCAACTCTTAATGCTTCTACTGTAACCTTAAAAGTAAAACAGTCTACTTCCAGACTTAAAGTTACCAGACTTGCAAAAAATACAACATGTGCAATGTTTATAAATAATAATATATATTATACATCTTATCCACAGTCTGAAAATACTGAAGGATCAGAAATGTATACGGTCAAAGTATATAAATGCAAGAAAGATGGCACAAATAAAAAATGCATTTTTACAAGAAAATTAGATGATAAAAACAGTTATGTATTAGTACAGACGATTACGGAAAATACGATTCATTTTGTTGAAACAACAGAGGAAGGTAAATCTACAGAATTTGTGTATGATTGTGTAACACATACAATTGAAAAATCTACTGAAAAATAAAAAGAATGGGAAGGGTCACATGCAATATGCATGTGGCTCTTTTTTTTTTGAACAAAAATGGTACAATAAGAGTAGTCAAATAAAAGTTCACAACAGAGAAAGAAGGAACAAGGTATGTGGATTTTGTATGCATTTGGCTCTGCCATGTTTGCAGGACTTACGTCTATACTTGCAAAATGCGGGATTCGAAAAACAGATTCAAACGTAGCAACGGCTATTCGTACCGTGATTGTACTGATTTTTTCCTGGATCATGGTGTTTGTGGTCGGGGCGCAGAGTGGAATAAGAGATGTTTCCATGACCACATGGATTTTTCTTTTTCTGTCCGGTGCAGCAACAGGTGCATCCTGGCTTTGTTATTTTAAGGCATTGCAGATCGGGGATGTGAATAAAGTTGTTCCGATTGATAAGTCAAGCACGATTCTGACGATCGTATTGGCATTTTTGTTTTTAAAAGAGGAAATCAGTATTCCAAAACTCATCTGTGTGGTACTGATTGGTATTGGTACTTATCTGATGATCACCAAAAAAGAAACAGGCGGAGAGAAGAAGAGTGGAAAAAGCTGGCTTTTTTATGCGGTATTATCTGCAGTGTTTGCCAGTCTGACATCGATTCTCGGAAAAGTTGGAATTGAGGGGGTAAATTCCAATCTTGGCACGGCAGTTCGTACGATTGTTGTTCTGATTATGGCGTGGATTGTTGTATTTGTTACGGGAAAACAGAATACAATAAAAGAGATTGATAAGAAAGAACTTGGATTTATCTGTTTATCGGGGCTGGCAACAGGAGGTTCCTGGCTTTGTTACTATAAAGCATTGCAGGACGGGCTTGCCAGTGTGGTCGTACCGATTGATAAATTGAGTATTGTAGTGACCATCGTATTTTCCTATATCGTGTTCCATGAAAAGCTCAGCCGCAAGGCATTGTTTGGATTGGTGCTGATCATAGGGGGAACACTGTGGATGGTATTTATATAAAATATATAGGATAGGAAAGGGGAAGGCTTATGTTAAAAGAATGGAAAGAATTGGATAAACCGGGAGAGGAAGAATTAAAGCTGCGTCTGGATGCTGCAAAAGAGAAACTGGCAAGACAGCAGCTTTTGATCAAGGAACAGAAGATACCGGTACTGGTCGTGATGGAGGGATGGGGAACTTCCGGCAAAGGATACAGTATTGGACAGATTATCCAGAACATTGACCCGCGCTTTTTTAAGGTTGAGTCAATGCAGAAAAAGACAGAAGAAGATGAGAGAAAACCATTTTTGTATCGGTATTTTGCAAAGATTCCGGAGGCTGGAAAGTTTGTATTTTTAGATACCGCATGGATGGATGAGATTACCGATGCAAGTCTGCATAAAGAATTGTCGGAGACGGCATATACGAACCGTATCGAGAGTGTCAGACGTTTTGAGCGACAGCTGACAGACAACGGATATCTTGTCATGAAGTTCTTTTTACACATTTCCAAAAAGGAACAGGAAAAGCGGATTCGGAATCTTGAAGATGAAAAGGATACGACGTGGCGGGTCGGCAAGAAAGATTTATGGCAGAATAAGCATTATGACAAATGCCTGGATGCATTTTCTTCTTATCTGAAAAATACGAATATGCCTTCTGCACCGTGGTATATCGTGGATGCAGAATCAAAGAAATGGACAGAAGTTCAGATATTAGAAACTCTGACGCGTGGAATCGAGATTGCTTTAAGTAATCATCAGATGGCGGTTCCTCTGTTGCAGAATGTATTTCCGCTAAAGCGTATGCCGCTGCTGGCGGAAATCCCTTTGGACAAGCAGATCGGGGAAGAGGAATACAAAAAAGAATTAAAGCAGCTGCAGCAGCGCCTTGGCGAACTGCACAATCGTCTGTACCGCAAGAAAGTGCCGGTAATCATTGCCTACGAAGGCTGGGATGCCGCTGGAAAAGGCGGAAATATCAAACGGATTACCGGAGCACTTGATCCGCGTGGATACGAGGTGCATCCAATCGCAAGTCCGGAGCCGCATGAGAAGGCAAGACATTATCTGTGGCGTTTCTGGACGAGACTGCCAAAGACCGGACATATAGCGATTTTTGACCGTACATGGTATGGAAGAGTTATGGTCGAGCGCCTGGAGGGCTTCTGCAGTGAGAATGACTGGATGCGTGCCTACAATGAAATCAACGAGTTCGAGAAGGAACTTCATGACTGGGGCGCTGTCATTATCAAATTCTGGGTACAGATTGACAAAGATACCCAGCTTGCCCGTTTTACGGATCGGCAGAATACACCGGAGAAACAGTGGAAGATCACCGATGAAGACTGGCGCAATCGTGAGAAGTGGGATGAATACGAGACGGCTGTCAATGAGATGATCGCAAAGACGAGCACGACCTATGCGCCGTGGCATATTCTTGAGTCGGTAGATAAGAAGTATGCAAGAATTAAAGCTCTGAAAATTGTAATTCATGAGCTGGAAAAAGCATTAGAATAAGGAGATTAGAAATGAATTCAGTGGAAAATTATGGCTTGCGCTATTTGGAACCAAAAGATTTGGATCAGTATAATGCGTTACTTCGTTATACATTTCAGGTAACGGAAGAGGAACTTATTGCAACAGGCTGGAAGGATGAGGAAATCAAGCAGTCAAAGTTCCCGGTATTGGAACGTGCGGATGTATTGGGATGTTTTGATGGGGATACACTGATTTCCCAGTTTGCAGTTTATCCACTGAAAATGAATATCTATGGAGAAGTTTTTCAGGTAGGATTTGTCACAAGTGTCTGTACTTATCCGGAGTACACCGGACAGGGAATCATGAAAAAGCTCATGATACAAAGCCTTACCCATATGAAACAGCAGGAAAAGTCGTTTGCTCTGCTGTATCCATATTCGATTCCTTTGTATCATCATCTGGGATGGGAAATTATTTCCAACAAGATATCTTTTAACATCAAGGACCGGCAGATTCCGACAAAGGTCAAAGCACCCGGCTATGTACGGCGTGTGGCGTGGGACAGTTCTGATTTCCATGAGCTGCATTCACATTTTGCATCGATCACGCACGGCTGCCTGTTCCGCAATGCTCTGGCATGGGAAGAGTACTGGCGTTGGGATGAGGACGATACAAATGTTGCGGTCTATTACAATACAAAGGACAAGCCATGCGGATTCATGGTATACCTCATCAAAAACGATATTATGCATATCAAAGAGATGATCTATCTGAACCGCGAGGCAAAGAAGGGACTGTGGGAGTATATACATGCTCATGATTCCATGATTGATGAAGTGCATGGAAATACGTATTTCAGCGAACCGATCGCTTTCGAGATGGATGATGGAGACATTAAAGAATCCATTCGTCCGTATGCAATGGGAAGAATTATTGATATCGAAGAATTTATAAAAGATTATCCATGTGATCCGGATGGTGGAACACTTTATATTGAACTGGATATCACCGATAACCTTCTGCCTTGGAATGACCGTATTTTCCGTTTATGTTTTTCGGATGGAAAATGTACATTGACACATGAGCCGGCAGAGTACCGGCTCAAGATGGAGATTGGGACATTGACAACGCTTTTACTGGGCTATAAGACAGCCGAGCGTCTGTATGCGTTAGAACGTATTGAAGGAAAGAAGGAAGCTGTGGACCGTCTCGATGATGTGCTGTTCCACAAGATTCCTTACATATCCGATTACATTTGATCAGAACCTGCCTGCATTAATTTTTTCCGACAGTGGAAGAAGGCAGGAATCAAAAAGCAATCTGCAAAAATCCAAGCCAGTGGGCTGGCAAAACATGCCGCGGAATATCCAAACAGTGGCACAAATGCCAGTCCCACGAGCGCACGGGCAATCATTTCAAACACACCGGCAAATACTGCAAAGCCGGAAAATCCCATTCCCTGAATAAGAAAACGAACGATATTGACCAAAGCCAGCGGGACATAAAAGACTGCGTTGGTAATAAGAAATTGTCTTGCCTGTGCAACGACAACGGTTTCTTTCGGGTCGACGAACAGGTAAACAAGATTCTGACCAAAGACGATCAGCACAAGAAGAATGATAGCAGAGTAGACAGCTCCAAGAATCACAGCGGAGCGGAGTCCCTGTCCAAGCCGGTCAAGCTTTCCGGCACCTACATTTTGTCCGCCAAAAGTGGCCATGGTAGAACCAAGTGCGTCGAAAGGACATACCACAAACATGGAAATTCTGCTTCCGGCTGTCATGGCTGCGACAGCAGCGGAACCGAGGGAGTTGACCGCAGTTTGCAAAATGACACTTCCGATAGCGGTGATCGAATATTGTAATCCCATAGGAAGTCCCATGATCAAAAGATATTTTACATAGAAAGAGTCCAGATTCCAATCCTCACGCTTCAGGTGAAGAATTTCAAATTTCCAGATGATCAGTATCAGACAGAGGATGCCGGATACCGCCTGTGCCAGCACGGTAGCAAAAGCTGCACCAAATACTCCCCAGTGAAAGACTACGATAAACAGCAAATCCAGTCCGACATTGAGTACAGCAGCCAGAATCAGGAATACGACCGGCGTGATGGAATCTCCAAGCGAACGCAGGTATGCAGATAATATATTGTAAAGGATGATGGCAGGTATGCCGGCAAAAATGACAACGATATATTGATAAGATAAGTCAATAATATCCGATGGTGTGCGCATCAAAAGAAGAATATCACGGCAGAATACCACAGTAAGCACTGTGAGTGTACCTCCGAAAAGAATGGATAATACCGCAGAGTTTCCTACATATTTGCGGAGTCCGTCATAATCTCTTGCACCGAAACGCTGCGCGATCGGAAGCGCGAATCCATTGCAGATTCCCTGACAGAATCCGATGATCAGAAAGTTGATACTTCCGGTAGCACCCACAGCGGCGAGCGCGGATACACCAAGAAAGCGGCCAACGATAATCGTGTCCACCAGTCCATATACCTGTTGAAAGAGCATTCCCATAAGAAGCGGAACTGCAAAGCCGAGAATGAGTTTCATCGTAGAACCGCTTGTCATCTCTTTTGTTGTACCTTTTCCCATAATTTGCCTCCTTATCCTTTCGCAATGTGTATCTATCTTATCATGATTTTTCAAAACTTCAAGAGGGTAAAAAGCCAAATTTTATTTTTTTTAAGAGGGGGAATTCTTTACAATTTTATAAGGATGCGGTACAGTATTGATAGTCCAAAAATCAGCCCATGCCAAAATCAGCTTTCCATGGGCGGGGATGTTCAGCAAATAGAGGAGGCAACATGAAAAACTGGGAAAACAATATTCGAAAAGTCGTTCCATACGTTCCTGGCGAGCAGCCAAAGAAGGAGCATATGATTAAATTAAATACAAACGAGAATCCGTATCCACCGGCACCTGGTGTCGCAAAAGCAGTGGCAGACGTGGACATTGACCGTCTGCGTCTGTATCCGGATCCGGTCGTGGCAGATCTGGTACAGGGCATCGCTGACTTTTATAAGGTAGAGAACAATCAGGTCTTTGTCGGAGTGGGGTCCGATGATGTGCTGGCTATGATCTTTATGACATTTTTTAATGCCAAGGAGCCGATTCTGTTTCCGGATATCACATATTCTTTTTATGATGTGTGGGCAGAAATGCTTCGAATTCCGTACGAGCGTATTCCGTTGGATGATGAGTTTAAAATCCGCACAGAGGACTATAAAAAGGCAAATGGTGGTGTGATCTTCCCGAATCCGAATGCACCAACCGGTGAATTGATGACATTAGAGCAGATCGAGCAGATCATTCAGGCCAATCCGGATGTCATTGTTGTGGTGGATGAAGCATATATTGACTTTGGCGGCGAGAGTGCATTGCCTCTGATTGATAAGTATGACAATCTGATTGTTGTACAGACATTTTCAAAATCCCGTTCCATGGCAGGATCACGTATTGGATTTGCAATCAGTAATCCGGTACTCATTAAGTATTTAAATGACGTGAAGTATTCCTTTAATTCCTATACGATGGACACGATTACAATTGCAGCAGGTACTGCAGCAATCAAAGACCGTGCATACTTTGAGATGACACGTGATAAGATTATAAAGACAAGAGAATGGACGAAGCAGGAATTGAAGAAACTCGGCTTTGTGTTTGGTGATTCCAGGAGCAACTTCATATTTGCCAGACATCCGCAGGTATCCGGGGAAGCTTTGTTTGAAGCTTTGAAAGAAAAAGATATCTATGTACGGCATTTTAGCAATCCGGCCAGAATCAATGAATATCTGCGTATTTCCATTGGTACGGATGAGCAGATGCAGGAGTTTATTGATTTCCTGAAGGCATATATAAATCAGTAAAAGAATAAGTAAATCTAAGAAATGAGGACAAAATATTGTTTAAGCATTATCTGATTGTTTTTTTTGTTTCCATGGTACCGCTGCTAGAACTTCGTGGAGCAATTCCCTATTCGCAGATATTTCATCTTCCGATGATACCATCATATATTATAGCGATTATTGGAAACATGTTGCCGGTACCGATCATTTATCTGTTCGCGCGCAAAGTGCTTGTGTGGGGCGCGGATAAGCCGGTCGTTGGCCGGTTCTTTACCTGGTGTCTTGAAAAGGGAGAAAAAGGCGGCAAAAAGCTGCAGGCGAAGGCCGGAAGAGGTCTTTTTGTAGCATTATTACTGTTTGTCGGAATTCCGATTCCTGGAACCGGTGCATGGACGGGAACATTAGCAGCAAGCATCCTGGACATGGATTTTAAATCTACCATTGCAGCAGTCATGCTTGGCGTACTGCTTGCAGGGATAATTATGATGGTACTGAGTCTCGTAGGAGTTAGTATCTTCTAGTCAAAGGAAATGTAACAATATTATGAAAGAAAAGCAAAAGAAAACACGCTCTATGCCCAGACAGATCCGTTGGGATAAATTAGACAATACGGCACATTTATTTCCTTCCATTGCGGGAGAGAATATGACAAATGTATACCGGATCAGTGTGACGCTCAAGGAAGACATTCAAAAAGAATATCTGCAGCAGGCGCTCGATATGGTGTTGCCGAAGTTTGACGGATTTAATGTCCGGCTGAGGACCGGCGTGTTTTGGTACTATTTTGAGGAAAATGGAAAGAAAGCGCCGCGCGTGACAGAGGAAACGATGTTCCCGTGTCGTTTTATACAACCAAATCGAAATCATAATTACCTGTTTCGGGTCACATATTATAAGAAACGCATCAATCTGGAAGTATTTCATGTGCTTACGGATGGGATGGGGGGGATCAATTTTCTCCGGGAACTGACTTATCAGTATCTGCGACTTGTGCATCCGGAGCTCGGCGGGCAGGATGGACTGAGTGTAGATACATCGTTAAGTCGTGAGGATAGCTTTGTCAGAAATTATAAAAAAGGCAGACCGAGTGGATTTAATAAGGAAAAAGCATATCTGATTCATGAAGACAGGCTGCCGGCAGGCGAGTTTGGCCTGATGCATGGAAGGATGCCGGTACAGCAGCTCAAAGAGGTCGCACATCGGTATCACGCGTCTTTGAATGAATACCTTGTGACGGTATTTGTGTGGAGTGTATACACACAGCTTTTGCATGGAATGCCGGGTGGGCGGCCGATTCGTGTGGCAGTACCGGTGAATCTGCGTCCGTATTTTGATTCCGATACGACAAAGAATTTCTTTGTCATGGTCTCTGCAGAGTTTCGTCCACAGAAGAACACATATACGTTTGAGGAAGTGCTGGCCATCATACAAGATAGCCTGCACAAGCAAATCAATAAGGAACATCTCGAGGATTTATTTTCTTACAGCGTATCTAACCAGATGAATAAACTCATGCGTCCGGTACCGCTTTTTCTGAAGAATATAGCGATGCGGATTGTGTATTCAAAGTCGGCTGTGGCCAATACGACAACGATTACCAATATCGGAAACATCAAAATTGACGAATTATACCAGCCGTATATTGAGATGTTTCATTCGTTTATTGCCATGTCGAAAGGGCAGTATCTGAAAGGAACAATCTGTTCTTATCAGGATACACTGGTATTTACGTTCAGTTCCATTTTTGCGGAGGCAACAGTGCAGAAAGCCTTTTTCCGAAAGATTGCAGAGGATGGCGTAGAAGTAAGTATAGAAACAAACGGGGTGTATTATGAGTAGATGTCAGAAATGCAATGTGATCATTTTAGATCATACGGATCGTTGTCCGTTGTGCAAGCATGTTCTTGAAGAGGATGGAACTTCAACGGAGGATATGTACCCGAATGCCATTGCTGTCACAAAGAGATTTCGATTTCTGGAAAATTTATTTTTATTTTTGTCTATTTTGATTGAGTGCCTTCTGGTTTCCATCAACTACAATGCCGACCCACAGGTTCCGTGGAGCATTGTAGCCGGACTGGTATTCATCTATGCGAATATTGTATTCCGACTTGCGATTGTGGGTAAATCGGGATATATGTTTAAGACAATCAGTCTGATTATTCTGGCGGTTGCCATGATGCTTGGCATTGATTATGTGACGGGATATCGCGGATGGTCATTGGATTTTGTAGTTCCGTCTGCGATTCTTGTGGTGGATCTGGTTATTTTTCTGTTGATTTTGATTAACCGCAGAAACTGGCAGAGTTACATGATGACAGAGATACTGACCATATTGCTCAGTCTGATTCCGGTTATTTTGCGGTTGATGGGAATGATCCACTTCAAATATCTCGTATGGATTGCTTTTGGAACCTCATTATTTTTATTCCTAGGGACTTTGATCTTAGGTGACCAGAGAGCACGAACAGAGTTAAAACGGAGATTTCACGTATGATAGAGAATGAAGCAAGTGTTAAGGGACGTGTAATAGCAGAACTTCTTTCCCATCTTACCAATGATCTGCAGATTGGAAAGAAAATCAAAAGCGGAGAACTTAGAAAGCGGTTAAAAGAGCCGGCGTGGCACGTGCCGGAATGCTTTAATATGACAAATATTGACATGGAAAACTTCTCCATGAAGCTGTTGTCCCTAAAGGAGAATCCGGGGCAGGATTATGTGATCTTACAGTTGCATGGTGGCGGTTATATGGGGGCGGTGCGCAATGCATATTATGTGTTTGCCGGCCTGTACAATGAAGTGAGCAAAGGTTGCAATGTACTGACACCGGATTACCGGGTAGCACCGGAACATCCATATCCGGCGGCATTGGAGGATGCGCTCGCATCCTATCAGTGGCTTTTGGACAAAGGCTATTATCATCGTTGCCGGGGATTCGGCAGGTGGTGGACTCGCCATGGCATTGTGTATGTATCTTAAGGATCATCACATGCCGATGCCCGGCGGAGTTATCGCCATGTCTCCGTGGACAGATCTGACGGCCAGCGGAGAGTCTTATACGACCAACTACGAAAAGGACCCTTTGTTTGGCAATACCAAAGAAAGCCTGATCTATGTCAACGATTATGCCGGAGATCATGACAAGATGGATTACTATATTTCTCCGTTATTTGGAGATTTCCGGGGATTTCCACCGATGCTGATCCAGGTAGGATCACTGGAAATGCTTCTGAGTGATTCCGTGTCCGTTGCAGCGAAGGCACGGCAGCAGGGCATTCGCGTACGTTTAAGTATTTATGAAGGAATGTTCCATGTATTTCAGATGGCATACCTGAATATACCAGAGTCAAAGAAAGCGTGGGCAGAAGTAGGAAAATTTATCGATGTACTTCGAAGCGATTCCTCGTTGGGATAAGAGTGGAAGAGAAGCGAAAGCATATGCGTGAGCATGTGCTTTTTCTATTTAAAAAATCTTTTCAGAATCCCAACTATTTTGTATCATATTTCGTATATCTAAGTGAACGGAGATAAAGGCGGTGAACATGCATGCAGACAGACAACCAGTTAATCCGCAGAATTAAGAAAAAACAGGATAAAAAAGCGGCGGATG
>OMDA01001208.1_pt1 | contig 10394 bp, 9 predicted proteins | sample 1645141 | NCBI WGS metagenome assembly OMDA01 (sample SAMEA103958151, study PRJEB25191) | human gut metagenome | reverse complement strand
GATAAAACAGGGACAGGTCTGTCAGACCTGTCCCTGTTTTATCGCAGCGGCAGGAACGGATACCATGGTATCGGCGATGAACAGCCTTCGTTTTGTCGAAGCGCTGTATGAAAATGGAATTTCTGCGGAGCTGCATTTGTATGCATTCGGTCCCCATGGATTCTCTACGGCGAGAACGTCGATTGCCGATCCGGCAGAGCTTTGCAGTCGGACGCTTCACTGGGTGGAGGACAGCATCAGCTGGCTGGAGGATGTGTTCGGTGCGTTTACATCCGGAGAAATGAGCAGCCCGCGGTGTCCGGGCAGGGTTCGGAAGGATAAAGATCCGTACCTGTCGGTGGACTGCCAGCTTGCCACGATCGCAGGAAACCAGATAGCGGTGGAACGCCTGAAACAGCTGATTTTGGTGGAAGAAACAACACAGAAATGGATTGCAGAACAGAAAGAAAACCTGCTCACTTCGGAAATGACGCTTCGTTCGGCGCTGCAGTTTTTGAATGTGCCGGGAGAAGTAATTCGAAAAGCCGATGAAATACTTTCGGAGATTCCGAACCTTACAGTCTCTGATGCACGTTGCAAATGTACGCCTCCTGCAGCTCCTGGCTCTTCAAACAGAAATTCGTTGGATTTCATTTTATAAGATGGTAAAATAGCTTCAGAACGATGGGGAAATCCGTCGTAGAGTATCCGTCAATTATGGATATACAAACATGTGGCAGCAGGAGAAGGAGGAACGATGGACAGCATTTTTCATAGAATCAGTGTTCGCAGGTATGAAGACAAACAGGTGGAAAAAGAAAAGTTGATGCAGATTTTGCGGGCGGGTATGCAGGCCCCCAGTGCGTGCAACCAGCAGCCGTGGGAATTTTATGTGGTGACGAATCCGGAAAAGATTAAAGCGCTTTCCAAAGCGACACCCTATGCGGGATGTGCAGCAAACGCACCGGTCGTAATCGTGCCTGTATATCGGAAGGAAGGGCTGATTGCTCCGGATTTTGCACAGATTGACCTTTCGATTGCACAGGAAAACATGTGGCTTGAAACGGATGCACAGGGGCTTGGCGGTGTGTGGATCGGAATCGCTCCGATGGAAGAACAGATGGAGGAAGTTCATAAGCTGCTGGAGCTGCCAAAAGAGGTGGCGGTATTTTCCCTGTTTGCGCTCGGATATCCGGCGGAAAGCCGCGCGCAGGAAGATCGCTTCCATCCGGAGCGGATTCATTTTCTGGAGTGAAACAGAGTTCGAGTGCGGACGTGAGCCGTGTCAGGAGCCTATGACGAAAACATTCAAAAACGGAGAACAACATGATAACAGTATTATGCTATAAAAAATGCACCACCTGTCAGAAAGCATTCAAATGGCTGGATGCAAACGGCGTGGAGTACAAAGAGCGCGCGATCAAAGAAGAGAATCCAACCTATGAGGAACTCAAAACGTGGTATGAAAAGAGCGGACTGCCGCTGAAAAAATTCTTCAACACGAGCGGAATGCTCTATAAGGAGCTGGGATTAAAGGATAAGCTGCTGGAAATGTCCGAAGAAGAGCAGCTAAAGCTTCTTTCGACGGACGGAATGCTCGTGAAGCGTCCGCTCGTAGTCGGAGAGAAAACGGTGTTGACCGGATTTTCTGAAAAAACCTGGACAGAGCAGCTTTTAGGAAAAAACAGCTTAGGATGAGAAACAGCGGAAAGGAGCTGGGGTATGAAACTGTTATTTCGGCAGAGATTTTTTTCGTGGTTTGACAGTTACGATATTTACGATGAAGACGGCAATACGGTGTATGTGGTAAAAGGGCAGCTTTCCTGGGGACACTGCCTGAAAGTATTCGATGCGTCAGGACAGGAGCTGGGGACGGTCAAAGAAAAAATCCTGACCTGGCTGCCGAAGTTTGAACTGTATGAGGGCAGCAGCTACGTTGGATGTATCAGCAAGGAGCTGTCCTTTTTCAAACCCCGCTATGATATCGACTGCTGTGGCTGGCATGTAGAGGGCAGCTTTCTGGAATGGGATTATTCCATTACCGGGGCAGCAGGAGAGCAGGTAGCGGTGATTTCAAAAGAAATATTCCATATGACGGATACCTATGTTTTTGATATTGTCAATCCGGTGAACGCGCTGCGGGTGCTGATGTTCGTGTTGGCGATCGACGCGGAAAAATGCTCCCGGAGTTCAAACTGAGTGCGCGGCAAAGAGAATCAGGGGTCAGAAGCCGGTCAAAGCCTTCTGGGAAAGGCTGAATGATGAGCAATAGGAAGATTTATGGTGAAACAGAATACGACAATCATTTATGAGAATACAGTTGCAGGGACATTCGTCCGCAGAATGAACCGATTCACGGCAGAGGTGCTGATTGACGGAGCACCGGAGATTGTTCATGTGAAAAATACAGGGCGTTTGCAGGAGCTTCTGATGCCGGAAGCAAAGGTAACGCTGCAGAAGACATTGAACCCAAATCGAAAAACGGCATATGATCTGATTTCTGTATACAAACCAAAGCTAAAATGGGTGAATATCGACAGTCTGGCACCGAACGCTTTGATGAAGCAGCAGTTAATGAGTCTGAACTACGAGCTGGTGAAGCCAGAATATACCTATGGGGAATCCAGAATTGATTTTTATATGGAAAGAGACGGGGAAAGATTCCTGACGGAAGTAAAGGGCTGCACGCTGGCAGATGATTTGCATCTGGGAACCGGATTATTTCCGGATGCACCAACGGAGCGAGGCGTGAAGCACTTGCATGAACTGGCAAAAGCAGCAAAGGAGGGCTATCATTGCTCAATTGCCTTTGTGATTCAGATGAATGGAATTCATCGGGTAATGCCAAACGAAGCGGCACAGCCGGAGTTTAAGGAAGCACTTGTGAAGACTGCCAAGGAGGGGGTCCAGATCGTCTGCTACAGCTGCCATGTAGAGGCTGACAGCATAAAAATTACAGGCGTAGTGGAAGATACTTCAAGATTTGTGGAGGCACAGAGGAGGAAGTCGGAATGACTGGAGAAATGATGTGGGAGGAATATTGCCGTACAACGAATACGAATTGCAATACACGGCACGATATATGGAAGTTTTGCGGCGGCGGTGCGGCTGCTGACGAACTTGCGAATCTTGTACTCGCCGGAATAAAGACTGCAACTGCAAGCACAAAACTCGCCTATGAACTGGATGGTGAAAACTTGCCGGAAGTCGGGACATACAGTGTGATTCTTTTTGACAATGAGGAGGCGGCGTGTATCATCCGTGATACAAAAGTATCTGTTGTTCCGTTCAATCAAGTCAGCGCAGACCACGCTTTCAAAGAGGGCGAAGATAACCGCAGCTTGAAAAAATGGCGCGAAGTGCATCGGAGAGCTTTTACTCCAGACTATAAGGCCGTTGGTCTGGATTTCGATGAAAAGGGAGATTGCGTCTTGGAAGAATTTGAAGTGGTATATCGGTAAAGCAAAATTCAGGTGAACGAAATCGCTGCACGATGGCCCGTCAAGGCTGTGGTGCAGTTTTCTCTTTAACCTAAAAAGAGGTCAGGGGTCAAACCCCCCGGTCAAAACCGGTGGCACTGGCATTGAGAGAAGATGCAGATTATCAGAAACGATATTACAAAAATGAGCGTTGACGCAATCGTCAATGCTGCCAATACTTCTCTTTTGGGCGGTGGTGTGGACGGCTGCCTTCATCGTGCATCCGTGGTCAAAGGGACAGACCGTGCGTCAAACTCAAAAATCGGAAGTTGTCGTTTTATTAATTTACATATATGCCTTTTACATAAAAAAGTGTTATTTAAGTTCCGCAACCGTTCGCAACCAAAGAAATATCGTGATAGTTGGTGGTAGCAACCATGAAATTTCGCTATCATGAAGTCACGAAAAGAGGTGATTAAGTGAAATATGATTTTTTAGGAGTTATTGTTTTTGGTAATGTACTGCTAATCGGGGTGGCGGTGATAGCGGTATTTATCACTGTGGGAATTTTCCTCATAAGAGCATTGAGTAGATATGTCAAATCAGGCAATGTCAGAAAAGAAAAGTCCAGCATCAAGAAATCTCTCGGTGAGGTTTTGAAGCAGCATCGTGAAGAGTGTAAGATGACGCAGGAGTTTGTTGCAGAATCTATCGGCGTAAGCAGGCAGGCTGTCTCTAAATGGGAGACCGGAGCATCTGACCCAAGCACTTCCAATCTGCTTACACTTGCAAAATTGTTCAACACTACGGCAGAAGAACTATTACGTGAAGTACAATAAGCGTGGAAAACGGATGTAAGACAACTGATTCATTATAAAGGGCTATCAGATATGAAGAATAAAAAGACAAGAAGATTTAAGATAAGATATATCGTTTTTGGATTATTAGGTGTTATGGCTTTAGCGGCACTTATATTTATGCGTTTTGGAGGTTTTGGCACAGGAGAAAATGTGAATCCAGAAGAGTTTTTAGCTTATGCTGAACCCGTGGAAAATATAACTGTGCCTGAAAGTGCAAAAATAATTGCATTGGGAGAAGCTACTCACGGAAATGCAGAATTTCAGCAGTTGAAGCTGGAAGTGTTCAAGCAGATGGTAAAAAATAATGGTGTTAGGGCGTTTGCCCTTGAAGGTGACTACGGCGGCTGCGAGCAGGTAAACCGATATATACACGGCGGTGAGGGGACAGCACAGGAAGCAGCCGCAGCGATTGGATTTTCCATTTATAGAACGGAAGAGATGGCAGAACTTATCTCCTATATGCGCCAGTACAATGAAAGTGCATTGGAAGGCGAAGACCTTCGCTTTTACGGTTTTGATATGCAGAGGATTTCTTACAGCATGAGGTTTTTGAAAGAATCCTGCAAAGAACTGGAAGTGGACACAACAAACTTGCAGAAACTTGTGGAAGGTGAAAACTAGAGCAGTGAATGCGATTTATCTACTCGAATTGAAACCCTTACACAAGTGAAGAAAGAATTGGAAAGCAAGAACGGTTCGGAAAATGCAATTCACTTTGTAGATATTTTAATGCAGCATTCCGAGCTTCAAACTCTGACAAATGCTGATGGTGCTACATTAAGAGACCAATTTATGGCAGAAAATGTACAGTGGATTTTACAGCAGGAGCAGCGAAATGGGCATGAAAAAATCTTTGTGACAGGTCACAACAGCCATGTCGCAAAATGGGGCAGTTCTGACTCGATGGGTAAACTTCTTTCCAAGGACGCAGCAAACGGTTACTATGTCATTGGTACCGATTTTTATAAAACCCATTGCAATATGCCGACCCGTTCGCCTGAAAAGCGTACAATTCAGGTGTTTTATTCCCATGATCCTTTAGCAAAGGCGGCAAAACTGGCGGGATTTGATATTTGTTGGTTGGATTTTACTAAAGTCCCGGAAAATTCTGAACTGGGTAGGCAGGCTTCTGAATACACCTATATGGGAACACTTGGAGAAAGCTACTCAATCATTATGCGACTTCTTCCTCCAAGTTATCGAATGTTTCAACCTCCTGCGGTGCTTTATGATAGTATGATATTTGTAACGGATGCGAACCCTACAAAAATATTAGAAGAATAACGTATGCAAAACTTCCGGTTTATTGGGAAGTCGCAGAGAACGAAAAATCGGAAGTTGTGGAGAAATTTCCTGAACTTTCCTTATTTTATAGGCTTTCCAGCCCCTTAGATAGTGAAATGATATGTATTTTCCCTTATTTTTGCCCTTGTGAGGAATCCGCAAGGGAAATAAGGAAAATTTTATGCCAAAGTATGTAAGAGAAGTTGCCAGTGGCAAGTTCTCTGCATTTAAGCATTGCTCGCTACTTTATCAAGAAGTCTTGCGGAATCCCGTTTAGCTTTTCTTGTTGAGTGAGCGTAAATATTCATTGTGGTACTGACATCGGAATGTCCTAACAACTCCTGTACATCTTTCGGAGCCGCTCCATTCGAGAGCAGGTTGCTGGTATAGGTGTGTCTAATTCATGGAACTCGATTTTCGATTTTTATTGAACTATTTCTTGGTTTTCTGAGATAAATCAAGAAATAGTTCTTTTCTATTCACCGTGTCAATGATATACTGAAAATAACGATTTGTTGTTGAGGTATATGCGATGCTGCCCTACACAGGTGATTACACGGAACATTTTGATTCCGAAAAGCCAAGCCTTACATTCTATTCCTTTACCCCGCGTTCCTTGATGCGCGGGGGTATGTATCAGATGGATGACGAATTGGCTGCCTTGCTGATAGAGGCCCACAGGAACATTGGTTTTCTGGAAGGGCTTGTTGAGTATGCTCCGAATAAAGAAGCATTTGCGGAGCTGATGTTTTTGAAAGAGTGTACCTATTCCCATATGATCGACTACGATGGTCCCGATCTCAAAGAAATACTCACTATCCGCGGCACCGACAAAGGGAATATAACTCCCATCATGAACTTGGAGGCGGCCTACAGCGCAGCGGCAAATTTGGAGATCCACGCTCCTGACTTGAGCCAGATCTGCGGCATCGCACTTAATGGAGAATCAGAGAATACCCCGATAGATGTTAGGGCGCATCAAACTTTTTGGCTGGGAGCAAAGACGAATCTTAAAGGATACAACCCTACAGCACCGGATGCTGTACTCCCTGCACTAGCTGATATTTCTGCATATCTCTATAACGACCATAATACTGATCCGTTGATTAAGGCAGCACTGGTACATTACCAATTTGAAATGATCCATCCATTTGAACGGTATAACGGTATTGTCGGACGAATCCTTGTGCCAATGGTTCTGCGAGATGTTATTGGAGATGCAAGGCAACTGATATGCTTGTCCGAGTGTTTGTACCACAACAAAAATGAATATTTCGATCTCCTTAGGTCGACACAGTACAGCGGGGGATATATCCGATGGATCAAGTTCTTTGTAAATGCTGTGGGACAAGCAGCAAAGCGATCGGCGGAACAATTGATTCAGTATGAACAGGCTATTGCCGAAGCCGAGGATCGACTGATACACATCGGAAACCTGCCTAAAAGTGTCTATTCTGTCCTCGAACACTTAAAAAGATTTCCGATAACAACAGTTTCGTCCGCTGCGAAGCATACAGGCTTATCATTTAATTCGGTTTCAAAAGCAATGAGTATGATGTTGGAACATGATATTGTTATACAGTCGGGTAATGATATAAGAAATCGCATATGGATACATAAATCAATCGGTCAAACATAAAGTATGTTTTCTCATGATAGGAGGTAACAAGTTGATAAGTCCTGATTTGCCAATCACAAAATCTACCGAAGACAAATTGAACAGGGGTGAATTTGCTAAAAGTCTTGCAAAAACAATATCACAATATTCTTTTCCGTATTCATTTACCATTGGCTTATATGGGGAATGGGGAAGTGGGAAGACATCTCTTGTAAATATGATGCTTGAAGCTGTAGAGGATATAGACAATAATGCCATAATTCTTAGATTCAACCCATGGTTATGCTCTGATCCCAAGCAACTCATCACCCAGTTTTTCATGCAAATGGCCACGGCGATAAAACTTAAAAAACCAAAGGCAGAGAAGGCATGGGAATTAATAGATCAGTATGCGGATGTATTTGACGCGGCAAGTCTTATTCCTGGCGCTGGAACAATTATTGCCACACTTGGTAAAACATTGGCAAAAGAGGCAAATGAACGGGTTGAGCAACGAACAAAAGATTTACAGGAAAGCAAAAATCAAATCGTCAACAAGATGATGGAAGAAAACATAAAAATAATTGTTTCCATTGATGACATTGATCGGCTTTCAGAAGAAGAGATTATCGCTGTTTTCCAACTGGTTAAAGCATTGGCCGATTTTCCAAATACCGTTTATATTCTGGCATTTGATTATGATGTTGTAGTTCATGCGCTCAGCAAAGTACAATATGGTGATGGCAAAGAATACTTGGAAAAAATAATCCAGGTACCTTTTGAAATCCCCGCACCAAGTATAGCCAATATACATGAGGCGCTATTTTCGAAGCTTGATTCCATTCTTGGAGATATTCCGGAAGAACGATGGGCTAAAACAACGTGGGCAGAACTCTTTCAATTCGGACTTCAAAACTATATCAAATCTATCCGAGATGTTATTCGCTATACAAATGTATTCTTGTTGAAATATGAACTTTTGAAGGATGAAACAGATCCTGTTGATCTGCTTGGTCTTACTGCCTTGCAGGTATTCGAGCCATCTCTCTATTCAAAATTACCGAGCTATAAAGATATATTATGTGGAGCGGATCATAGCTACTCATACGAACGACAAAAAGCAGATGAAGAAAAGGTAAAGAAATCCGTTTCTTTACTGATGCCCAACGATGGAACAATTACAAATGAGGACGCTGCAAACAAGATACTTGGCATTCTATTTCCAAGAACAAAAACAGCCACAGGCATATCATACAGTATTGGCAGGAGTTACTCTCATCGGGATTTTATAATTAATAACAATATTGCAACTCCTGAGTGTTTTGACAGATACTTCGCTTTAACTCTTGAAAATGATGCTATTCCTACCAGTGTAATGAAACACATAATTTACGAAGCAAGCGAAGGTGAGTTTACGGCAGAGATGATGCGACTCTATCGGGAAGGTAAAATTGTACGCCTGCTTGAAGAAATAGAGGCATATGTTAACAGAGAACATTCAGCAAAGCTTCCCGTTAAAAGAGCAGCTTTGATAATAACCGCACTTGTTAGTAATTGGAGTTCCTTTGAGGTTGATGACAGAGGCTTCTTCTCCGTTCCATTTGCATGGAGACTTCTTTTCTGCGTTGATCCACTATTAAAAGCAATGGATTCGACAGCTCGGTTCCTTTGTATTCATTCAGTTTTTGAAGATAAAGATGTTCAGCCATCAACATTAGCACTATTACTTCAAGATTTTGAAACCCAACTTGGCCGCTTTACAGAAGACTCGTCTATTAGAGATGATGTGATGTTTTCATTGGAAGAGGTTCTAGAATTAGAAATGATTTTTAAGAGTCGGGCCATTGATGCGATAGATTCCGGCGCTGCTTTAAGGCAGTATCATGGCTTAGAGTTTTTGTGGATGTTAGGAAATGTAGACGCAGAACTTGCGGATAATAAAAAGAAATCTCTTGTCTCAGACGATATTTCACTCGTAAAAGTTGTGAGTTATTGTACTTCACGAGGAACTGTGGCAACAAAAATAGTTGCTAAGACACGGGACGTGAAACGACAGGCTATTGGGGAATTCATTGATGTTGGTGAGGCTTATCGGCGCATTAAGGCATTTGCAGCTACCAGCCAATTTTTCTCGCTTCCTAAAGATGACCAGATGAATGCCATAGCATTTATCCTCGTTACAGAGCGAACTCCTTCCGAGTCCGTAATGAAAGACTGTATAGCTGAAGATGCTATTGAAAAAGCATTGAATCAATTGCGAGAAAACGCTACTAACGAGTAATCCACATTGTATCTAAGGAAAGGAAAAAAAGAAGTACAATTTAGCAGACACTGTCTGTTGAATCGGAGGGAAAGGATGCTGATAGCATAGCTGCTGAGAATTCCAGACACCGACTGGATTTCTCCGGCCAAACTTATATGCATAGGGAAAATACACAAAAACAGAAATCCCAGACTATCAAGTTATCGTTGATGGTTTGGGATTTCTGCTTTTGCAGGAATATATTTTTTGTCGTGTGCTTGACATACGGGTGACGTAACTGGTGGAAGTGAAAATCTTCAAATCCTTCCAGCTTTTTTGATACTGACCTGCAAGCAATGCCGAGTGTACTCGGCAGTTCCAGACTGCCATCCGGTCTTAGGCAGACAAAGGAGATTTCCTTATAATCTGCCGGGACTTCCTGTGTTCCGTCAAGGTGATAGTATTCATAATACACCCTGTTTTTTACATGAACTTCTTTGTAGTAGTTGCGGTGGTAAAGTTCTCCGTACTGCATCCGGCTTTTCAGTTGTTCCCGTCTTGCTGCTTTTAATATTTCAGTCAGCGTATCTCCAAAATCAACAATCCTTACTTTCTTTCGCTTCGTTGTACCAATCACATTTTTGTGTTTCGTACCGTCATAACGGATACTGCGTTTTATGGTCAGGCATTGTTCTTCAAGGTTGATGTCCTGCCATGTAAGACCACAGGTTTCCCCGATACGAAGTCCTGCATAATATGCGATCTGGATCGGCAGAATTGCAGGTGGATTTTTCTTTTCCAGATACTTGATAAGTCGCTCATAATCCTCGTGTGAAATCGGCTGTGTGCCTTCTTCGACTTCATCATCGGAAAAGAGGTCAACTTCCTCTGCCTGTTTTTTCAGCTTAATATACTGCATCGGATTGAAACTGATTAACTGTTTTGGAAATACTGCAAAACGGAATGACTGCTGTAACACTGCGGAAAAAGAATGGATATAATCTTTGCTGTAT
>OMDA01001192.1_pt1 | contig 10506 bp, 9 predicted proteins | sample 1645141 | NCBI WGS metagenome assembly OMDA01 (sample SAMEA103958151, study PRJEB25191) | human gut metagenome | reverse complement strand
AGTAACATATTACAAATATGAACTATAGGAATGCATATAACGCCATATAAGGCCAGGTATTTTCCCAATTTCATATTTCTGAGGAAACGATAAAAGTCTCCCATACGAGCCTAAAAAAGCTCGAAAAGAAAGACTTTAACTCTATAAACCGCTATTTTATCAGCAGCCTCCTAAACTCGTCAACCAAACCCTTTTCAATAAGGTTTCAATCCACGCCCCCACGCGAGGGGCGACTTAATATCTTGTGACGGGGTTATATTTCAAGTCGAAGTTTCAATCCACGCCCCCACGCGAGGGGCGACCGAAGTTTAGAAATTTTTTGATGAACCTAAACAACGTTTCAATCCACGCCCCCACGCGAGGGGCGACCTACCCTTTTAATTTGATATTATGAGGTTAAAAGGTTTCAATCCACGCCCCCACGCGAGGGGCGACGGTAAAACGGAAACGGATAGCCAAGGAGTTACCCGTTTCAATCCACGCCCCCACGCGAGGGGCGACAAACATGGTAGCATAACACTTGACATTTCAACCGTTTCAATCCACGCCCCCACGCGAGGGGCGACTACAACAAAGAGCAGGTACTATTACCAAATGCAGTTTCAATCCACGCCCCCACGCGAGGGGCGACTTCAGTTTGACACTCCACCCACGTGCAAATATACTGTTTCAATCCACGCCCCCACGCGAGGGGCGACGTCGTACAAAATAGACGTTGATGGCGTCCTAATTAAGTTTCAATCCACGCCCCCACGCGAGGGGCGACCTTGCAAGTATTTCAAGCGTCTTCAATATTGGAGGTTTCAATCCACGCCCCCACGCGAGGGGCGACATTTTGCACTTTCCTAACTCCAAACTTTTTGACAAAGTTTCAATCCACGCCCCCACGCGAGGGGCGACTCAAAATTTGGAAATGATAACGGGCGGCAAATGGGTTTCAATCCACGCCCCCACGCGAGGGGCGACCAGTGGCTTCGCAAGGAAATTCAATGTAATTGGTGTTTCAATCCACGCCCCCACGCGAGGGGCGACCCCCGACAACGCGCTAATATACAGCCTACAGATGTTTCAATCCACGCCCCCACGCGAGGGGCGACATTAATGGTACTTATATTAAGGCCATACCCGTTAGTTTCAATCCACGCCCCCACGCGAGGGGCGACCAAAATTTGTATGGACTTGAGCCGTTTGTAAGGCTGTTTCAATCCACGCCCCCACGCGAGGGGCGACGAGTACATCGAATTTCGTGGAGGGGCGCAAGTGGTTTCAATCCACGCCCCCACGCGAGGGGCGACTTAGTGTTGAGTTGGGTAGTAGTTGGGCAATAAGTTTCAATCCACGCCCCCACGCGAGGGGCGACCTGATAAAGTATTTTACCAAAATAATGAGGTTGGTGTTTCAATCCACGCCCCCACGCGAGGGGCGACAAGCGTATTGGAAAAAATTAGTGCTGATTTGCCAGTTTCAATCCACGCCCCCACGCGAGGGGCGACAAGTTTGACGCTGGCTACTTCAACGATACAAATGTTTCAATCCACGCCCCCACGCGAGGGGCGACCCACCTTAATACAACAATATTAACTAATTAAGCAACGTTTCAATCCACGCCCCCACGCGAGGGGCGACATGCACGACATTTCGGGTAAATGGTACGCGTAATTGTTTCAATCCACGCCCCCACGCGAGGGGCGACTTGTTTAACATCTGTAGGTTGTTGAATGTAACGAGTTTCAATCCACGCCCCCACGCGAGGGGCGACAATCGGTAGCTTGTTCATCCATTAAACCGTTACGGTTTCAATCCACGCCCCCACGCGAGGGGCGACGCACTCCAAGATAGTAAGGGAAATCTAACAAACGGTTTCAATCCACGCCCCCACGCGAGGGGCGACACAAATGGCAGCAAAGAAAGATAACTTATACTTGTTTCAATCCACGCCCCCACGCGAGGGGCGACGGCGTTACAAAAACGTTAGGCGTTTGGGACTATGTTTCAATCCACGCCCCCACGCGAGGGGCGACCCCCGAAAACGCCCTAATATATAGCCTTCAGATGTTTCAATCCACGCCCCCACGCGAGGGGCGACACTGCAAAACAAAGCAGGGCGTACTGTGGGTATTGTTTCAATCCACGCCCCCACGCGAGGGGCGACGGTCAACCTCTTCGTTACCAAGACGGTCAAACTCAGGTTTCAATCCACGCCCCCACGCGAGGGGCGACATTTACCACTTATCAAGTAGTATGTATAGGATATGTTTCAATCCACGCCCCCACGCGAGGGGCGACGCGTGTAACCCGTAACAATGTAGAGTACGAAGCAGTTTCAATCCACGCCCCCACGCGAGGGGCGACACGGCCGCAACTGCCACACTATCACATTTAAGGAGTTTCAATCCACGCCCCCACGCGAGGGGCGACAAAATTTGTATGGACTTGAGCCGTTTGTAAGGCTGTTTCAATCCACGCCCCCACGCGAGGGGCGACTGCGTATTCAGAAAGTAGCTGAATACTAATGTTTTAGAATGGGCTTTTTGCGAAAGTAAAAAGGTAAAGCGACAAAAAGCTTGTTTTTTTTCATTTATAGATATAAGTATCTGATTATCAGCGATTGCGAGAGAAGTGGCTAAAAATGCAACACTTTAGGTTCGCACACACTATATATTTATATTAGATAAGCAGTAAGTCGGTTACATCGGTAGTGGAATGTTTGCCAATCTCCTCTACCTTGTTTTGCCAATTGTTACCTAATTTGTAAAAACGAATGCTGTCGTCAATGACATCGACAACCTCCTCTAATTGGTGCTTCAAAGATACAAATTGACTCTCGTTTAAGACGCATTCAAAAACAGAATTTTGTACGCGTTTACCGTAATTTTGACATAGCTTGGCCACTTTACGCAGTCTTTTAGCGCCTGTGGGCGAGGTGATGTTTACATCATAGGTAATGAGAACAAACATAGAAAGGCTATTTTATTAAGAATACGGGATAGTCGTCAATGTCCTTACGAATGTATCGTGCCAAGAGCATGGATTGTATGTAGGGTAATAGACCAAGACTTACTTTCTCGTTTAAATAGGGGTGAACAAATAAATCGCGTTTGCGGGTCTGCCATGCTGAAAGGATGGTTTTACGTCCCGAATCAGTCATAATGACGCCTTCATCGCCTTGTTGCAGAAAGTCTTTGGGCGTGATTTGCTTTCGGTTGATGAGTGAGAGTACTAAGCGGTCGCCCAAATAGGCACGTAACTCTTCGATCAAGTCTAAGGCCAGCGAAGCACGCCCAGGGCGCAAGGTATGCATAAAACCTACATAAGGATCAAGCCCTACAGTCTCAAGGGCTGAGGTCATGTCATTACAGATGATGGTGTAGACAAAGGAAAGCATAGCATTGACTGCATCCTTTGGGGGACGACGATTGCGGCCATTAAACGTGAATTGGCTTTGCTGATTGAGCATAAGTTCGGCAAACACGCTAAAGTAGTATGAAGCGGCTTCGCCTTCAATGCCGCGAATGCTGTCGATGGTGGTGGTGGTGAGAATGCGCTGTTTACATTGTTGCAGTTTGTCGGCTGTTTGGGCTATATGGTCGTTGTGACCATTGTCGCGAATAAAGCGTCGTAATATGTTGCGATAGTTTTGTACCTTTCCTGCTATGAAGAGTTGGCTCAAGTGTAGCGCATAGGCATCGTCAGCGGCACACTGATATTGTGCTTGTCTTAACAATACGTTGCCTTTGGTGGGGCCTTGGAAGCAACCTATGTAGCGTCCTTGAGGTGATAAAAAGGTTAACGTTACATCACTATCGGCACAAAGCTTCATGAGCCCTGGACTGGCTCCCATATAGCCAAAGGTAACGATTTGTTCGATGTTGTGAATGGGAATGCGAAACACCTCGGTGCCTTTGACTGATATGACAACATTGAGTCCGTCTTTGCTTAGATAGGACTCAGGAGTTGTGACGTAGAGAGTGTTAAGTAATATCCGCATATAAGTTTTGTTTTAGGTAATATGATACTTGTGTACAATCGGCCACCTCGGGCATGCAGAGATTTTGAAGCGAACAATTTTTGCAATGAGACCTTTTGTCCGGTTGAGGCATTATACCAGTATGGAATATTTGATGCATTTCGTTGGCACACTGTCGAGTTGTAGCTCGGAGTGAGTCAGAAATGGTAATAATCTCGCGCCGTTTGGGTTCGTTATAATAAAGGGCTGCATAGGGAATATTGATGTGGTACATCTCTTCTAAACACATCACTTGGGCTGCCAATTGCACTTCGTCTCGTTCATCGGGCTTTTGTCTGCCTCGCTTGTACTCAACGGGGTAGGGCTTCCAATAGCCAGGGTAGCGATGGTGAGTAATGGCATTGTGAGGACTATCTGAGGGAATGAGTTCTACTGCATCGGTTATACCGTAGAGTCCTAACTCCTTTGAGGCAATATGGAGCGAACGTAGTGTGATGACATCACCATTCTTTTGACGATAAAAGGGATTGTCTACGTTTTCGTGTAGAATGTTGCCCTCGGTGGTTAGGCGGTTGTCTTCCCATAGTAGCTCTATATGTATTAAAGCCCATTGTCGAGGACAGAACTTATAGTGTTGTATGCCCGATAACATGAGCATTTCGTCTTCAGTGTACATGGGGGAGTAGTTAGAGGAAAACGTGATACAACAATTGGAGGATAGAACTCTGACCTGCGGTTGAAGTGTCAAAACAAGCATTTATCCCGCAGGCCAGAGTCCTATTCTCAGTCTAAATGAGTTCTTCGACCGTTACTCCGTTAGGCAGAGCGGAGGTGTTGATGCTTACGGCATAGTCTTTGAACGAACGAGGGACATCATTAGTTGTTTTTTCAACCTTCACCAAATCGAAGAGTTTGTTAGCAGGTGCATTTCCTAACTCAGAGGCGTGGCGGAAGACGATGAGTTTTTGTGCACTCATAAGGCCGCGAGCGGCTGAGCGGTCAAGGTCAAACATATTTTTCAGTGCATCGAAGAAGAGGGCTAAATCATCTTCTGTAAAGCCTGTCTGTTGGGCCAAGTTGGCCGATATGAAGCCATGGCATACGTAAAGGCCGTATGGAATAGTCGCTTTGCGTCCCATGGTATGGTTTTCGCCATTTTGGCTTTCGGCTTCTTTGGGTGTTGCTACAGCTATGCGGGTGATAGAGTGTTCTGATGTAGCTACAGGATTGACCGAACGCGCAAAGGTAAGTTGTATGGGGCCTCTCACTTGACCTGCATTCTTACCTGTTGACATGACTGCGCCAAACGTGCGTATGTCATAATAATGCTCACACATATACTGGCGAGCAGCAGCTATCTTATTTTGAGCTGCTTTTACCTTTGCATCATCATGTGCTTTGTCTATCTCGTTGTTAAGCACGGCTTTCTCTTTAACAAATATGTCGTAGCCATTGGCCAAGCCTTTTGCTACTTGTACATAGTTTCTTACCTTTCGCTTGATACAAACGTCGGTTACGAGTCCCATGCCCGTTTCAGCATCAACACGTGGCAGATTGCCAGCGTCAGGGTCGCCATTAGGATTGCCGTCTTGTACGTCGAAAATGTAGACGAAGTCGATTCTATTTTTTAATTCGTTCATGATATGCTAATTTTAGAAGTTTATTGTTTGTTACTATCTTCTTTCTTTGTGAAGAAGTCTTGGCGCTGATGGTAGTAGCCTACAAAGAAGCGACCTTGATCTTGAAGGTTGAGGTGGGCGGGGAAGCCATCAGCCGAAATTTTGCTGATAATCTCTTGTTTTAGTTTTTCGTAATATACCTTGCTACCCTCGTTCTTAAGATTTTCGGCATGATGAGTCGAAAGGTTGAGTATCGTAGCAAAAACGGTAGCTGGCGTAGAACTGGCAGCATTCATGTATCGTTCGCGAATGCTATTTATGTGGTTGGCGTCCTCTTGTACTTTGTCGAGCACGGCAAACAGTCGGCCACAAAGGTAGCCTTGGTTGGTATTATCTTTGTCTAACATAACTTGTATTTTAGAGTTGCGGGGGTCGTTAATGCGATTTAGATAGGCTTTGAGTATGGCAATGCGCCCAATGCGCATGCCCGCTTTGTTGCTGCTTTCGGCTTTGAGCCGGTGAATGCATGACGTAAATAATGTGTAGGGATAGGGCAGGCCTTGGAACACACTCTTAATGACGGCTTCAGGTAGGTTGGGGGTAGCCTCACTTTGTTTACTCTCAAGTGTTACGGCCGATAGCATGTCTTTTACACCCATATAGGGCTTGGGATTGGGGCGATTGTCGATAATGGCCATGTCGTCGAAGTGGCGCAGAATCATTTCGGCAAAGTCCTTCAATGACGTTTCGGACCAATAGACTACAGCTATACGGGCTGAATTGGGCGCAAGGCCAAGTATGCAGAAACGATTGTCTAAGGTCGTATTTAATTTTCCGGAATAGATTGCCATAAAGACCTTTCGAGCAGTTTCGATTCTGGCATTGGGGTCGTCTTCGCATTCGTCTTTGGACGTAAATCCTAACAAATCGAAAAAACTCTGTTCAGCTATATCAGACACCTTATCATTAGCCGATGCCCAAAAGACGAAGGTACGATTACCTACCATAAACTTGTTATGTGAGTCTTTGGCCAATAGGGTGTTGAGTGCGGTGCTATAAGCAAATTCGGCAGCTGATGAGATGGGGGCATTGCCACACTTTTTCTTTCCATACGAGTCGTAACCCGAATTTACTTGAAAAGCTACAAGTTTGGCTATAGCTTGACTACCAGGTATCATTGTTGCTGTAGTAACTTCAACAGGTGTGCCATGCTCCCCTGTTATAAGGCATAGGCTTGCTTCTTTATCAACTTCGCTGTCGAGCTGCATGAGCTCTCTCTTTTCTGCTACGATTTGCGTGTCGCCCTCAATGCGGAATGAGAAAGTTGAGTACTTTTTTGAGAGGTTCTTCTTTATATCGTCCCATAAAGGATCGCTGACGGCGGCTTCGATAATAGCATCTCGCCCCTGTTCGTAAAAGTCGTAAACAGCTTTTATGTCTGGATTGTTAGGAAACTGATTGCGTATAGAAGCTACTTTAGCCTTGAACGTGTCGAAGTATTTTTGTTCCTTTCCAAAGCATTCTTCTTGCTCGTTTTCAAAATTCCTTTTAAGCGTTAAAAACGTCTGTTCATTTTCTGGCGTAAGAACAAAGTTCTCTAATTGCTCTTTAAGCTTATGGTATATTTTTCGTTCTGAAATGCCCAATACATACGCGCTATTATCGTACAAGTAATTAGCAAGAGGTGCACTACTTCTTCCCACATGCTTTGTTACAAGGTATGTTCTGGCACTTTTGTTGTTATCAATTCGGCAGTCTTCAAAACGAATAAACTTGCCTGCTTTAGATATTACTATAAGAAAGCCAATCTCTTTTTCTTCCATTCCCGCAGCGGGCAGGTTGCCACGTCTGTGATAATAGTCGTATAAAGCCTTTAGTATCATCGCAATATCTCCTCACTATTTAGGGGTGGAACTATGATTACGCCCTGTTTCATCTCGGCACGAAAGAAGAGCGCTTGAATGTCTACAGCCTTTTTCTTTTTACCCAGATTATCATCTTTGGGAAAATCCATATCATAAAGCATAATGCCTAAATCACGATTGGACGGAATGGCAGGGGATAGCATTTCGCTTTCGTCGTCAACAAGTCGAAATGAGGCTACACACTCACGTGTGCCAAGGTAGGGCTGATTAAAGCATTGACCTTTAGTTGCACGACGCTCAAACATTTGGTAATACTTCATTGGATTTTCATCAAGGCCTGGAGCATGCGTGAATACATTGCCTTCAGCTATGCGTTGCTTGACTGGTCGGTATTCCATTTTAGCCCATAGTCGGTAACGTACATCGCGTAGCATGAGTGTGTTTCGCTGTTGGCGCTTGTCTTCGATATAAATAGAAGACTTGCCAGCTACTGCTCCCACTTCATTTCTCCTTATCGATGTCCACTTTATAGGATTTAGTACTTCAATTTTGGTTACTTGCCAATGTATAGCGGGTTTCCAAAATATCGCTTCAAAAATGGCGCGAGCGGCAGAAGGGGTGATAACGTCATAACTTACGCGTTCCACCTTTAATTCGGGACGAGTAAAACAAGCCATGTCGCCCCATACCTCTAAGCAATATTCTTTATCGGTGTATTTCATATATATAAGGGTGTTGCTTAAGTATAGTATCGATTGTGCAAAGGTAATAAATGGTACTAAAACAAAAACATTTCAGTATGTATGATTATATAATAAGCGTCGTTTCCTGCCAAGCACTATCGGTGTGTAGTCCAAGGCTATCATCGTATTGCTCTTTATAAGGTACAACGTAAATGCCTGTTAACTTTTCTTCGACTACACCTAACCGTAGCAATGCTTCAAAGTCGCGTTTATAAATATTGACAGTGTATTTGGCCAATCGCTTCATTAATGAATAAGAAGGCCCCTTTTGTAAAAGCACATCTACCCATTCCATACTATCGTTATAACATACGATGACTGGAATGCCTTGATTGTCAATAAGGCTAAACGCTTTAGCAGCTGTGGAAAAGAGCATATCTCTGATATTGTAAAGATAACTCTTGATATTCTTTGCATCGAATGTAGTCTTTCGGCAATAGAGCTGCATAAAGTATTGTGTCATGGCTTCGGGGGCAAACCAATCAAGCGACTTATTCAAGCTGAGTCGTGCATTGTTAGCAGCTTGCATATCGCCTGAGGGTAAAGCGTGCTCTTTTGATAAACTAAACACGTGGGTGGTACACAAAGTCTGTTTACCCTCGCGATTGCATCGTCCTGCAGCTTGTAATACAGAGTCAAGTCCCGCCTCTTGGCGATAAACTACGGGGAAGTCGATGTCGACACCAGCCTCAATCAGTTGGGTGGACACTACGCGAACAATCTCGGTATTGCCCATTAACGCCATTCTCATTTGTTCAATAACTTTGCTGATGTGGGCGGCACACATATTTTTTGACAAATGGAGCGTTACGCCCTCTCGGGGCAATCGATTGAATAGCTCTTTAGCATCGCGGCGTGTGTTGACAATGCAAAGCACTCGCTTATGACGAAGAAGCTGAGCTGCTATCTCATCGTATGTCTTGCCTTCATTATCTATCTTTAATTGTACGCGGCGTAGTTTGTCGTGCAGACAATAATCGGAAGGTATGATTTCGGCAATGTGGTCTATACCATTGAATGCGGCTTGCGGGTTACACCCCTCAATGACTCCGCTTAGTATGGGTTGGCTAGCAGTGGTGAACAAAACAGAGGTCTTAAATAGACGATTATAAGTCTTTAAGGCGTCAACAATGGGCTGCAAATAATCGGTGGGCAGCGTTTGTACCTCGTCAAGTACAATTACGCTGTTAACAATATTGTGTAGTCTACGGCACTTTGAAGGACGATTGCTAAACATTGATTCAAAAAGCTGTACATTGGTGGTTACAACAATGGGGTAATCCCAATTCTCAGTAGCTAAATTGAACTTTTGTTGTAACGCTTCGTTGAGCGGTGCGTCTGTTTCGACGTTGCTATGGTGCTCTAACACGTTCTCTTGACCAAAGATGTGACGCAAAATACGAGCCGTTTGTACAATAATACTGGTGTAGGGTATAGCTATTATGACGCGTTGTTGGCCATTGCGGATGGCATGCTTCATAGCCCATAGCAATGACGACAGTGTTTTACCACCCCCTGTCGGAACGGTTAAGCTATAAAAGCCTATGGGACTATCGGCCATTGCATCACAACGCTCCTGCACTTTACGTCTTACCTCATTTACAGTTGATGTCTGTGCCGACTCTTTTAATTCTTGAAGGTAGAGCAAAAGTTTGGGCAGCAATTGCTTCAAAGTTGTAGGGTGGACACGTAAAGCAGCCGACTCTTTGTCCATAAAAGCTTCGGTGTCAAGATAGTCGGCATCGACAAGGCATGAATAGAGCATACGCACTATATGATGAAGGTCTTTCTTGTCGGCCTTGAAGGGGAGAGCAGATAGAGTGGGCTTGTCGATGTCGAGATTGATTTCCTTAGGCAAGCTTTGTTGTAGTAGGGCGTTGAGTTCGTCAGTATCGTGTAGTCCTGTGTGGTGTGAGATGATTGGATTAACCAAAAAGTTGTCAGCGCCCTTGCCCCAAAGGTGGTGAGCGATCACTCCGCCCACGTAAGCATGGTGATAGTTTCCGTCAACGACGGCATTGGGATCGTAGCCACTTGCTTTTCTGATGTGTTGTTGAAAGGCTTTCGATTCTTTGCCTTTGTCATGCAGAAGCCCCAAGACATTGCCCCACGAAGCCATGCCAAACTTTTCGGCTAATTGTGCTGCACGAGTTGCAACCCCTGCAGTATGTTCTTCGTTAGACTGAAATACCCATTGTCCTTCGCCAGTTTGATATAAATGTGAAATTGTATATTTCATGTATTTTCTTTAAAGTGTTACCCGTTGGCGGAATTAATTTAAGTTGATAAATATGAGTAAAAGGTTGTATATA
>OMDA01001185.1_pt1 | contig 10563 bp, 10 predicted proteins | sample 1645141 | NCBI WGS metagenome assembly OMDA01 (sample SAMEA103958151, study PRJEB25191) | human gut metagenome | reverse complement strand
TTTAAGAAATACAATCTCAATGATTTTAAAGAAATCGTCTTTTGTGGATTTGGTGAACCAATGGAAAGATGGGATGATATCAAAGAAGTCATTGATTATATCCGTTCTGTTAAGAAGGATATGAAGATTCGTATTAATACGAATGGTTTAGCTAATGATATTTATGGTAGAGATGTCACTCCAGAATACAAAGGACGTTTTGATACAGTCTCTATCTCATTAAATGCCCCTACAAAAGAAGAATTCCTAGAATTGACACGTTCTAAGTTTGGTATTTCTTCTTTTGATGATATGCTTGATTTCGCAAAGAAATGTAAGGCTTATGTACCAAATGTTGTATTAACTGTTGTTGATATTATTGGTGAAGAAAAGATTGAAGCATGTCAGAAAATTACAGATGAAATAGGTGTTACTTTAAGAGTAAGACCTTTTGAGGAGTAAATATGCAATATATGACAAGTGAAGAGCGTTTAATCGCTCTAGATAAGATGACAAATACAAGAGATCTAGGTGGATATGAAACACAGGAAGGCTATTATACAAAAAGCAATCATTATATCCGTGCATCTTCACCCGCTAATGCGACTGAAGGAGATCTAGAAAAGCTTTATGATTATGGTGTACGTGTGACTATTGATTTGCGTTCTGATTTTGAAAAAGAAGCACAGCCATCACCATTCAAAGACTATCGTGATGTAGAAAACATTGAAATCAATTTAATGGATGATGCAGTCGTTAAGGTCGTACCAAGTGAAGTAAAAGAATATAAAGATCTTGGTGGTGTTTATATTTATATGTTAGAAGCACATCAGAAGCAGATCAAAGCTGTCTTTGATATCTTTAAGGATCATTTATATGAAGGTGTTTTATTCCATTGTAGTGCTGGTAAAGACCGTACAGGTATTATTGCAGCATTATTACTAGAACTTGCAGGATGTTACGAACATGATATCGTTAAGGACTATAGTGAATCTTATGCCAATAACCATGAAATCATAGAAGCACTTAAAGAAATGATGGATGAAGATACAGAAAACTTCCTTACATCTTCACCACGTTATATGATGATCTTCTTAGATTATCTAAGAGAACACTATGGCAGTGCCAAGGCTTATTTATACCATATCGGTATGTCTGAAGAAGATATTGAAGATATTAAACAATCTTTTATCATTTAATGAGAAAAAACACTTCTTATAAGGTATATACCTATAGGAGGTGTTTTTTTATGAACAAGAAAGAAAAAATCAGAATCATTAGATTATTACTTAAACAATATGAGAAAGATAAAAATATACTTAACTCATTAAACCAGGCTAACTTATATCCTTCAATTAACTATGAAGATTACTATCAAACTTCATCGTCCTCTAAAGAAGATTATTTACTTCATAGAATACAATTAAAACAGGAACTTACTAAACGAATTATATTTATTGAAAAATCTCAATCTATTATTGGTGATGAGTATTATCATATTATACTAGAAGACTATTTCTATGAACATAAACATTGGTGGAAGACATATTATTCCCGTGCTACGTATTATCGCCGACAAGAAGCAGCTATTAATGCATTTTTTGATTATGTGACAAGTATATTGTAATTGTGGGGGAAATTGCGTTATAATTAGTGTTGTGAGGTGAACAACATGGATTATTTCGATAAAATCAAAGAAGCTTTAAGCAGTAAATTAAAAGGCCAGGAACTTACATTAGATTCTAACCTAAGAGATTTAGGTATTGATTCTCTTGATGTTGTAGATTTAATTATGGACTTAGAAGAAGAATTAGGAATTGAATTCTCTGATGAGGAATTAATGTCTATTCATACAATGAAAGATGTATGTGATTTAATCGATAAAAAGAAGGCATAAGAAAAATCCAGACAAAGGTGTCTGGATTTTTTTAAGCTTTGTTTTTAAATAGTTTACGAATAATCTTATCTACATAAGGCACACCACTCAACATTTCTAAATGATCCTTGAAGATAAATAGAATACTGAAGAAGTAAACAACTACACCTACCATTATTGCAAGAATAAGTGGAATAAAGACACGGTGGAACACCTTGAAAAGTAGATAATATGAACCATAGGCACATGCACCCATTAAAATAGAAGCAACTAATGGTAATAAGACAGCTGTCTTAAAATTAACATGAAAACCTACTAATTTATTAAGTGCATATTGGTTACTTACACACATCTGTAAAGCATAAAGCATAGTTCCAATAACAAGTAAATAAATACCTACATCTAGGAATTGTGATGGTACTAATACAAGCATTAATACTAAAATGACAACATGGACAACTAAAGCTTTAGCTGCGTTTCTTAAAGGGACTTTAACTGCCCCAATTGCCTGTAAGATACCGTTAGATAAAGTAGATAAACCATAAAGGACAATTGCAGGAGCACCTAGAGTCAATGCGGTAGATGCAATCTTTAATGTCTTAGGCTGTGGGAAGATTAATCCCATTACAGGATAAGCAAGTACCCCCATCCCCACAGCAGCAGGAATTAAAATAAGCATAGTAATAAAAGTACTATTTTTTATATTTGCACGTACTTCTTTTAAATCTTTTAATGCATATGAACTAGAAATAGCTGGAATAGTAGCTGTACTCATGGCACTTGCGAGGGCAACAGGAACATTCATTAAAACGACAAATTTACCTGCATAAACACCATAGAGTTTAACAACATCAATCAGTGCCACACTACGTGCCTGCATAATACCATAGAAGATAAACATATCGATAGTAGAAACAAGGTTATAGATACATGTAGAAATGATAATTGGTGTGACTATATTTAAAATAGAACGGAAGATGGCTTTGCCTGATTGTACACGAGGATCTGCGTCTGTTTCATCAATCATATGTCTGCCTTTTCTAAGGTAAACACATACCATATAGATAAGAGCAACAAGAACACCAAATCCAGTACCTAAGGCACTTCCTCCGGCACCACGACTTGCTAGTAATGTATGATTATTAGCATATGGCTGAATAAATAAATAAGCAGCACCAACAGAAACAACAGCATTCAACATTTGTTCAATAATCTGTGAGACTGATGTATAAACAGTTGTAGAATAAGCTTGGAAATAACCTCTTAATACACCTACTAAACCAGATAAGAAAATAGTAGGACATAAAATTCTTAATGCGAATACCGCATTCTCTGTCACAATCCAAGGCGCTAAGATAAATGTAAGCAAGGCAGCAGATCCACCTACGACAACAATATAGATCAGTGCACATTTAAAAATCTTACGGGCATTATTATACTGGCGAAGAGCGAGTTTCTCACTGATTAGCTTAGAAATAGCTGTAGGAATACTGTAAGAAGAAATAAGTAATACCATCGCATAGATGTTATATGCTGTAGAGTAATACCCATTTCCTTCATCACCAATTAAAGCGGTTAATGGACTTCTATATAAGACACCGATAATACGAACAAGTATACCAGCGAGTGCAAGGATAGAAGCCTGCTTAACAATCGATTTAGATTTGTTCAAAATATTCACTCCTTATAAAAATCTTTCATTTTTAATTTATATCATTTTTATATGGTTATTACAATATATTCACCAAAACATCTACTAAGTTTTTATAATAATATTTTTAAAAATCTCCCAGGTTTATACGTTTTATGATATACTTCATAGAGAATAAAAAAATTGGAGGGTAGTTTATGACTAAAAGCAGAGTAATTATTGCACTCGATTTCAAAAACAAAGCTGATGTTCTTGAATTCCTAGATAAATTTGATGAACCGCTCTTTGTGAAGGTAGGTATGGAACTCTTCTATGGAGAAGGACCTGCAATCATTCAGGCTATCAAAGAAAGAGGACATTCAATCTTCTTAGACTTGAAATTACATGATATTCCTCATACAGTAAAGATGGCTATGAAGAACTTAGCACGTCTTGATGTTGATATCGTTAATGTTCATGCTTCAGGCTCTAAGGCTATGATGCAGGCTGCAATTGAAGGTTTAGAAGAAGAAAAGGGCAAGAATCGTCCTTTATGTATTGCAGTTACATGTCTTACTTCTTTAAGCCAGGAAGTACTAGATGATGAATTAGGTATTCATGAACCTATTCAGGATGTCGCAATCAGATGGGCTAAGAATGCGAAAGAAGCAGGACTTGATGGTGTTGTATGCTCACCATTAGAATCTAAAGGTATTCATGATGCAGTAGGAGAAGACTTCTTAACAGTGACTCCAGGTATCAGACTTGCAAGTGATGCAAAGGATGACCAGAAGCGTGTGACTACACCAGCCATGGCTAAAGATATGACTTCTAGCTATATTGTAGTAGGTCGTACAATTACTAAGGCAGCTGATCCAGTAGCTGCTTATAAAGAAGTATTTAATCAATTTCAAGGAGAATAATAATGAGTAGAGAAGAATTAATTGCGAAAGATTTATTAAGTATCAAGGCTGTATTCTTAAGCCCTGATGAACCATTTACTTGGGCTTCAGGTATTAAATCACCAATCTATTGTGATAATAGATTAACTTTATCTTATCCAGAAGTAAGAAACGATATCGAAAAAGGTTTAGCTGAATTAGTTCAGGAAAACTATCCTGATTGTGAAGTATTAATGGGTACTTCAACTGCTGGTATTGCACATGCTGCATTAGTGGCTGATATCTTAAATAAACCAATGGGATATGTACGTGGTTCAAATAAGTCTCATGGACGTCAGAACCGTATTGAAGGTGTTGTAAGAGAAGGTATGAAGGTTGTAGTAGTAGAAGACTTAATTTCTACTGGTGGATCTTCTTTAGAAGTAGTAGATGCATTAAGAGAAGCTGGATGTGAAGTATTAGGACTAGTTGCTATCTTCACTTATGGCTTAAAGGATTCTATCAAGAACTTCGCAGATAAGGATTGTCATTTCGTAACTTTATCTAACTATGATGCTCTTCTTCCTGTTGCTGTAGAACATAACTACATTAAAGAAGAAGCATTAGAAAAGCTAAAAGCATGGAAAGTTGATCCACATGATGAAAGCTGGATGACTAAATAATTCATCTAGGAGGGGATATCCCTCCTTTTTTTTTACGTATAAATAAAGTATAATAAAAAAGGCTAATATTGCTTTTTGAAGTATAATGCTGTATAAATATTAAGATAGATTATTAAGGAGGATCCAACGTGTTAGAGGCTGTAAAATATGTAATCAAAGAAAACAGCGAGAATTTATTTCGTATTTATTCTATTTCGAAATATGAAGTACTAGCTGACATGCGTGATTCAAAGTTAGGATTATTCTGGAACTTTGCGAATCCAATTATCCAGGTATTAACATATTGGTTTGTATTTGGATTAGTATTAAATCGTAAGTCAGTAGATGGTATTGAATATATCTGGTGGATGCTTGGAGGTATGGTCGTATGGTTCTTTATTTCTCCATGTATTACTGCAGGATGTAATGCTATCTTCTCTAAAATAAATATTATTACTAAAATGAAATTCCCAGTCAGTGTCCTTCCAGCAACAGTGGTATTATCTAAACTATTTGACCACTTCTGCTTGATGTGTATATTGACAATATTATTCTGCTTTGCTGGTTATTATCCATCATTACATTGGGTAGGACTTATTTATTATTGTTTCTGTGGTGTTGTCTTCTCTATTTCTTTATCAATGACAACATCTGTCCTCAATATGCTTGCACGTGATACAAGAAAGCTAGTGCTTGCTATTATACATGACTCCAATCCTATGGAATGTAAAGAACCTTCCATCTATTCTACAGAGAATCATGCTAACTAACCCTATTTATTATATTGTTCAGGGCTATCGTGATTGTTTCTTCTATCATCGTGGAATTATGTATTATAAATATTCTGCTTTCTGTTTCTGGGCTATTACGGTTTTCTTATTTATATTTGGAAGCTGTATTATGTATAAATTCAAATCTAAGTTTGTAGACTTTATTTAGGAGGCATTATGGATTCAAATATCGCAATTGAAGCACGTCATGCTTCTAAAATATATGAACTAAGATCTAAAGAGAAAAAAAGCGATGTCAAGTTTTATGCCCTCAAGGATTTAAACTTTGAAATCAAGAAAGGACAGGTTGTAGGTATTCTAGGAACAAATGGTTCTGGTAAATCAACTATGTCCATTATTCTTGCAGGGATCTGTGATCCTGATGAAGGTGAAATCATTGTAAATGGGACACAGGCTTTGATTGCTATTAATACTGGATTAAATGCACAGTTGACAGGACTGGAGAATATTGAATTAAAGGGTGCTTTATTAGGTCTTTCTAAAAAGCGTATTGAAGAGATTAAAGAAGGTGTTATTAATTTCGCAGAAATTGGTGACTTCCTTTACCAGCCTGTAAAGAAATATTCATCAGGTATGAAATCGAGACTTGGTTTCTCAATTAACCTTTGTCTTGATCCAGATATTATGATTGTCGATGAAGCATTAAGTGTCGGTGATAAAGGTTTTGCTGAAAAATGTCTGAATAAGATGACTGAATTAAAAGAACAGGGTAAAACAATTATCTTTATTTCACATAACTTAAGACAGGTAAGATCATTTTGTGATAGTGCTATGTGGATTGAAGGCGGTATGCTTCGTGAATATGGTGATATTGATGAAGTATGTGATCATTATGCTGACTATGTAGAGTACTACAATCATTTATCCGCAAAAGAGAAAAGGAAAGTACGTGATGAGAAATTCGCAAAGCGTGTGATTCCAAATTCTCATCGTACACTAGGTGATAAGCTCTTTGCTGCTATTAAGACAAGATAAACAAAGGGCAGGGGAACCTGCCCTTTTAAATAGAGAAAGGAAGTAAAGTTATGAAATTATCAATTATCATACCATTTAATCGTTATATACATTATTTATATGACTGCTTAGAAAGTATCAAGGATCAGAATTTGACTGATTATGAAGTGCTTTTAGTAGTAGATGCTATTGAAGATGTAAAGGATAAGATCCACAAATATGATTTACCTATTACTCTTATTGAATCTGGTGAAGCAACAGTAGGTAAAAAGAGAAATATGGGTCTTAATCTTGCTAAGGGAGATTATGTTTATTTCTTAGATAGTGATGACTATGTATTGCCTAACTGTCTAAATGCTTTAATAGAAGAAGCACAAAAATCTAATAATCAAGTTGTTGCTGGTAAAAGAATGGTTTCATGGTTCAAGAAACAGGTTTTTGAAACAATGAGCGATGAAACAAATATTGAAAGAAACTTAAAAGACAAGGATCATGATCGTCTTGAAAAAGTGGAAAGAAAACAAGAAGAACATGCTTATGACAATGAACCAGAACAGTTCAAGATTGATCTCCTTATTCGTACAAGACATGCATTAAGAAATGTATCATGCTTAAACCTTCTTATTAAACGTTCACTTATTGAAGACAATCATATTTCTTTTAAAGAAGAATTCTTCTGGTATACAGATGCACCATTTGTAGTTGAACTATTGAAATATACAAATGATGTTTCTTTTGTAGAAGATGCTATTCTAGTCAAACGTAAACATAATGACCCAATCAATCGTCCTGCTTTATCCCAGATTAAGGATCCTGATGGTCGCTTTGATGAATTTATTGAAGCGCATAACTATTGCTTAGAGATTTCTAAGGATTATCCATCTATTCATTATTATATTAATGCGAAGATGGCTAACTACTTTACTAGTTTTTTTGCTAAAAAAGTCAGAAGAAGTGAAGATGATAAATGGAGAACAACACGTTTTGATACAATGGCCAAAGTTCTAACTCACATAGAACCAGAACTATTAAAGAAATCACTTTATCGTCGTAGTCTTTCTAAAGCATGTATGAATCATGACTTAAAGAAAGCACAAAAAATCATTGCAGCTCACTTAGCTGGCGTTAAAGCCAAGAAGATCTTTAAGAATAAGAATGAAATGAATAAGTACTTATATAGACATAAATATAAGAATGAACCTATTCAGAAAAATCTTATTATGTTTGAAACATTCCGTGGGGCAAGTTATGCAGATTCACCTAAATATATTTATGAATATTTGGCTAAGAACTTCCCTGGACAATATGAATTTGTCTGGGTACTTAATGACACGAAGACAAAACTCCCATATGGTGGAACAGTTGTTAAACGTATGACACGTAAATATGCTTACTATCTTGCTGTATGTAAATACTTCGTATTTAATACAAGACAGCCATTATGGTATCGTAAAAGAGAAGGACAGGTCTTCCTAGAAACATGGCATGGCACACCACTTAAACGTCTAGCCTTTGACCAGGAAGAAGTGACTGCAGCTTCTCCTACATATAAAGCACAGTTCTATCGTCAGAAACAGGAATGGGACTATCTCATTGCACCTAATGCATTTTCTAGTGAAATATTCAAGAGCTGCTTTATGTATAAGGATGAAGGAGATACGATGTTAGATACAGGTTATCCTAGAAATGACTTACTCTCTGATCCTCATAAAGAAGAAATTGCGAAAGAATTAAAGAAAAAGGTTGGTATACCACTGGATAAGAAAGTCATTCTCTATGCCCCTACATGGAGAGATGATGAATATTATGGTAATGGTGCTTATAAGTTCCAGTTAAAATTAAATCTTGAACAGATGAGAAAAGAATTAGGTGATGAATATGTCATTATTCTAAGAACACATTATTATATTGCGGATGTACTTGATTTAACTGGTTTAGATGGCTTTGCGTTTAATTTAAGTAAGTATGATGATATTACTGAAATCTATTTGATGAGTGATATTCTTATTACTGACTATTCAAGTGTATTCTTTGACTTTGCGAACCTCAAACGTCCAATGTTATTCTATACATATGACTTAGATAAATATCGTGATGTATTAAGAGGCTTCTATATTAATATGGAAGAAGAACTTCCAGGGCCACTTGTATTCACTACAGATGAAGTTATTGATACAATTAAGCATATGGATGAAATCACTGAAAAATATGCAGATCGCTATGTAACATTCTATGACAAGTTCTGTGGCTGGGAAGATGGTCATTCTTCACAGAGAGTTGTTGAAACAGTATTTGAAAAGAATTAGCTTTCCTTTACAGGAAGCTTTTTCTTTTTATTGGTTTGATTGACTAGAACAGTCATTCTCACTATAATAGACCCTAATAAAGGAGAACTTCATCATGAAACTAATTAAGAGAATATTAGGTAAACTGATTCGTTTATTATATCGTCTCGTTTATCGCTTTATACCATGTGATGATCATACAATATTATTCATTTCATTCCATGGACGTGGCTATACAGACAACCCTAAAGCACTCCATCAATATATAACAGAACATCAAGAATATGCCTCTTATCGCTGTATCTATGCAATCAAGCATCATAAAGAAAAGAATCTCACTATTCCTAATGCTAAGATTATAGAATACTTCAGTATTCCTTATTTCTTCTATCTTGCAAGAAGCAAGTATTGGATTTCTAACTGTAAGCTTCCTAAATATGTATTAAAGAAGGATAACCAGGTCTATTTACAAACTTGGCATGGTACACCTTTAAAGAAGCTTGCTCATGATATTGAAGTGCCAGAAGGAACTACATTCTATCGCTCTGGTATGTCTGTAGAAGAAATGCGTGCCACTTATGATAATGATGTCTCAAAATACAACTATATGATTTCTCCGAGTGCCTTCACTACAGAAGTCTTCCAGACATCTTTTAGAATTAATAAGGAAAGATTAATTGAAACAGGCTACCCAAGAAATGATATATTATCTAACTATACAAAAGAAGATGTAGAAACTATTAAAAATAGAATGCATCTCCCTCACGATAAAAAAATCTTACTCTATGCACCTACATGGCGTGATAACTCATTTAATATGAAGGGCTATACATTTAAATTAGAAGTTAACTTCAAGAAATGGCAGAAAGTATTAGGGGATGAATATATTGTTGTATTTAAACCTCATTATTTGATTGTGAATGATTTTAACTTAGATGAAGTGAAAGACTTCGTTTATTATGTAGATCCTCAAGAAGATATTGCAGACTTATACTTAATTGCAGATGTTTTAGTGACTGACTATTCAAGTGTCTTCTTTGATTATGCAATATTAAAAAGACCAATCTATTTCTATATGTATGATTTAGAAAACTATCGTGATGAATTAAGAGGCTTCTATTTAGATATTTATAAGGATCTTCCAGGAGATGTGGTAGAAAATGAAGATACACTACTTGAGAAGATTCATATACATGATTTTGATTATGACCGTTTAAAAGGCTTCAATGAACGTTTTAATAATCATGAAGACGGACATGCCAGCAAACGTGTCATTGATATACTACTAGGTGAACAGCATGGGGCTTAAGAAAATCGTATTAAACATCATTCTTTCATTCGTGAACATCTTTGTATCACTTATTCCTATTAAAAAGAATCAAATTGCATTTGTTTCATTAGAAGACAATGTTTTAAGAGATGACTTCTTAGATATCTATAATCATCTTGATATATCTCATTATTCTATTAAGAAAGTACTCATTCATTATGATAAAAAATCAGTA
>OMDA01001166.1_pt1 | contig 10714 bp, 8 predicted proteins | sample 1645141 | NCBI WGS metagenome assembly OMDA01 (sample SAMEA103958151, study PRJEB25191) | human gut metagenome | reverse complement strand
GGCCACGGCAAAGGGCAGGAAGGCCCACTGTGCGGCGTTGAGCCAGCCGGTCTGGTTGTAGGAGTTGCCCAGCCCGCGGAACAGCGTCGCCTTGGCCAGCAGAAAGCAGACCAGAAAGCTGCCCAGCAGCGCGGCATTGCAGGCCAGCTCCGCCCGCCACGACGCCTTGTCATGCCACCAGACCCACGCGCGCACAAGCACCCAGGCGATCAGATAATAGAGCGCGACCTCCTTGTTCAGATACAGCAGGTAGCAGAACGCCCCCGCCACCGCGCACCAGCCCACGCGGGCCTTCGGCTCTGCCAGCATCGCCCGCAGGAAAAAATACACCTGCCACAGCGACAGCGGCAGAAACACCGTCTCGCTCATAAACGTACTCGCAGCGGACATCGTGGGCAGCACCGCCGTAACGCCGACGAGAAACGCCGTGCGGCGGCGGTTCATGCCCATGGCCCGTGCCAGCGCATAGGCCGGGAACACCGCGCTTGCCATATATACGGCGTTCAGCCAGCCGATGGCCGTGATCTGCGCGGCGGTGGTTTTCAGCAGCAGCGCCGGCAGGATGCAGAGCGGGTATAGAATTTTCTGGTAGTCGCTGGGCATATTGCGCACCCGCAGTCCGCGCCCCTGCAAAAGGCTGCGTGCCACATCCAGATACCGCAGCTCGTCGCTGTAGACGGCCAGCTCCCGCGGGTAGCTGCTCAGCGCCCCGTACACAACGGCGCACACCGCAAACAGCATCAAGACCCACAGCCAGCCGTTTCTTTTTTTAGAAAGCATACACGCCCCCTTTTCTCTAAAAAGCCTTCCCCCGCGGGGAAGGCCGAGCTGTCGATAAACTTAATGGGAATATTGCAAACTTTCGGTAGATTTGTAGGGAACGGTCTTGACCGTTCCGTGCTGCCTTGCCAAAAGCACGACGCGACGGGAAAACCGCGCGCCATTCGGCGCGATTTTATGCGCTGCGCGCGGCCAGATGTGCGGATGGGTCAAGACCCATCCCTACAAACATCCCGGAAACAGACTTTCCCGCATACGCCCGTCTGCCATACACCGCCGGGCCGGGCATGCCCGGCCCCTACCGCACATTTCCGCTGCCGCCCCCTCGCCGGGGCGGCTTTTTTCATTTTTACGTCAATTTTACACGTTCCCCTCTTGTCAGGCGCACAAATATTTTGTATAATTAAATTTGTCTGTACTATTGTTTCAACGTATAAGCGAGGTTTTCAAATGCTGACAAAATACCTGAGTGTGTTCTTGATTTCGATGGTCCCCCTGATCGAGCTGCGCGGCGCGATCCCCGTGGGCGTGGCCATGGGCCTGCCGCTGTGGCAGGTGTACGTCATTGCCATCATCGGCAATATGCTCCCCGTGCCGTTCATCTTCTTCTTTGCCCGCAAGGTGCTGGAGTGGGGTGCGGATAAGCCGGTCATCGGCAAGTTCTTCACCTTCTGCCTCGAAAAAGGCCACAAGGGCGGCGCGAAGCTGAAGGCCACGGCGGGCCGCGGCCTGCCGTGGGCGCTGCTGCTGTTCGTCGGCATTCCGCTGCCCGGCACGGGTGCGTGGACCGGCACGCTGGCCGCCAGCCTTTTGGACATGGACTTTAAGTCCAGCGTCCGCGCCTGCATGGGCGGCGTGCTGCTGGCAGGCTGCATCATGGGCGCGCTGAGTGTGCTGGGCGTCTCCGCCTTCGGCGCTGTCGCGGCGTGATGCCCCAAAATTATCGTCCCGGGCTGGATGTTGTGCGGCTGGCCGCGCTGCTGCCCGTGCTGTGCTACCACTATTGCATCGAGGCCGCGCGCCTGGGCTTTGCCGTGCCGACGGCGCTGATTGGCCGCGGCATGGCCGACTGGGTCGAGGTCGGGCTGGCGTGGTTTTTCCTGCTGTCCGGTGCGGCGCTCTGCCTGCAATGGCGGGGACGGTTTGACGCCCGGCGCTACTTTGTGGGCCGCGCCGCCGCGACCTACCCGGCGTTCTGGCTGGGGTTTGGCGCGCTGTTCCTGTACGGCGAGGTCCTGCACGGCAACAACGCCGATATTCCACGCTGGCGTGTGATTTTTTCAGTACTGGGGCTGGATGGGTATTTAGCACCCGTGACGGTCACTTTCTACAAAATCGGTGAGTGGTTTTTGGGCGTTATCCTGATTTTGTATCTCGTGTTCCCGCTGCTGCTCCGGTGCATGGAGACCGCAGCGCACCGCCGGGTGCTGGCGCTCTGCATGGCGGTGCTGGCCGTTGTCTGGCCGCTCGTCTGCCCCGCTCCGTGGGAGGCCGGGCATACGGTACTGGGCCGCCTGCCCGCGTTTGCGCTGGGGGTGTGGTTCGGCACGCTGCTGAAAAAGAACGCTTTTCCGTCCTATCGGCTGTATATCGGGCTGGCGGTCTGCCCGCTTTTGTGGGTGGACGAAGTGCCGCGTCTGGCCGTGCTGTTGGTGCTGGCGTCGGTGCTGTTCTGGGCAGTCTATGCCGCCGGGCAGCACGTACCCGCACCGCTTTGCCCCGCCCTGCGGCGGCTGGCGGGCTGGTGCTACGGCGTGTACCTGGTGCATCATGTCCTGCTGACGCTGGTATTCCTGCCGTTTGTGCAGGGGCACGGCCTGCCGCTGGCCGGGATGTTCCCGGTGTATCTCGCCGCCAGCTTTGTGCCGGCGGCGGTGCTGACGGCGGTAAGCCGCCCGCTTGGCAAGGCCATAAAAAAGCTGGCATAAAAATAAAGGACGCATGACCTTTACGGTTGTGCGTCCTTTTTATGTAGTGGGTGGCGATGGGAAGGTGTGCGGGAGGGATGAATCCCTCCCCTACAAATCAACCGCAAAAAGGTCTACGGCGGTAAGCCGCGGGCCGGGCATGCCCGGCCCCTACGGACTGCTGTTTCCGGCAGCGGGGGTTCGGGGGAACTCCCGAGTTTAAGGTGGAGGAAGGCTCGGCGGCGTTAAGAACGGACAGTAATACTGCGTCCGTTTAGCCATCGGCCCTTCCGACTTCCTTATTGGGGTTCTTAGGGGCGTGCAGCCCCTAAGGCGGGGTCCGCTGCATTCGCAACAGCGGGACTTTTCTTTGCTACTTTCTTTTGGTCACAAAAGAAAGTAGGACCTTCCGGGAGGCTGCCGCTAATCCTTTAGCCGATAACCTCTCCGTGCCGCACAACCTTCAAAATATCCAGCTTATCATCGACCAGCACGACGTTGCCGTAGCGGCCTGCGTCGAGACTGCCGTAATCGGCATCAATGCCGATGCTGCGGGCGGGGTTCAGGGTCGCGGCGCGGACGGCACACTCAAGGGGCACGCCCATGTCGAGGACCGCACGCTTCATGCAGTCAAACAGACAGGTCGCACTGCCCGCAATCGTGCCGGGCTGCTCGGTCAGCGTCGCGCGGGGTCCGCGCACCGTGACGGCCTGGCCGCCCAGACTGTACTGGCCGTCGGGCAGGCCGCAGGCCATCATGCTGTCGGCAACGAGGATGACATGGTCGTCGCCAAAAGCCTTGAACGTGAACCGCACCACCGCCGGGTGGATGTGGACGTTATCGGTGATGAGCTCCACTTCCGCCCCGCGCTCCATGGCCGCAATGATGGGGCCGGGGGCACGGTGGGTGATGCCGGGCATGGCGTTGTACAGGTGGGTCATGTGGGTGGCACCGGCGTCAAAAGCGGCAATGGCGGTGTCGTAGTCGGTGCAGGTGTGGGCCAGCGAGACGCGGACCTCCCCATGGCACTCTTTGATGAATTCCAGCGTGCCCGGCTCCTCCGGGGCAACGTCCACCAGCTTGATCAGACCGCCCGCACGCTTCTGCAGGCGGCGGAACATCTCCACATCGGCCTTGTGGAGGTACTCCGGGTTCTGCGCGCCCACCTTGTGGGGGCTGATGAACGGGCCCTCCATGTTGATGCCAACAAGATCGGCGCCCTTGCCGTTTTTGTGAGCGGCCGCGGCATCCATAACGCCGTTCAGGATCTCTTCGGAGAATGTCATGGTGGCGGGGCAGATCGCCAGCACGCCCTTGCTGGCCTCAAAATCCGCCAGCGTCTGGATGGCTTCTTCCTTGCCGTCACAGAAATCCTTGCCCATGGCACCGTGGAAGTGGATATCCACGAGGCCCGGCAGGGCATAGAGGCCCTGTGCGTCCAGAACTTCCTCGCCCTCCTCGGGAGCAGCAAAGGGCACAATGCGGCCCTCCCGGATGACGATGCTCCCCTTTTCAAACGTGTGGCGGGGAGTGTAGACCAGAGCATTTTGAATGATCATAACAGGCTCAGAGCCTCCTCATCGGCCACGAGGATGCAGTCGGGGTGCATCTGCAGGATGGAGCCCGGGCACTCGGGGGTCACGGGGCCGGAGACGACGGCCTTGACCGCCTTGGCCTTGGCCAGACCGTTGGCCACCACCAGCACCTTGCGGGCCTGCATGATGGTCTTGATGCCCATGGTGTAGGCCTGCTTGGGGACCAGGTCGGCGTTGCCGTCGAAGAAGCGCTTGTTGGCCTCGATGGTTTCCTCCTTCAGGTCAACGCAGTGGGTGCCCAGCTCGAATGCCTCGTTCGGCTCATTGAAGCCGATGTGGCCGTCGTTGCCGATGCCCAGCAGCTGCAGGTCAATGCCGCCCACATTGTGAATGACCGCGTCATAGCGGGCGCACTCGGCGGCGGCGTCCATGTTGGTGCCGTCCGGCAGGTTGATGGCCTCGGGACGGATATTGACATGGTCAAACAGGTTGCGGTGCATGAAGCTCCAGTAGCTCTCGGGGTGCTCCTTGGGCAGGCCGCGGTACTCGTCCAGGTTGACCGTCGTGACCTCGGAGAAGTCGATGTCGCCCTTGTTGTACCACTCGACCAGCTGCTTGTAGGTGCCCACGGGCGTACCGCCGGTGGCCAGGCCCAGCACGCAGTTGGGCTTCATGATGACCTGGGCCGAGATGATGTTGGCGGCCTTGCGGGACATGTCGTAGTAATCTTTTGCACGGATGATCTTCATAAGAAAATACCTCCTGATCTTTTCGGGGTGCGTTGCCCCGGTTTTCCTATTCTTCATTATACCACGCCATGGGGCGGGATACTATGACCGGTTTATGTGATTTGTACCAAGATTTTGTATCGTCTTTGCGGCAAATCACAGAAAAAGCCGCGGACGGGCTGATCGCCCGCCCGCGGCGGAGTTGATAAAGGGAACCAGACCTTTATCCGGTGATGCCTGTTTTTACAGCATCTTCTTCAGCTCGTCGTAGACGAACTGGACCTTGGGTCCGATGACGACCTGGCAAGCGGTCTTGCTGGGGCGGATAACGCCGGCAGCACCAGCAGCCTTGACGGCCTTCTCGTTGACAGCAGTGCTGTCCTTGACCTCAAAGCGCAGACGAGTGGCGCAGTAGTCAACGTTGGCAACGTTGCCCTTGCCGCCGACAGCAGCCAGAACGCCGGAGGCGATGGCGGTGAAGTCGTTGTTGGCGAGGGTGATGTTGGCCTCAGCAGCCTCGGCATCCTCGTCCTCACGGCCGGGGGTCTTCAGGTCGAACTTGACGATAGCGAACTTGAACACCAGATAGAAGACAACGAAAGCGGCGATGCCCAGAGGGATGATCATCCAGGTCTTAGCATGTGCGGGCAGGCTGGCGGAGAAGATCAGGTCGGTAGCACCTGCGGAGAAGCAGAAGCCAGCACGGAAACCGGAGTAGTAGGTGATGATGGTGAAGATGCCGTACAGAGCGGAGTACACAACGTACAGCGGGAAGCACAGGAACATGAAGCCGAACTCGAACGGCTCGGTAACGCCGCAGACAAAGGCGCAGATAGCAGCGGAAACAACCAGACCGATAGCAGCCTTCTTGTTCTTAGCGGTCTGGACCATAGCCAGAGCAGCACCGGCAACGCCGAACATCATGCAGGGGAAGAAGCCGGACATGTACATGCCGAGGCTCCAGGTGACACCGTTCTGGCCGGTGACATCGCCAGCCCAGTAGTGGCTCAGGTCGCCCAGACCGATGGTGTCGAACCAGAACACGTTGTTCAGAGCGTGATGCAGGCCGGTGGGGATCAGCAGACGGTTCAGGAAAGCGTAGATGCCGGCGCCGATGCCTTCCATCTTGGCAATGCCGTTGCCGAGGGCAACCAGAGCGCCGAAGATGACGGGCCAGACGAACAGCAGGACAACGGAAACCACGATGGAAACAACGGCGGTCACGATAGCAACGCTGCGCTTGCCGCTGAAGAATGCCAGCCAGTCAGGCAGCTGGGTATTCTTGAACTTGTTGTAGCAGGCAGCACCGATGATGGCGGCCAGGATGCCGATGAAGGAGTTGCCGGCGATCTTGCTGAAAGCAATGTAATCGACGGTGCCTTCTTCCAGGGTGGAACCGACAGCAGCGCGGATGGCGCCCACAACAGCGGGGCTGAGCAGCTGCTGCATCATCAGGAAGCTGACCAGACCGGCCAGACCTGCGGTACCGTCATGGTCATCAGACAGACCGACGGCAGCGCCGATGGCGAACAGCCATGCCATGTTGTCGATCAGGGCGCCGCCGGCCTTGATCAGCAGGAAACCTACGGTGTAAGCAGCACCGGAGGTCGGGCCCTCGGCACCCATAACGGCGGGAGCCAGAGCGTAACCAATGCCCATCAGGATACCACAGACGGGCAGAGCAGCTACGGGAAGCATTAAAGCTTTACCGAGCTTCTGCAGATACTTCATCATAAAAGCATTCCTCCAAAAATTGTGAGTGGGTCTCTCCCAACTCGGCGCCGGGCCGTCTGGTTCCGCAGCCGCGACACTTTGTTAATCTCATATTAACATATTCTTCACAAAAAAGAAAGTGATTTTAGCAAAATTGTCGAAAAGCCGAAAATCCAACGGTTTCTTTGTGCAATATTCAAACACGCCATTGATTTTTGCCCAAATTTCTTTGAAAATTTAACTTTTTTGGAAAGTTATTTTCATAACGGGATGAATCTACACCTCGGCTACGTCCTTCGTCGCCACCACATCCACGCCGGTCCCGGCTGCATCGGGCAGCAGGACCTGACCGATGTGTACGGGGGCGGGCACCACGACGCTTTTCAGCGCGCGGACAACGTCAAAAATTTTCTCCTTCGGGATGTCGCTGCGGGTCTTGCAGCTCACGGCGGGCAGGGTGCCGCCGGTCACGCGCACCGTTGTGGTCACAATGCGCGTCGGGGCGGTGACCTCCTTACGGGCGTAGGCGTCGCCGCGCGGGCAGGTGTTGCCCTGCACGGTGACCACCGCGCCGCCGTCCAGCGTCACAGTCAGCGGGCAGCCCATCGGGCAGCCGATGCAGATCAGTTCACGTTTTTCCATCGTCAGCCCTCCTCCAACGTTACCGTCACGGCGTCGCCCGGGCCGCGCAGGAGCTCGGCCTTCAGCCGCACGGTCTCCATCTCACCGGGGGCCAGCACGGGCCGCTTGCGGCTGTAGATGCAGTCTGCACCGCGGTACACCGCGATTTTTTTATTTTTGTACACGCCGCCCACGCGGAACCGCAGCGTCACGGTATCCCCCGCGCAGTCGGGGCGGATGGTGGTCGGCACGGTGTAGCGCACGCCGTTTTCGCACCGCACGGGCAGGGTGCGGCCCGCCGCGGCCCCGCCGCCCGCAATGTATGCCGCCGCGTGCGCACCTGCCGCCGCGGCCTCCTCCGACACATAATCCACTAGGTCGTGCACATGCAGCACGTTGCCCGCGGCAAAGACGCCGGACAGGTTCGTTTCCAGGCTCTCATTGACCGCCGGGCCGCCGGTGACGGGGTTCAGCGCCACGCCCGCGGCGCGGCTCAGCTCGTTTTCGGGCAGCAGCCCGCAGGAAAGCAGCAGCGTGTCGCAGTCGTAGTGTTCCTCGGTGCCGGGGACGGGTTTTCCGTTTTCGACCCGCGCCAGCGTGATGCCGGTCACGCGCTCCTTGCCCTGAATGTCCACTACCGTGTGGCTCAATTTCAGCGGAATGCCAAAATCATCGAGACACTGCACAATATTGCGCTTTAAGCCGCCGGAGTACGGCATCAGCTCCGCCACGCAGAGCACCTTTGCCCCCTCCAGCGTCATGCGGCGTGCCATGATAAGGCCGATGTCGCCGCTGCCCAGAATCACGACCCGCCGCCCGGGCAGGCAGCCCTCCATGTTGACGAGCCGCTGCGCCGTGCCCGCGGTGAAGATGCCCGCGGGCCGGTAGCCCGGAATGTTCAGCGCGCCGCGCGGGCGCTCACGGCAGCCCATGGCCAGAATGACCGCCTTGGGGTGCATCTGAAACAGTCCGTCGGTCTTGTTCATGGCGGTGACGGTCTTGTCCGCCGCCAGATCCAGCACCATCGTGTTGAGCTTGTATTCAATTCCCAATTCGCGTACCTGCGTCACAAACCGTGCCGCGTACTCGGGGCCGGTCAGCTCCTCTTTAAAGGTATGCAGGCCGAAGCCATTGTGGATGCACTGGTTCAGGATGCCGCCCAGCTCACTGTCGCGCTCCAGGATCAGGATGTCCTGCACGCCGCTTTTGCGTGCGGCCACCGCCGCGGCCAGCCCCGCCGGGCCGCCGCCGATAATGACCAGATCAACGTTTTTCATGGCAGACGCCCCCTTTCACAGGCTATCCTTGTTCGTGCCGACGATGATTTTGGACGCACCGCCGGACTTGGTGATCTCGCTCTGCGGCACGCCCAGCTCCCGCGCCAGGATCTCCATGACGCGCGGGCTGCAGAAGCCCGCCTGGCAGCGGCCCATGCCAGCGCGGGTGCGCCGCTTGACGCCGTCCAGACTGCGTGCGCCGGGCGTGCGGCGGATGGCGTCGATGATCTCGCCCTCGGTCACGCTCTCGCACCGGCATATTATCTGCCCGTAGGCCGGGTTTTGCCGGATAAGCTCCGCCCGCGCTGCAAGATCCAGCGCTTTGGGGTCCAGAATGCCCCTGCGCGTCGGGTCAAAATCGGGCTTATTGTGTAAGTGCAGACTGCCGCGCACGATGTCCGCGACCATCGCACCGATGGCCGGGGCGCTGGACAGGCCGGGCGACTCGATGGCCGCACAGTCCACAAAGCCGGGCGCGATCTCGCCGATGAAGAAGTCGTGCCGCGCCTCGTGGGCGCGCAGACCCGCGAAGCTCGTGATGGTCTGGCGCAGCGGAATGTCCTTGACCGCGAGGCCGGATTTCTCCCGCACCTCGTCCAGGCCCGCCGCCGTCGTGGCCGTGGCCTCCTTGTCGTCCACGTCGATGGCCGTCGGCCCGACCAGCAGATTGCCGTGCACTGTGGGCGTCACCAGCACGCCCTTGCCGTATTTGCCCGGCAGCTGGAATACCGTGTGCCGCACATGCTGCCCCGCCGTGTGGTCAAGCAGGAAGTAATCTCCCCGCCGGGCCGTGATGGTCATGGGGTGCGCCGCGTCGGCCATATTGTGCAGCGTGTCGGCGTATACGCCCGCCGCATTGACGATGCAGCGTGTTTCCAGCGTGCCGTGGTCGGTCTCGACGGCCCACCCGGTTCCGTCGTCCAGCGGGTGCAGGCCCGTAACTTTGGTGTCAAACCGAAACTGCACACCGTTTTTGGCGGCGTTCTCCGCCAACGCAAACGTCAGGCCGAACGGGCAGACGATGCCGCCCGTGGGCGCCCACAGTGCGGCGACGGCGGCGTCCGAGATGTTCGGCTCCATTCCCACCAGCTCGTCCCGTTCTATGATGCGCAGCCCCTCCACGCCGTTGGCGATGCCGTTTTCATAGAGCTTTTGCAGCGCGGGGCGGTCCTCGTCGCTCAGGCAGACGACAAGGCTGCCGCACCGGTCGTAGGCAAAATCCAGCTCCTTTGCAAGGGCCGGCATCCGGCGGCTGCCCTCGACGTTGAGCTTGGCCATCAGGCTGCCGTGGGCCGCGTCGTACCCGGCGTGGACAATGGCGCTGTTGGCCTTGGACGTGCCGCAGCAGACGTCCTCTTCCTTCTCTACTACAAGAATTTTCGCGTCATACCGCGAAAGTTCCCGCGCACAGGCGCACCCGGACACGCCCGCGCCGATAATGATGATGTCGTACATATTGATACCTCGTGTTGTTGGTTCGTGCGGTTGGAATGGCTTCCCCCTTGGGGCTGCGCCCGCAGGCGCGTGTCGGAGCGCAACCGCCGTAGGCGGCTCTTAGCGCGGAGACTGAAGCTGTCAGCGGCCCCGCCCGCTGACTGATGAGGGGCAGCCTTGCCACTATTACCCGTTTACGGCCTGTCGCGACAAGCTCTCCCCTCATCCGGCCCTGCGGGGCCACCTTCCCCCCAAGGGGAAGGCTTTAGGGGCCTTACTCCTCCTTCGCCCAGCCGTAGCTGCACCGCACCGCCTTATTCCAGCCCTTCAGCCGTCTGGTGCGCTCGTCGTCGGGGATGCCCGGCATAAACTCACGGTCCACCGACCAGTTTTGCAGCACGTCCTCGGTGCTGCTCCAATAGCCGACGGCCAGCCCGGCCAGATACGCCGCGCCCAGCGCCGTCGTTTCCACGCAGCAGGGACGCTTGACCGGCAGGTTGCTGATGTCCGCCATCGTCTGCAGTAAGTAATTGTTCGCGCACGCGCCGCCGTCCACCTTGAGCGCCGTCAGGTCAATGCCGGAATCCGCCTGCATGGCGGCCAGCACATCGTTGATCTGGTAGCACAGGCTGTCCAGCGTCGCGCGGATGATGTGGTTCTTGTTCACGCCGCGGGTCAGGCCCACGATGGTGCCGCGGGCGTACTGGTCCCAGTGGGGC
>OMDA01001157.1_pt1 | contig 10780 bp, 10 predicted proteins | sample 1645141 | NCBI WGS metagenome assembly OMDA01 (sample SAMEA103958151, study PRJEB25191) | human gut metagenome | reverse complement strand
TCATAAATCTACCCTTAATCGTGTATTGGATGATAGTTGCGGATTTTAGGTTAATGTTGCGAATTTACGATAAATTCGACTAACGACAAGAGAAATTTCCCTATAAAATGTTATGAATATCCCTATTCTGCCACATTTTAAGAATTTAGAGAAAGATTTTTTGCGACCTTCGCTTGATTTGCATCACGTTCTGCAACGTTAAACGTTTACATGTTGCAGTTATACCTTATTAATTGCGTAACTTTGCAACGTAAAAAAGGATAACAAGTAATACATTTTATTTTCAGGATGCAAAACAAAGAATCTTTTACCAGATGGTTGCCCCTTGTAGGGCTTACCTTTGCCGTGTTCGTGTTCAACACCTCCGAGTTTATGCCTATCGGCCTGCTCACCGACATTGCCACCGACCTTAATATCAGCGAGGCGCGCGCCGGTCTGCTCATCTCGGTGTACGCCTGGGTGGTGGCGATAATGTCGCTGCCACTGATGATAATGGTGTCGAAGATGGAGCTGAAGCGGCTTCTGCTCTCCATTATAGCCCTGTTTGTTGTGAGCCATGTTGCATCGGCATTTGCCGAAGGCTATTACACGCTGATGCTCTCGCGCATCGGTGTGGCTTGCGCCCACTCTATATTCTGGTCGATAGCCTCGCCGCTCGCTGTGCGTACCGTGCCCGACGGAAAGCGTGCCTTAGGACTGAGCGCCATTGCCACTGGTTCGTCGGTAGCCATGGTCGTAGGTCTGCCGCTGGGTCGCGTGGTAGGTCTTTATGTAGGCTGGCGAATGACGTTTCTGAGCATCGCCATCATCTCCGCCCTCATATTCGTGTTCATACTCATGGTATTTCCCAAACTGCAGAGCCGCGGCAAGTTCGCCTTCAAGGAGCTTCCGACGCTACTGCACAACCGCGTGCTGCTGGGCGTGTTCATCATGTCGGTGCTCTTCGCTACAGCCCACTACACTGGTTATAGCTACATCGAGCCATTCCTGGGCAAGGTGGCAGCCATGTCGCCCGACACCGTGACGCTGGTGCTCATCGTGTTCGGCGGTTCGGGCATGTTCGGCAGCATAGCCTTCTCAAAATACTATATGTCTAACCGCCGCCGCTTCATGCTTGCCGTCACGTTAGGTCCTGCCTTGTGCATGCTTCTTCTGCAGGCTGCGGCTACGGGCATGGCGTACATCCTCGCCGTCTGCATCTTGTGGGGAGCCATGGCTACGGCGTTCAACATAGCCTTTCAGGACAACACCATACGCTTTGCGCCGGAGCACGCCACGTCCATCGCCATGTCTATCTTCTCGGGCATCTTCAACCTCGGCATAGGCAGCGGCGCCTACGTGGGCGGACTGGTGGTGAGCCGGCTATCTATAGAATATATAGGTTATGCTGGCGGAGCTATCGGTATGATTGCTGCACTTTACTTGACACTGCGCTATTTTCCCAACATGAGACGTAGGGAGGCGGCGGAAACAAAACAAAAGTAAAAAACGAGCATTTGTTTTCTAACAGCCGTTAATATGTTAAATTGTAGTGTTAAAATGGGATAAAGATGCATGTCAATTTGTCAGATTAACAATTTTTGCGCCTAAATTTGCAACCACGAAAACAGAAACGCTGTTGTTTTAACACCGCTCGACCCACACGAACGGCAATGTGTCAAACCGGGCGACAGCGTTAAGTAGGTCGCAAACGATTAGAAAACAATAACAAACAAGAAAATAAACAGAACTATGAAAAAGTATTCTAAGTATTTTGTTGTGGCAATGAGCGCTCTTGCCTTTGCCTTCTCTACAGGAACATTACTAAAGGTGAACGCTACGCCGGCTACATCGGCTGCCGTGCCTGCCCAGCCCGTCGACTTGACGTACGCAGCAGAGAAGTCGCTGCCGTCGGTAGTGCATATCCTCAGCACAAAGAACTCGAAGGTGCAGACCGTAGAGGTGGAGAGCGACCCATTCTCCGACTTCTTCTCTGACCCGTTCGGCTTCTTCGGCAACCCGCAGGGCAACGGCGGTAAGCAGAAGCGCAGCGTGCGCACACCGAAGCAGCAGGGATCTGGCTCTGGCGTCATCATCTCTACCGACGGCTACATCGTAACGAACAACCACGTGGTGGCTGACGCCGACGAACTGACCGTTACGCTCAACGACAACAAGGAATACTCGGCTCGCATCATCGGCACCGACAAAGCGTCTGATCTGGCGCTCATCAAGATCGACGGCAAGAACCTGCCGGCTATCACAATCGCCAACAGCGACGACATCAAGGTGGGCGAATGGGTGCTCGCCGTGGGCAACCCGTTCAACCTCACCAACACCGTTACGGCGGGCATCGTGAGCGCTAAGGCTCGCTCGCTCTATCAGAACGGCGTGGAGTCGTTCATACAGACCGACGCCGCTATCAACCCCGGTAACTCGGGTGGCGCCCTCGTCAACACTCGCGGTGAGCTTATCGGCATCAACGCCATGCTCTACTCGCAGACCGGTTCGTTCAGCGGCTACGGCTTTGCTATTCCTACCTCTATCATGAACAAGGTGGTAGCCGACCTGAAGCAGTACGGCACCGTGCAGCGCGCACTCATCGGCATCCAGGGTCAGGACGTGAAGAACTATGTTGACGCCAAGAAGGACAAGGGCGAGGACGTAGACCTCGGCACAATGGAGGGCATCTACGTAGCCAAGGTTTCTGAGGAGAGTGCGGCTGAAGAGGCTGGCATGAAGGAAGGCGACGTCATCACTGCTATCGACGGCAAGCCGGTGGGCAAGATGGCAGAACTGCAGGAGGTGCTCGCAAAGAAACGCCCGGGCGACAAGGTGACCGTCACTTATCTGCGCGACAAGAAGAAGGCTACAAAGACCTTGACGCTGAAGAACGAAAAGGGCAACACGCAGGTCGTAAAGAAGGCTGACCTCGACGTGCTCGGCGGCAACTTCCGCGCCGTTACAGATGCCCAGAAGGAACAGCTGAACATTGGCTACGGTCTGGAGGTGCTGAAGGTGAACGCAGGCAAGCTGAAGAACGCAGGCATCACAAAGGGCTTCATCATCCAGCGCGTCAACGACAGCGCCGTGAAGACCATCGAGGATCTGCAGAACGCCGTGAAGGAGGCTTCTACAAGCAAAGACCCCGTGCTCTACATTCAGGGCGTTTATCCTACCGGCAAGAAGGCTTACTTCGCAGTGCCGCTTGAGGACTAAACAATAGGAGCCTACGACATTAGCTTTCCGCTACGCGCCGCTGACTTTCAGTTCCTGCCGTAGGCACTGCAAAACAACACTACTGATTGCCATGTCTACGACAGGTATGTCGTAGGCTCATAAGATACAAAGCGGAGGCCCTAAAGACCTCCGCTTTTTTTGTTGTCGATTAGGCATCCGCGCTGACTGGTCGAAGCATCGGATGGCGGACGGAATCTGATCGGACGGCGGACGGAATCTGATCGGGCGGCGAACGGAAACCAATCGGGCGGCGAACGGAATCCGATCGGGTGGCGGACGGAATCCGATCGGACGGCGGTCGGTGCAGAACGTAAAAACGACGGCACCAACATTAGTTTTGCCGAGCAACAATAAAAATAAATAGATTAAAATTTGCGACAACCAATAGAAATAACTAAATTTGCAGAATGATGCGTGTATAACGCACCTGCCCTTTTAACAATAAAATAATATCAAAAAAAGCAACACTTAATGAGACAACTTAAAATAACCAAATCGATTACAAATCGAGAGAACGCCTCGCTCGATAAGTATCTTCAGGAGATTGGTCACGAAGAGCTGATTTCCGCAGAAGAGGAAGTGGAGCTCGCCCACCGCATAAAGAACGGCGACCGCAAGGCTCTTGAGAAGCTGACAAAGGCGAATCTGCGTTTTGTTGTCTCCGTTGCAAAGCAATATCAGAACCAGGGTCTCTCGCTGCCCGACCTCATCAACGAGGGCAACATCGGACTGCTGAAGGCTGCCGAGAAGTTCGACGAGACACGCGGCTTCAAGTTCATCTCGTACGCCGTATGGTGGATCAGACAGAGCATTCTGCAGGCCATCGCAGAGCAGAGTCGCGTGGTGCGTCTGCCGCTCAACCAGGTGGGTAGCGTGAACAAGATAAAGCGCATACTGAACAAGTTTGAGCAGGAGAACGAACGCCGACCAAGCATCGACGAGATAGCCGAAAAGACCGACATGCCGCACGAAAAGATTGAGGACGTGCTGAAGGTGGACACACGACAGGTGAGCGTAGACGCGCCGATGACCGAGAGCGACGGAGCAAGCATGCTCGACTTCATGCCGAGCGAGAACGAGCCGTCTACCGACAGCCAGCTCGTGATAGAGTCGATGCGCGAGGAGATTGCGCTGGCCCTCTCCGTGCTCAACGAGCGCGAACGCAACGTGGTAGAGGCTTTCTACGGCATCAACCAGCCCGAATGTACGATGGAGGAAATCGGCAACAAGTACGGACTCACACGCGAACGTGTACGCCAGATAAGAGAGAAGGCTATACGCAAGCTGAAACAGAATACAAAGAACAAGCTGCTCAAGGCTTACCTGGGCAGATAAAGCTGCGACGCGACCATAACGGACAGCGCCGCTGAAACAACAGAAAACAAGGAAAGAAATGAAGATTCGCACATTACTGGCATTGGCACTGCTGCTCATGCCGTCGCTTATGTTCGCACTGCAGAAGCAGGAGCGACTCTACGTATACGGTGTAGCCACATCGTTCAACGACTCTACGGTGTACATCACAGAGATTCAGCAGCTCGATTCGGCTTGGGTAGACACCAAGACGGGCTTTCTCTACAGCCGCAACAACTACTCGTTCCAGTTGCGCGACCATCTGAAGGCTAACGGATTCGCCACCCCCACTTGCGTAACCTACTTCGCAAAGACACGCAAGGAGATAGAGAAGAAATACGTGGCCATAAAGAAGCGCTACGCAACAAGAGGACACTACAACGTGAAATACGTCACAAAGCACGACTTTACATACAGCTGTCTCGTACCAGACGATAGCGAGCGTGCCGATTTGCAGACAAAGAAGGCGAAGAAGAAATAATGGATATCATAGCAGACCATTGCATCGCAGAACATAACGTGAGGGTTGTCTTTGCCGAAAACGGAAAGAACAACACCGAACTGTTACCGTCGTTCGAGCCTTTCAAGAAAGAAGGCTCAAACGACGATTTTCTTTTTACGCTGCGCGTGGACGACACGCTGGCTCCCGTGGCTAAGGACCGCCGCGAGCGCATAGACACGTTCGAGACGGGCAACGGCGACACCGTTGTAGACCTACTCGACAACGGCGGCTATCAGTATATAGTGAAGGACATACACGGACGCAGCTGCTGTCTGCTGCAGACCAACAAGGACTTCAGCGAGGGCGTTTGTGCGCTGAACGGCAACTATCAGATGCGCCAGTTCGGACTGAACAATGCGCTGATGATGCTCTACGCCTTCCGCGGCAGCTTCTTCGACACGTTGCTCATACATGCTTCGCTCGTGAGAAACGGCGGCTACGGCTATGCGTTCACCGCAAAGAGCGGCACGGGCAAGAGCACGCACACGCAGCTCTGGCTCGACAACATACCGGGTTCGGACTTGATGAACGACGACAACCCCGTGGTGCGCGTCATCGACGGCAAGGCGTACATCTACGGCAGTCCGTGGAGCGGCAAGACGCCGTGCTACCGCAACATTAAGGCACCGATCGGAGCCTTAACGCAGATAGTGCGCGCGAAGGAGAACCGCGTGGAGCGTTTAGCACCTACAAAGGCGTTCACATACATTCTGCCTGCCTGCTCTACGATGAAGTGGGACAAAGTGGTGTTCCGCAACACATACAACGCCGTGATACGACTCATCGAGGCTGCACAGTACATCTATGCGCTGCACTGTCTGCCCAACAAGGAGGCAGCAGAGGTGAGCTTCAAGACGCTGACAGCACCCCATCAGTAAAATCACAACACATCTCAACACATCAACATCTCACCACCTCAACACCTCAACACCTCACCATCTCACCACCACAACATCTCTCAACACCACACCATCTCACCACCACAACATCTCTCAACACCTCACCATCTCACCACCACAACATCTCTCAACACCTCACCATCTCACCACCACAACATCTCTCACCACACAACACCTCACCATCTCACCACCATCTCACACCCTATCTCAACATGGAAAAAGAAATAAGACAGTACAACAATGCACAACTGATACCGTACTTCGTGGAGATGATAAACCAAGGGCACACCGTCACCTTCAAACTGAAAGGCTTCAGCATGCGCCCGTTCCTCGAAGACGGACGCGACAAAGCGATACTTGGCAAACACACCACCGTGCGTTGCGGCGACGCTGTGCTGGCAGAGATAAGTCCGAAGACGTACGTGCTGCACCGCATCGTGAATATCGACGGCGACAAGGTGACGCTGCGCGGCGACGGCAATCTCGGCACCGAGGAGTGTACGCTGGCAGACATACGCGGCATCGCTCTGGCGTTCTACCGCAAAGGACGCAGCACGCCCGACTATACCTCAGGACGCAAATGGCGCATCTATTCGGCTATCTGGACCCGACTGCTACCCATACGCCGCTACCTGCTGTACATATATAGAAAAGTAAACAGGTTGGAAAGGTAGAAAGTAAAAGAGTAAAAAGGTAAAAGAGTAAAAAGAATTAGCTAAGGCTTAGAAAGGCTTAGAAAGGCTTAGAAAGGCCTAAAAAGGCCTGGCTCAGCTTAATAACACCAAGAAATATGAAGATAAAGAAAGGTTTCGTCCTGAAGGACATTTGCGGCGAGAGCATTATCGTTGCAGAAGGCAAAGAGAACATCGACTTCACAAAGATTATCAGCATGAACGAGAGTTCAGCTTTCCTCTGGGAAAGCGTTAAGGACAAGGAGTTCGACGCTGAGACGCTGAAACATCTGCTCTGCGAGGAATACGACGTCGACGACGCTACGGCGGAAAACGACGCAAAGGCATTGCTCGACAGCTGGATAGAAGCAGAAATAGTTGAGTAAACAAAACACGCAAAAACGGCATATCCAAAAAACAAGGATATGCCGTTTTTGCATTTTTTAAAGTCTTAGTATTTCAAGACCTTGGCAGCCACACGCTTGAACTGCGGCATTGCCTTTCCTATGGATGCACCGATGTAAGTAGGGTCGCAAACTATGTATTTCTTTCCCTCTACGGTGACGAAATCGCCCGACACATTCTCGTTGAAGCATACCGCTGTGGCGATATGGTTAGGATAATCGAGCAACACGACATCGAGTTTCAGCAGGTTGCGCACCAGATATGAATAGAGCACCGAACGATCCTCGCAGTCGCAGTAGGGATAGTAGAATAGTTCCTCTACGAAGAACGGTTTCTCATAGCCGAACTGTTCTTGATCGGTGGCGTACTTGAAGCCGGTCTGCACGAAGTTGATGAGCAGGTTGGCAGCTTCGGTCTCGCTCTTGCCCTCAACGATAGGAGCAAGCGACGAGAGCAATCTGTCGGCAACAGCCGGGTTCACCTTCGCATTAACATACACGCTATAGTCGCACTGCGGCATGCTCTTGTAGAACAGCATCAGCGACTTGGGAACGTCGACAGATACCGCCACTGTGCCCGCACCATTCTTGTGTACGGAGTTGACCATTCCAGAATTGAGCAGCGGAGCGTTAGTTATCTGCATGTCGATACTGCTCTTTGCCTTCGGCGAATCCTCCTGACACATATAGAACTGGCAAGTCTCGTCGCTTGTAAGGTTGTAATAGTTGAGTCCGTCCTTAGTGAAATAAGGACGACCATACATCTTACAGTCGGTCGCTACGAAGAGAAGCATCTGGTCGCGGTCGGCACGGCGCGCCATCTTCGACTTATATCCGAGTTCGTTGAGTAGGAACTGCTGCATTACAACAGACGCATGTGCGTCGGCACAAAGGGCATTAGACACGTCGCGAACAAAGAGGAACACACCCCAATCGTTGAGCTTGAGGTCTTTCTTCAGCTGACGACAGTCGGCAAGCAACGGCTTGTAGTCGGCCTTGCACATCGCCTCGTAAGCATCGGCAACAGCCTTCTCGCGCATATTGCCTATAGAGCATACTCCCTTCAGCGACTTGTCTACGTAAATTCTCTGTCCGCAGTAGTTAATCATCTGCTTCTCTGACGACTCTTTATAGAGTGCGCTCATAGGTGCAGAAGGCTTAGCGGTCGGCACCGGTACCACTGTTGGCGGAGTGGTTGGAGGTGTCGGAGTTGCTGGCTTGGCTGCAGGAGTCGTAGGCTTGGCAGTAGGACTTGCAGGCTTAGCTGTTGGAGTCGCAGGCTTGAGAGTAGGAGTCGTAGGCTTGGTAGCTGGAGTCGCAGGCTTAGCTGTCGGAGTCGCAGGCTTAGGCTGCGGCTTTTCAAAGCCAACCTTCTCGCCGTCATTAATCTTGCCCTGCGGTCGCTGCTTGCTCTCGCCGGTAGACTGTCCGAGGATGTCCTCGATATCAAGTTCCACGGGTGGCGCCACCGGGTCCTTTTTCTCGTCGTATACGACCGGCTTCACAGGCTCCGGTTTGGTGCGCCTCTCCACCGGTTTCTTTGCCTCAAACTCCTTCCAAGGATTGCGCAGGAAACTGATGAACTGCTTGTTGGCATCGTCAATGAACTTGTCGAACGACTGCACCTCAGTCTTTATGAAGTTGTCGAAATCGTCGTCTACAACTTGTGCCTGAGTCCCCATACAACACGTTGCACCTAAAGCAAATAATATCAATCTTTTCATTTGTACGGGTTTCGTTTAGTTAATCATTATCTAAAAAATCCGAAGAAGAGCAGACGAGTCTACCCTTCCCCGGATTGGATAAAACATCTCAAAGAAATTACTCGTCTGCCGGTACCGGCTCACCGATGAACTCCTCAACCTGCTCTGAGAGGTCGTCGAGGGCTGCCTTCTTCTTTGCTTCTCTTGCAGCCTCCTCGCGAGCCTTCTTAGCAGCAGTCTCGTCGAGAGTCATGTAAACCTGGAACTCCTTAACGCCGCCCTTCTCGCGAACGAGCATGAAGTGTACCTTTACAAGACCAGAAATCTTTGTGTTGACACCTGACTCGTAAGCAGCACCGAACTTGTCAATCTCCATACCCGACTGTTCGCTTGCATCAGACGACATGACACTCTTCATCTTACCTACGACCTGAGCCTTTGCACGGCTTGCATAGCTTGTGATGCCGTTCATCATGGCGTTATCGCGACCTATCTTCGGGTTCTTACCTACAGCAAGACCTGTGATCACAAGGTGGTTGTCGGGGTCAGCCTCAACGTATGTGCGATACTTTGTCAATGCGTACTCCATTGTAGAAGCTGTAGCATACAATGACCAACCTGCCTTCTTCCACTCTTTGCAGGTCTTCTTTACATCCTTTGCCAACGCTTTCGACTGAGCAAAAGCTACTGATGTGCCGCAGAACACAAGGGCTATAGCCAGTAAAACATTAAAAATTCTCTGTTTCATAATAGTTCAGTTTAAATAATTATTAATTATTTTGTTTAATTCTTTCACTCTTCAAATCTCTTGGTCTAAACTTTATTAAGACTAAATCTGAAACATTTTCAGACTAAGGTTTAGAGCCCGAAAACCAGTCTACTCCCAATTTGTAGAATACTGCAACGCTACCTTGATAGGTTCGATAGCTCCGGTGTTGGGGTTTACGACCGTGAGCGTGCCGTTAACGAATGCGAAGTCGCCCTTTTTCACCTTACGCAGCGAGCAATCGCCCTTCGCCAGCATCTTTATCTGGATGAGTCCTTTTGTAGAATAGACGGCGTCTGCATTGTCGAAGATAAGCGGCACGGCGAGGTCGGGCACATTAAGTTCAAGACTCTTCACCGCAAACTTGCTGCCATTGCGGTTGTTGACAGTAAGGCGCACGGTGATGTCGGTCACTTCACGTGCGGCTGCGTCAACCATTGCGGCTGTCAGCATTACCTTTCCTTCAGGAACAAGCGAGAGCCTTTGGTCGGCATTGCCTGCACCAGCTTCAGCCAGCGAGAACTTATGCGAAAGACGCTTACCGTCGAGGCGCAACTGCACATTGATGAAGTTTTCTTCGTCCTCAATACAGTCGCTATCGTCGTATGTGATGACGAACTTGCCGTCGGCTGTAGGACGCACATTGAGCTGCGAAGCACAGTTCGACTTCAGTGTGGGCACCGTAGACACCTTGACAGGCATGCCCTTCAACAGTAGCTGGCAGTGGTATTCGCCATGCTTAACGAACTCTCCAGTGAGGCTGAGCGCATCATAAAGCTGACGATAGCGCTTCTTCAAGCCGTCAACCTGCTCCAAACGCACATCATCAAAGAAGTAAGCCTTAAGAGCGTCGAGCTCGGTGATGGCAGTCTTGATGTCTTCCACCGCTTCTATATTGTTCAACTTCTGTTCCAACGACTCGTACTTGGCAGTCATCTCCTTGTCGAGAGTCTCAAACTCAGCCTGAAGCGTGAGTTGCTCGCTGCGCGAGTAAGGATAGAGCACCGAATACTCGTAATAACCCTTGCCCGTCTTCTTGTTGAGCATACGCTGCCAATAGATGCCGGCAATCTTGTTTGGCGAAATGCCCTTGAGGAAAGGCAGATTAGCCGACTTTATCTTTGAAAGACGTGTGAACTCGTCGCGCGAATCGACGCTGCCGTTCTCCACAACCTCGCTCGACTCGTTGCGCTGCGACACACTGACATTGACTATTCCTAAAATTAGTTGACAGAATTGGATGCGATTAACTAATTAGGTTTA
>OMDA01001156.1_pt1 | contig 10781 bp, 9 predicted proteins | sample 1645141 | NCBI WGS metagenome assembly OMDA01 (sample SAMEA103958151, study PRJEB25191) | human gut metagenome | reverse complement strand
AGTATCTGTGACATATAGTTGACAAGTGCGACGACCTTTCCCTGTGTGATGATTCCCGCATCTGTCTGTCCCGCTGCGATCCAGATTATAGCTGCGGTTGAGAGATTGATTATCACATAAGTAACAGGATTCATGAACGCTGATATACGTCCTGCAAGGAGCTGGAACTTCATCAGGTCATCCGTGGACTTGTCAAACTCCTCAAATTCCTTGTCCTGTCTGTTAAAGGCTCTGATAACTCTCGCGCCCTCAAGTCCCTCACGGGTGAGCAGTGTGACTCTGTCCAGTCTGTTCTGCACCTTCTTGAACAGAGGTATGCTGAGTGCCATAACACCGAACACAACAATTGAAAGTGCCGGTATGGTCACCACAAATGTCATGGCCGACTTCACGTCGATGGTGAATGACATGATCATGGCACCGAACACTATGAACGGCGAACGGAGGAACAGTCTGAGCACCATGTTGACTCCTGTCTGTACCTGGTTCGTGTCACTGGTCATTCTCGTGAGCAGTGTGGATGTTCCTATGCTGTCGATCTCTGTGTATGAAAGTGATGTAATATGCCTGAACAGATCATTTCGAAGTGCTGTTCCAAATCCTGTAGCAGCCTTTGCCGAAAAATACTGGGCGGTGATAGAACACACCAGACCGATAATTCCCAAAAGTATCATGACGAGACACATCTTCTCCTAACAATACTCATTCCGTATATAACAGACACAGATACCATCCATGTCGTCATTACTCAAATAGAACTTCCACACCATATATAAGGTGCGGAAGTTCTATTTCAAGCTATGCTGCAATGGCGCTGATTATCTGAGTAATTGTCTGTTACCAATGTTATCATATCCCTTGCAATTATATATCAGTCCTCATCGTCCTCTTCCGGAAGATTTGCATTGTGATATACTGCCTGAACGTCGTCATCCTCGTCCAGCAGATCCAGGGTACGCTGCAGTCCCTTTAATGCAGTCTCGTCTGTTACCTTGACATAGTTCTGAGGAATCATGGTAACATCTGCGGATGCCATCGGAATGCCTGCCTTCTCCAGCGCTTCGCGCACTTCTTCAAAAGTATCAGGATCGGTCAGGATTTCGAAGCTGTCCTCTTCCTCGCTGAAATCCTCTGCGCCTGCATCCAGGGCGGTCATCATCAGATCGTCTGCTTCCATATCACATTCTTCTTTATCGATGATGATCTGACCCTTCTTATCGAACATAAAGGATACACAGCCAGGTGTGCCAATGTTGCCGTTGCCCTTTGTGAACGCGCTTCTGACGTTGGCAGCGGTACGGTTCTTGTTATCGGTCAGGGCATCGACGATGATTGCGATTCCGCCGGGGCCATAGCCTTCGTAAGTAATATATTCGTAATTAACGTTGCCGACGTCGCCGGCAGCCTTCTTAATTCCTCGTTCAATGGTGTCGTTAGGCATGTTGTTGGATTTTGCCTTTGCAACGACCTGTGCCAGCTTGAAGTTGTTCGCAGGGTCAGGACCACCCTCTTTTACGGCAACTGCAATTTCTCTTCCGAGAATGGTGAAAATTTTTCCCTTTGCAGCGTCATTTTTTTCTTTTTTATGCTTGATGTTTGCAAATTTTGAATGTCCGGACATTTCTTTTCTCCTTTATCTAACGTATTTCTAGTTCTTTATCATAGCATTTTGGCTGGAAAACGTCAAGAAAACATCTGCTTTGTACGGTTTCTTTATGTATCCAGCGAAAGGCTGACCTTCAAGGCAGAGTTTACGCGGTTCATCACCCGCGCATCCAGATGGCATACTTTGTCTTTCAGCCTCTTTTTATCTATTGTGCGGAGCTGTTCCAGTAAAATTACGGAATCCTTTTCGATTTCATATTCCCCGGAAAAAATTTCGATATGGGTCGGAAGCTTTGTTTTATTCATCCTGGAAGTAATCGCCGCACAGATCACAGTCGGGCTGTAACGGTTGCCGATATCGTTCTGGATAATCAGCACCGGGCGGACACCTCCCTGTTCCGATCCGACCACGGGTCTTAAATCTGCATAATAAATATCTCCGCGCTTCACTCTTTTTTCTTCCTTTCCTGTTTTTTTACCTCAGGACAAGTATTGGCTGCTTTCTCAGCGCGTATACCATTCTTTAAAAAAAGAGTTTCTCTTCGTGAAAATAATCCCGCGTACAGACAATTCTTCCGCCTTTTTCATAGACGCGTGGAATCCGCTTTCCGAGGCAGCACGCAGTTTCGTAGTTAAATCTGCCGGAGCGGTCGCCGATTTCTTCCATTGTAATCGTTTCGATGCCGTCTGTGCCGATGAGCGTTGCGATATCCCCTACCTTTGCCTCAGGAATCTTTGTCACATCGACCATGAACTGATCCATGCAGACGCGTCCCAGGATCCTTGCGCGCTTTCCTGCAATCAGAACATCGCCCTTGTTGGAAAGTCCGCGCGGATAGCCGTCCGCATAACCCACCGGAATCGTCGCCACACGCATAGGATTCGCTGTACAGAACGTCCCGCCGTAGCTGATTTCCTGCCCTGCATCCAGCTCTTTGATATAAGCGATACGGCTCTTTAAAGACAGGAGCGGTTCTAACACGATGCCGTCGCGTTTGACTTCATCTGACGGCCACATGCCATAGAGAATGATTCCGGCGCGCACCGCATCCATGTGCATATCGGGCAGCTCCAGGATGGACGCACTGTTGGAGCAATGCCGCAGCGGGATTTTCAGGGAAAGTTCCTTTTCCACACGATCGGTAAAGCTCGAAAATTTTTCATACTGCACATTCGTTTTGGATTTATCTGCTTCATCCGCTGTCGCAAAATGGGTAAAAATTCCATCAATGGAAAGATTTGGACACTGCATCGCGCGTGCGACAAAGGATAGTCCCTCATCGTCCGGGCGGATGCCGATTCTCGACATACCGGTGTCTACCGCGATGTGAACATGCATTTTTTTGCCGGCTTTTTGGGCAGCACGGTTCATATCCTCCAGCATCTGATCGGTGAAAACCGTCGCATGGACACCCCGAAGTGCCATTTCCTCATAAGCCTCCGGGAAGGTATAGCCGAGCACCATCGCGGGCTTTTTGATTCCGGCATCTGCCAGCAATACTGCCTCTTCCTCCGTTGCCACCGCATAGCCGATGACTTCCGGAATTTCATCCATTTCCCGCGCCAGCATCACCGCGCCGTGTCCGTAACCGTCCGCTTTGATGACCGCGATGATTCCGGCATCATTTTTCCGACAGGCTGCAATCTGACGCAGATTGTCGTGTAGCGCGTCCAAATTTACGCAAGCCCACACTCTTCTATATGGATTTTTGATCATTTCCTCACACATAATTTTTCTCCTGCTTCACAAGTACCGCCCATACCGCTTCCGCGATATCATTGGAGGTCATACTGTATTCGCCCTTTGTATGGGCTGCCAAGTCGCCTGCCAGACCGTGCAGATAGACGCCGATACACAGCGCCCAGAACGGATCGTCGATCGTAGAAAGCAGTGCCGTCACAATTCCGGTCAGTACGTCCCCGCTCCCGGCCACCGCCATGCCGCTGTTGCCGCTGCGATTGATATAAATGCTGCCGTCCGGCGAAGCTGCAATGCTTCTCGCACCCTTACACAGAACAGCTGCCTGCAAACGATTCGCCCACTTTTTTGCATAGAACACGGGCTGTTTTAAAATTTCTTCAATCGCGCAGCCCTCCAGCCGGGCAAGCTCCCCGGGATGCGGCGTTAAAATCAGCTTCCGGCGCGTCGCCGGATTCTGCTGGTGTTCAATCAGCTCCTGTAAAAGTGCTTCGTCCTTTGCGATAAGATTGATTGCATCCGCATCCAGCACAAGCGGCTGCAAGGTCTGCTGCAGCACAAACAAAAGCTCTTTCCGGGCGCGATCAGATAAGGATAGCCCGGGACCTGCGCCGATCACATCCGCCCAGCTGGCGGATGCTTCCACAGAATCTGCGGTCATTGCCTCCGGAAGCGCCGTCTGAATTACCGGATGTATCAATGTCGGGCAGGAAAGCTTTACCATGCCGCTTCCTGCATAAAACGCACTCCGACCGCACAGAATCGCCGCTCCCGCCATAGCTTCACTGCCCGCAAGCAGCAGCACTTTTCCAAACGTGCCCTTATTTCCATCCTCAGGGCGTGCCGGAAGCAGCTCTGCCACCGGTGCAGTAAATGTAAAGGCTTCCGGCGTCTGATCCAAAAATCCATCCTCAGTGATGCCGATCTGTGTGCAGATCACTTTTCCGGTATATTTGCAGCCCGGATAGAACAAAAGCCCGCGCTTCCAGAAGCCGAACGTGACTGTCACGTCTGCCCGGACAGCGCAGCCAAGCACCGCCCCGGTATCCGTTTCGATTCCGGAGGGAAGATCCACCGCAAGCACAAAGGCATCCTGCGCGTTGATCCATTCGATTGCTTCCCGATAAATTCCTTCTGCCGGACGGCACAGACCGATTCCAAACAAAGCATCTACAATAATATCATATTCTCCATCCGGGATTGTGTCACAGATAACGGCGCCGTAAGCCTTTGCCGCATGCAGCTGCAGCTTTAAAAGTTCGCCCGCTTTTTCTTCACTGGACGTCAGATAAAAGGAAACATCATATCCCTCCTGCAAAAGAAGTCTGCCAATTGCGATACCATCCGCCCCGTTATTGCCTCCGCCCGCTGCAATCAGGACGCGCCGTTTTGGATGTAAGCCAAGCTGTCCTGCCTGCTCTTCCAGCTTTTTTTGACGTGACACAATCACATCAACACAGGAAAGCGCAGCCCGTTCCATCAAAACGACGGACGGAACACCGAAAATCTCAGAAGTATTGCTGTCGCAGCGTTTCATTTCTGCCGCAGTTAAAAGCCAGCAGACAACTGGATGGCCAGAGCCCGACGCTGGCAAAACGCATTTATTCATTCGTTTTCCTGCTCTCCTTTTCGTAACGCTCAAGCATATAAGATAGCTTCATCAGGCTGTCGGACAGATGGACGTTCTCAACCTGCACTTCTTTTGGAACCTTCAAATCCACATGTGCAAAATTCCAGATCGCCTTGATCCCGACGGAAACAAGACGATCTGCGACTTCCTCCGCGCTGTTTTTGGGAATCGTCAAAACCGCGATATCTACATTGTTCTGCTCAACAAAATCCGCTACCTCTTCCATCGGACGTACCTCGATGCCTCGGATTTTACGCCCGTACAACGCCGGATTATTATCAAAGACCCCGGTGAAAATAAAGCCGCGCCGTTCAAAATTCATATAATTGGCAAGCGCCTGTCCGAGGTTGCCTGCCCCTACAATAATCAGGTGGTGGGTTTTGTCCAACCCCAGAATCCTGCCGATTTCCTGATACAGATATTCGACGTTGTAGCCGTAGCCCTGCTGCCCGAACCCGCCAAAGTTGTTGAAATCCTGTCGGATCTGAGATGCCGTCACATTCATGATGCCGGACAGCTCCTGTGAGGAAATCCGTTCCACACCTTCGTCTTTTAATTCTCCCAGAAAGCGGAAATATCTGGGAAGCCTGCCGATTACAGCCTGTGAAATTTCCTTCTCTGCCACTTCGTATGCCTCCTTCGTCCGCTGTCAGATACTGTTTTCCATTCGTAACTGTTCAGTAACCTCACAGTTACATGCAAAAATCCATTCCAAATCGGCTATGCCGATAGGATTTTTGCCTTCTAGTCTAAGTTTTCTTACGGTCAGCGCAGTAAATGCGCAGACCTACTGAACATTTACTTCCATTCTATTATACCCTGCGTTAAAAAAATGTCAATGCGTACTCCTACCGTCCGATTGGACTTGACACGTTATTTGCACACAGGTAAACTGTTACATAGTATAAAGAAGGAGAACCATCATGATACTTTCCTGTCAGAATATCGAAAAAGCATTTCTGGAAAAACAGGTTTTAAAAAACTGTTCTTTTCATATAGAAGATTATGAAAAAGCTGCAATTGTCGGCTTAAATGGTGCAGGCAAGACAACCCTGCTGCGCATCATCGTCGGACAGCTCGAGCCCGACGGCGGCGTAGTCGCCTTTGCAAAGGACAAGACCTTCGGTTATCTGGCGCAGGACAGCGCCGTCAACAGCGACAATACAATTTATGAGGAACTGCTCTCCGTCAAGCAGCATCTGCTCGATCTCGAAAATCAGATCCGCCAGGCGGAGCTTTCCATGAAGCAGCTTTCCGGCGACGCATTAGAGGAGCTGATGCAGAAATATGCAGATCTGACGCACCGTTTCGAAATGGAAAACGGCTACGCCTACAAAAGCGAACTGACCGGCGTTTTAAAGGGCCTTGGCTTTACCGAGGACGAGTTTCAGAAACCGGTTTCCACGCTCTCCGGTGGTCAGAAAACCCGCGTTGCACTCGGCAAACTTCTGTTGCAAAAGCCTGACCTGATCATCCTCGACGAGCCCACCAACCACCTGGACATGTCCTCGATTTCCTGGCTCGAAACCTATCTGCTCAACTATAAGGGAAGCGTTTTAATCGTCTCCCACGACCGGTATTTTCTCGACCGGATCGCTTCGAAGATCATCGAAATCGACAACACGAAGGTGACCGTTTTTTCTGGCAACTATTCCGATTACGCCGCCAAAAAAGAACAGCTGCGTCAGGCACAGCGAAACGCTTATTTAAACCAGCAGGCAGAAATCAAGCATCAGGAAGAGGTCATCACAAAGTTAAAATCCTTTAACCGTGAAAAGTCGATCAAGCGTGCCGAAAGCCGGGAAAAAATGCTTGCCAAAATCGAAGTGCTGGATAAGCCAACTGAGGTGCGTTCCGATATGCACTTACAGCTGACCCCCCGCATCGAAAGCGGAAACGACGTTTTAACCGTCGAGCATCTGGCAAAAACCTTTGACCGCAACACGCTGTTTTCCGATCTTTCCTTTGCGTTAAAGCGCGGCGAGCACGTCGCGATCATCGGCGACAACGGAACCGGAAAGACGACGATTTTAAAACTCATCAACGAGCTGGTGGAACCGGACGCCGGAACCATCCGACTCGGCAGTAAGGTGCAGATCGGCTACTACGATCAGGAGCATCACGTCCTGCATCCCGATAAAACGCTGTTTGAAGAAATTTCGGACGAATATCCATCCCTGAACAACACGGAAATCCGCAATACGCTGGCTGCGTTTTTGTTTACCGGAGACGATGTATTCAAACGGATCAAAGACCTTTCCGGCGGCGAGCGCGGACGTGTTTCCCTCGCAAAGCTCATGCTTTCCGAATCGAACTTCCTGATCCTCGACGAGCCGACGAACCATCTGGACATCGCCTCCAAGGAAATTCTGGAGGATGCGTTAAACAGCTACAACGGAACGGTTTTATATGTTTCCCACGACCGTTACTTTATCAACCGTACTGCGCACCGCATTCTGGAGCTTTCCGGCGGCACGCTGCACCAATATCTGGGCAATTATGATTATTACCTGGAGAAGAAATCCCAACAGGGCGCTTCTACAGAGTCCGCAGCCTTCGGCACTTTAGCTACGTCTGCTGCCTCTGCAGCTTCTACAGAAAGCTCTGCCTCAAAGCTTTCCTGGCAGGCACAGAAGGAAAAGGAAGCCCAGCGCCGCAAAAAGGAAAATGCCCTGAAAAAATGCGAAGAGCAGATTGCTTCCCTCGAAGAGCGGGATAAACAGATCGACCTCGAAATGAGCGATCCCAAAATCGCAACCGACGTTGCCGCATTGCAGAAGCTCTCCCGCGAAAAGGATGAAATCGCAGACAAGCTCATGGAGCTGATGGAGGAATGGGAACAGCTGAGCGAGTAGAATGTCTCCGCGATCTTTCGCCTGCAGTGTATAAAACCTTTGAATTATACGGAAATAAAAAAGAGTCGAGGACCTGATTTTCAGGAATCTTCGGCTCTTTTATTCATGACAATAGAATGCTCGCAGAGCGTGCATTCTATTGTTTTTCTTCAGCACCAGCTTCTTTTTCCGGCTTTTTTTCGATGAAAATCTTTCTCGTGATAAAGTTATAAACCATTACCACGCCGGTTGCAAACGGCTTAACGATGATGTAGGAACGGCTCCAGAACGGGTCGAGGACCATTGTGCCGAGCTTTAAGACGACATTGTTTAAGATCAGACCGCCGACTGCAAAAATGAAAAAGACGGCGAACTGCTTGCCCTGGTTTGCTTTTTTGTCCGTATCGAATACAAAAAGAATGCTCAGAATATAATTGACGATTGCCGATACGGTAAAGGCAAGGGTGTTGGCTGCGATAACCGGCCATCCGAGCAGCTCCTTAAACAGAATCAACAACACGTATTCAATGAAGAAACATAAAAAACCCACCGCGCCGAATTTGATGATCTGCTGTCCGAGCTTACTGTTAATCAATTTCTTAATCAAGCTTTAGAACCTCTCTTATTTCTCCATAGTTTTCCGGATCGCTTTGATAAAGTCCTGGCTGTTCAATACCGTGACATCCGTCAGCTCTGTAATCAGTGCCAGGTCCTTTGTCATCCTGCCGCTTTCGATCGTATCCAGTGTTGCTTTTTCCAGCTTGTCCGCAAATGCGCACAGCTCCGGAAGCTTGTCCAGCTCGCCGCGTTTTCTGAGTGCGCCTGTCCATGCAAAGATCGTCGCAACGGAGTTCGTAGAGGTTTCCTCACCCTTTAAGTGCTTGTAATAATGTCTCTGAACGGTTCCATGCGCAGCTTCATATTCATAAACGCCTGCAGGAGAAACCAAAACGGAGGTCATCATTGCAAGAGAACCAAAGGCAGAGCTTACCATATCGCTCATAACGTCGCCGTCATAGTTTTTGCATGCCCAGATGAAGCCACCCTTTGCTTTCATGACGCGCGCTACCGCGTCGTCGATCAGGGTGTAGAAATATTCGATACCGAGCTCTTTGAACTTCTCCTGATATTCGTTTTCGTAGATTTCCTGGAAAATATCCTTAAAGGTATGGTCATATTTTTTGGAAATTGTATCCTTGGTCGCAAACCACAGATCCTGCTTCGTATCCACTGCGTAATTAAAGCAAGCGCGGGCAAAGCTCGTGATAGACTTATCCGTATTGTGCATGCCCTGTAAGACACCTGCACCGGTAAAATCGTGGATCAGCTCGCGGGTTTCTGTACCGTCCGCCGCCGTGAACACCAGTTCTGCCTTGCCGGGACCCTCTACGCGGATTTCGGTATTTTTGTATACATCACCGTAAGCGTGACGTGCCAGCGTGATGGGCTTTTCCCAGTTGCGGACGCAGGGACGGATGCCCTTTACCAGAATCGGTGCACGGAACACGGTGCCGTCCAGAATGGAGCGAATCGTGCCGTTGGGGCTCTTCCACATCTTCTTTAAATGATACTCTTCCATTCTCGCTGCGTTGGGTGTGATTGTTGCACATTTGACTGCAACGCCGTATTTTAAGGTTGCATTGGCGCTGTCAATCGTCACCTGATCATCTGTTTCGTTGCGATGCTCCAGACCGAGGTCATAATACTCTGTCTTCAAGTCAATATAAGGAAGCAGAAGCTCATCCTTGATCAGCTGCCAGAGGATTCTGGTCATTTCATCGCCATCCATCTCCACCAGCGGCGTTGTCATCTGAATCTTAGCCATCGATTCTCTCCTTTTCATCATAGGCGTCCAAAAGCCCGTTTTTAATCATATTATCATAAGCATTACGCATATGCAAGGCTGCCAACTTCTGTGCGCGGTCGGCATCCTTCCGGCAGATCGCCTCCATGATCTGTTTGTGCTCGAGCACAGCTTCCAGTCCTCTTTCACTGCCGGAAAGGTTCTGCTTGCGCATTCTCCGCACATATTCATGGAAATCCCTCAGCTGATGCTCCAGCATTTTGCTTGAGCATGCTTCATATAAAATATCGTGGAACTGATCGTCCAGCTCCGTCAGCTTCTGGGCATGTCCCTTGCTGGCGTGAAATTCTGACAGGTAAATATTTTCTTCCAGCGCATCCAGCTGTTTTTCTGTAATATACGCGGTTGCCCAACGAGCACAAAGCCCTTCCAGCAAAGAACGGATCGCATAAATATCCTCCACGTCCTTTCTGGTGATGCCGGTCACATATGCCCCCTTGTTTGGGATAATGCTGACCAGACCTTCCAGTTCCAGCTGGCGCAGCGCTTCCCGGACGGGCGTGCGGGAAACGCCCATCTCTTCGCTGATCGCCATTTCCCGCAGTTCCTCGTGTTCTTTATAATGTCCGCTTAAAATATCCTCCCGCAGCTGATGAAAAACCTTTCCCCTCAGCGAATATCGGTCGGAGCTTTCTTCTTTTTCGTATTGACTCATACCAATAAAATCCCCAGTTTCTTGCTGGCATCATCGATTACCTTCAACAGCTCTTCATCGGTCAGAACGGTAACACGGCCGCTTTCGTATTCGGCGTCCACCCATTTCTTGACCTCGTGAACCAGCTCGCAGTTTTTATCCAGCTTCTTTTCCTCCGGTAAATGGAAGTAAGTATTGATCCAGTGTGCGATTCCGGCAAGGCCGGAGGTGTTCGATACGGCACACAGAACCGGACGGTTTAAAAACTTTTCTGTATCAAAAATGTTGTAAATCTCTTCGTTTTTCAGCAGACCGTCTGCATGGATACCTGCTCTTGTGACATTGAAGTTCTTACCGACAAACGGTGTCCTGGGCGGGATGTGGTAGCCGATTTCTTTTTCGTAGTATTCTGCCAGCTCGGTGATCACCCTGGTGTCCATGCCGTTTAACGTGCCGCGCAGCTGTGCATATTCAAATACCATCGCTTCCAGAGGCGTATTACTGGTACGCTCGCC
>OMDA01001146.1_pt1 | contig 10916 bp, 14 predicted proteins | sample 1645141 | NCBI WGS metagenome assembly OMDA01 (sample SAMEA103958151, study PRJEB25191) | human gut metagenome | reverse complement strand
TTAGACAGGAGCAAGTAACAATCATGCCAAAGAGATTGATTGCAATGAAGCTTTTCATGAAGGAGCGTTTCTTGATTCTGAAAATCCTAGACATAAGCCACAAGATTGCAGAGTTCATCGAGGAAGTTAATCATCATGCTACCATTGCCTCTAGACTGGGAAGCTGCCCTTTCTCCGGCAATTCCCATGGCTTTCATGGCATGAAAAGATGCTTCCAGAGGATCGGAGTTCACAGCAAGGAATGCCCCAACGATACCAGTGGCAGTACATCCCATTGCAGTAACCTTGCCCATCATGGAATGTCCTTCATGAACATAAGCCATTCTTTCGCCATCCGTGATGAAGTCTATGGCTCCAGTTACAACTATGATACAGGAAAGTTGCAGAGCCAGTTTCTTAGCCTGTTTCTCAACCTCATAGGTTTTCTGGTGACTATCCACTCCCTGCATGCCTATCTGGTGAGAGTACAATGCCTGAATCTCACTGGCATTTCCCTTGATGACTGTAGGTAAGCGGCTCCGCGTTTATACCTTGCCCTTTATCGTAAAAGTTCTTACCTTTGCACCATAATTTTAAAAGCAACGAAATTATGAGAGCAACAGAACGTTATGAGAGGGCATGGAATGCCTTCCAGATTCATTTGAATCATCCATCTGCGGAGTCGTCGATTTGCCGATTCTTGGCTCAAATTTGGTGAAAATAGGTGTGCAAGGTGATTGGATGTAATAGATATTTGGGCGTAAGAAGCTAAAGTGCTCATTGACAGCGCATGAGCCACAGCGAATGACCTTGGATATCTACTTCTTCACGAATGAAGCGACTTCACATCTACACTCCTCCACAACTGCTTGCTACAATGCAAATATAATGATTTTTCAGCAAATTTGCAACGATTTTCCATATTTTCTGGTGCCTGAAAGCATTAAAATCAAGAAAAATAATTTTTTTCAAAATCTTGGACAAAAACGGACAAATACGGACGAGGCCAATTTTTTATGTCGTATCTTTACACCGTCGAAAGTGAAAGATGCGGCCGAGTCTTTCCCTTAGCGACACCCACAAAATGTCTTCGCGCCCCTTATCTCGCGCAAGGGAAAGGAAGGGAATTTGTGGGGAAAACAGACTGATCTGATTGTAATTAGTAACTTGCACCAGCTGATCAGTAATAAGCCTGCTGGGATAAACCCTATCCTCTTGTCCCCGGCCCAGCAGGAAAGATGTGAAGATGTGAAGGTGTTAAGATGTGAAGATGTTCATTGACGCTACATAAGACTCTGCACAAGACTAACACTACTGAAGACCTTGAACACCTTAACATCTTAACAAGCGAAGCGACTTAACACCTTCACACCTTACACCTCCGTGGGATGAGAGGAATTGATATGGGAAAGGTATATGGTAACTGGATCACTGGCGTTCACTCAGGTCGTGCCTGCCGTCAGGACGACATCTACACCAAGGTCAACAAGAAGACCGGCGCATGCTACTCGGTGAAGCTCTGCAACCCGAACACCAACTGGTCGGAAATGGTCACTGCACAGCGCAGCTCGTTCGGTGCCATCAGCTCTGCGCTCAGCGCGTGGATCAAGGCTGAGAAGGAGAAGAACTCGGAAGACTATCAGAAGGTCAAGAAGATGTACGACCGTCAGATTCGCTTCTCCACTCTTCGCGGCATGATGTATGCCAAGGGCATGTACAGCATCGATGAGTCTGGTCTCGTGACCGTTGACATCAATGCCAGCTACAATGCGTCAGCTCCTTCTGGCGGTGGCGGCAGCTCGCAGACTCCTGGTGGTTCTGGTGGCGCTGAAGACCCAGGAAGCGGTGGCAGCTCAACTGGTGGCGGCGACTCAGCTGGCGGCTCACAGTACGAATAAGCTGAGGTGTTAAGGTGTTAAGATGTTCATTGACGCTACATAAGACTCTGCACAAGTCTAACACTACTGAAGACCTTGAACACCTTCACACCTTAACAAGCGAAGCGCCTTAACACCTTCACATCTAAATGAAGCATCAGATTCTTCTTGCCCTTCTGCTCGTCTGCTTCGGTGTCTTCCTCATCACAGCCGCCTTTTTCGTTCCACCGATGGGAGTCATCGACCCGACAGTCCTCACCGCCTTTGGCGAGATCCTGACCTTTGCAGGAGCAGTAATCGGCATCGACTACAAACACCGCATCAAAAATGACAAGACATAGATTTATCAGCAGCATCCAAAAGCTCGCCCTTGGCACATTGGCATCCATCGCGCTCTTATGTTCATGCCGTTCATCAGACATCGCCACACGCGAGTCTGATATCCTGAACCGCATGCAAGAGACAATCTATCAGGACTCCATCCATGTGTCACAGCTCCGATTCGACTCTGTCATTGTCGAGCAATACTTCTCCGTCGAAACAATCCGCGACACGGTCTATATCAGGCAGAAATCCAACAAGCAGCATTTCTCCATCCTCCGTGACACGGTCTATGTTGCAAGGTCAGACACAGTGGTAAGAGAGGTGGAGGTGATAAAAGAGAAAGAGGTAGTGAAGACCGTACCACAGAACAGGCCCTTCAAATCTTACCTCATCTTCATCTTCGCCTCCATCCTTATTCTCCTCGCGCTATTTTTTCTAATAAGAAGCAGATTCAGGTTATAGTTGTCAAAGCTGTCAAACTCATTTTGATTCAGCACCTCAGCTTCTTCGATCGTATGAAGGAAATGAAAGTGTCGCACGTATAGTGCGGCACTTATTTTCAAACTCCACGTAAATAAAGCTCTAATCATTTGTCATTAGGTCATTATGTCATTATGTCAATAAGGTTTTAATATTGAAAGGAATTAGATGTGTCATAAATAAAAAACGCCTCGCACGATTTGAGCATTGTTAAGAGGCTTGGCGAGGACTGACGGTGCAAAGGTACGACTTTTATTTGAGTTGTGCAAGAGTTTGGGGAGAAAAGTGATGATTTGGCGGGTGTTTTTAACAGTTGTTGGGTGTTTGAACGTGCAAAATGCGGCGTTTACAAACCAAAGTGGGTAGATTACAAACTATATTGGGGAATGTGGGAGGATGGTATTATCTTTGTAGCGTCATTATGGACAAGTGGGAGGACGACTGCGAAGTGGATGCTGGCATTTACGAAGTTGGCTTGCATGATATGGGGTATTTCCTTACTTTCGCAGCTGATTATAGGCGGAATTATAGCGGAAAGCCTGTTTCAACGTTAAACTGTCATAAATATGAATAAATTTCCTAGCATTTTGATGCTTATATGAGAGAAAATTTGTATCTTTGCAGCGCAACGTGATATATTCGCTCGACAATGAGTGATGCGCCACATTAAGAATTATGGAAATGAAGACAATGAAACATACAACAAAGACCAACCATAAACTTCTGAGTTTTAATGATTTAGAGGGTATCGGCTTTGCCGTAACATCTTCATTCTCACATAAATACGCAAACAGAGCCTTCCGCAGGTGTCAGTCAATGGCACAGGCGGAAGGCTCTGTGTGTTTAGAGAGCTCCATAAACGAAAAGGCTGTCTTTCGCCAATGATGCCGTTCGGAGGCAATTGCTGCCGTATAGTGGCAGGATTTGGTTGAGACATTAGGTTTGATGTAACTTTGCAAAAAATTAAAAAGAGATATATGAAAAAGAAATTTACACAATTAAGATGGCTCGCTGCGACGATAATGCTCGTGGCGGCAATGGTGATGCCCTCCGCTGTGTGGGCACAAGAAAGTACTGTTACTTTTACGGCAAAAGAAGGTACTGTCGGATTCAGCAATGAAAGTTTTGACAAACTCATTGACGGCAAATTCACATCAGATGATTTCACTAAATGGTGCTTGTCTTTCCCATCAGAAGGTGCCTACATCATTTTCAGTGCGTCAGAACGTATTCAGTTAACCGGGTATAGCATTGTAACTGGCAATGACAATGCCAGCAATCCAGGCAGAAACCCCCAAAGCTGGGCAATCTACGGATGCAACGACGCATCAGCAGATAGGGGTTCGGAGAGTTGGGTGTTGATTGACGGAGTGACAAATGATACTAAATTGGAAGATTTAAATTACAAAAGGTTCGATTTCACATTATCAAATCCACTTTCGGAAAAGTATCAGTATTTCAAGATGAAAATCACTGCAACTAAAGGTGCATCTGTGTTGCAGATGAGCGAGCTTATCCTTACTTACTCCACATGTAACCATCAATGGGTAAAGACAGATGATGTCGTTGCCCCAACTTGTACAGAGGGAGGATATGACGTTTATAAATGTTCTGTATGTCAATTGACAAAGAAAGAATCAAACAACGTTGCTGCCTTGGGACATCAATGGGTGAGTGGCACAGTGGTGGCTCCAACTTGTACAAAAGATGGCTATACACCCCAGACATGCTCGCGCTGCCAAGCAGAGCAAAAAATCGACATTGTCAAAGCAACAGGACATCAATGGGGTACAGATGACATCTGCGATGTCTGCAGAGCTGATAAGTCAACTCTAAGCAAACCCCAAAATGGCGATGGTTCAGCTGACAATCCCTATCAGATAGGAAAAGCTGGAGAACTGTACTGGTTTGCAGGGCTGGTGAATGGCGATGCAAGTGTGTGTACGGGTGGTGTAAGTCAGAACAAATCTGCAAACGCAGTTCTTACAGCAAATATCACTGTGAATAAGGACGTTCTTGACGCAAACGGCCAACCTAATGGCAGCGAAAACGCTTTCCGCGAATGGACACCTATCGGCCAATCTTCTAGTAAGGAATACAGCGGTACATTTGACGGACAAGGGCATACCATCAGCGGACTCTGGCACTGGTGGAGTACTGACTATATCGGCTTGTTCGGTAATAATGAGGGCACCATAAAGAATTTAGGTGTTGTCGATTCGTATCTTAATGGACATGACAATGTCGGCGGTGTGTGCGGAAGGAATGGCGGCTCTCTCACCAACTGCTATAACACAGGCCCTATCTACGGAGTTGATTATATCGGCGGTGTGTGCGGAATGAATAGCGGCTCTCTCACCAACTGTTATAATACAGGTAATGTCCAAGGAAATAAAAATGTCGGCGGCGTGTGCGCATATAATTACGATTCCTCTCTCACCAACTGTTATAATACAGGTAATGTCCAAGGAAATGAAACTGTCGGCGGCGTGTGCGGAGGGACGAATGGCGGCTATCTCCTCAACTTCACCAACTGCTATTACCTCAGAGGAACCGCATACTGTGGAATCGGGAATGCCGAAGATATTGAAGGTTCTACAGAGGCTGTCGCTTCTAATCAATTTACCAGTGGAGAAGTATGCCACCTTCTCAACAGTGGCAAAGCCTTTGGCAGTCAGGCATGGGGGCAGCATTTGAACTATGACGAGTATCCAGTACTTGGCTCTAAATATAAGGTTATCAGGGCAGCCAGGGGTGACTTGGATGCAAACGGCAAATACCCATATTGGGCTACGTTCAGTAACCAAAGCAGTGACTCCGACCTTGGTGAGCTAAATGTATATACTGCAAAGGTGAGCAAGGGCAATTTGACACTTAGATTATGTCCAGATCAACTTATAGCCAAGGGTGAGGGTGTGCTCGTAAAGGGCAGCACAGAATATCTCAATGCCAAGATGCTGAACACCACTTCAGCAGAAGCAGAGACAAACAACGACCTCGTGGCTACGCCAGCAGAGCCCACTATAATAAATGCGGAGGAAACTGGTCATGTGCTCTATCGCCTGACATATAACAATGTAGTAACTGAGAAAGGTCTCGGCTTCTATCTCGGAGTGGTGAAAGATGCCGAAGGCAATGTTATTAGCAACAATGGCTCTCAGCTCAAGGCCACACCAAACAAGGCATATCTCAACGTCACTACTGAGGCTGCGACCAAACCTGCGTCGGCTGCACTGACACGCGGCTTCGTCTTCTCTGGTGATGATGAGACAACAGCGATAGATGAGATTGTTATCGAGGGCGATGCTGGCATCAGTGGCTCAGTCAATGCCGATGGCAGCATCTACAACCTCCAGGGTCAGCAGGTGACTGCCCCTGTGAAGGGACTCTACATCAAGAACAACAAGAAAGTAATAATCAAATAAACAGATATCGACATGAAGAAAAATTATATTAAGCCAGAGATGAAGGTTTATGAAATTGAAACTCCACATTTATTGGCAGCTTCGGATTCTGAAACATTCAGTTTAAGAAATACAACCGAGGATAGCAACGATGAAATGTGGTAATATAGGATAAGTTTCTATTTCAATAACAGTTGGAGGCTGCAAGCGGCATAGTAAATGCCATTTGCAGCCTTCATTGTGTTTGTAGGGAAATAGCCCCAACTACAAACCAAAAACGGCGAACTACAAACTAAAGTTGGCTATGGCATAAATAGTCGCTTGTTTTGCACTCTGATAATAAAACAACAAGCGATTATGACATCTTAGCCTCAGTATCCAACAAATAACGAAACCCATCAATCACTTCAAATTTGGCTTCTTGTGCCATAGCACTACTTGCCGTCATAATCATCATGACAACAAGCATAACAAAGCCCTTAAAAGAGCTGTGGGTCCCACATTTACTTTCCAAGAACCTTTTTCTTAAAGTAAAATTTCTTATAATTTTATGTTTAAAAACAAACAAAATCTAATCCTATATCCAAAAACTCACGACATAAACCAGGAAGACAAAATCCTTTCCAGTAAAGCTCGGGCATAGAGTATCGCTTCTTCTTCAGAAATTTCACTTCGCTCATCATATCCCCAGTCATTTACAAACTCGGCTTTTACAATAGACTCAGCTTCCGCCCTTTTAAAAGATTTAGCCCACTTTAAGAACTCAGGCGCATTCTCTGCCTGAGCTCCATGAATAAAGTCTGTAATATAAGTAACCAACCAGTTACTCAATTCATTCATTTTTATCGTTTTCATATCTATCTATTTTATGATATCATTAGGCAAGTTTCTTTTTTTCATTCACTTCCCGTCTGTCTTTCCAGCCGAGCTGTTCCATATTATTATCCAGGAAATCATTAACTACGGCTTCTATTACAGGTACAGATACTGAGTTGCCAAACTGCTTGTAGGCATAGGCATCAGTAGGGTTCACAATGAAAGAATCAGGGAATCCCTGCAGTCTGGCACATTCTCTCGGAGTTATTCTCCGGGCTATGTTATTCTGTATCACCCCAAGGCGATTAGAATCGGAAGAGGTAAGCGTAATTGAGATACTGTCTGGGTCGAGGAATTTAAATACCTCAAACGACATATTACCACATACCAGATTATACCTTCCTTCAATCTCCTGAATATATCCCTTTTTAAGTAACGAAGGAATAATATCCACAATATCTTCTCTCCGGTAGAAAGTCTTAATCTGCTCTATGGTAAGGCGTTTTCCATCTTTATCCTTTCCAAACTCCGGATGCCGTCTATGGGTAACCAGCAGGTTAAGAAATTCTATTTCATGCTCTGTGCATTCACCCTTCTTGCCTAGTTCCCAAGAATGAATAGCCTGACCACCACGATAATCAATCAGGCGATAACCATGGAGTTTGCTCAAATCATCGCCGGTAACTTTTTTCAACTGTTTCTGAAAAGTTTCCGAACAATAATATTTTTCATCCACTTGTTCCTCCAATATTTGCGAAACCGTAGTACGTTTCGGACTATAGGAGAGTTCGAAGAGATTGAGTTCACATGGTTTATTTTTAAATGAATGCGAATCTTTTGCGCCCAAGTTTGTTTGAAGCGTCATTTTAGGCTCAGCACCCAATATGCCAAGTATATATAGGCGCACACGGTTTTGCGGAACGCCAAAATCAGAACTGTTCAGCAGCAAATCGTATGTCCCATATCCTAAATCGTGCAGTTTTTGCATGATGGTTTCAAACGTTCGTCCATGGTCATGTGTATAGAGTCCTCTTACGTTTTCAAGAAGAAAAGCTTTTGGTTTATATTTCCCCAATATTCTCTCTATCTCAAAAAACAGGGTACCTCGGGTATCACCAAAGCCCATACGTTTACCTGCGTAGGAGAAAGGCTGGCATGGGAAACCACCCAGCAGGAAATCAAATGCAGGTATATCGCTAATCTCATGAATGTCGCCTTGCGGATACTCGTTATAGTTAAGTTGGTACGTCTCACATGCTTTAGGATTTATTTCGCTTGACAGCACACAATCCGAAAGGATACCATGCGCTTTAAGAGCATTAGATACCCCTAATCTGATTCCACCGATTCCAGCAAAAAGATCTATGAAATGTATCATCCTAATTTTTCCTTTATAAATTCTATCAGTAATTGGAATTCTTTCTCTGTATAGCCCACATTACAATGGCTGTTCATACACATATCGTTGGCAGCCGATGTGCGCGAGAAGTTACCGGCTCCGTCAATGATATAAGCCACATAGCTTCTTCTGTTGATAGTACTCTGAAATCTGGCCCTAGCTTCCCGTCCCTTTCTTTCAACAGTACTGTTAGAGGTCTCCTGAAAAGAGACTTCTATACCTACATAGGGCTTAAAACGGCCTTCGGCAGCTATTCTATCTACAACAATATCGAATGTGGCCTCTTTGTCATCATCCAACTGGACTCCAGGTATTGTGCCATTACTTACCACACGATACTCTTTTCCAAGTTTTTCAGACAAATATCTGACCGCATACAACTGAGCAGCATTACCAAGATCATTAGCCATTTTACCTCCCACGATGCGGCTTACACGGATGTAGTTCTGCTTTACATAAACCGTTATCTTGCTCTTTTTACCCAACAAGAAACCCAACTTACACTTTTCCAGCACGGCTCTAGTTCCGGCATTGACAGAATATGCCCCAAACAGCAAGAGGACAACCAAATCTTTACAAAGATTCGCATTTTTGCAAGGGGCATGTAGTCCTTGTAATGAATCAATCTGCAATTTCTTGTTAGATGGTGAACCTTTGACAGGCAGGCATGTAAATGAATAGGAATATTCACTTCCATCAATCTCATATACGAGCATATTATCTGCAAAAAGTTCAGAGAAAGAAGCATTGAATCTTTGCAGTTGCTCGGAACCTATATCTGATAATATCATGAGATGCTTAAGAAACAGATGCCAACCGAATTTTGCCGCCTCTACAAGAGAAAAAATCTGCTCTAAATCCGTTCTGTCAGCAAGATTCAGCAACGAAATAAATTTATCCTGAGTATCAAGCAAATACTGCAAGACACTCATCTTTTCGGCTTCTTCCTTTACTTCTTTTGGCCACCATTTGGAACCGACTTTCTCGAGTTCTTGAATAGTGCGAATGTACTTATCATTATCCATACCCATTTATTTTAAATATTTCTGCAAAGATACATAAAAAAAACGATTTGGGCTTTTTTTTTCGAGATTATTTCAAAATATTTTTTGGGCTTTGACTATAGAAGACTCCAATATGCTTCTAATTTTGAACAAGAAAATGGAAGCAAAGATAAACAATATTTCGATACATGCAAGAAAATCGGGGAAAGTTTTATAAAAAGTTATCAGGAAGTATTAGGGGAGGCTAGTATTATATATTGACTCGCATCAGAACTGAAATTCAAAGTCACACTTCTCTACGTTGCGCAACTTCTCCAGTTGCTCAGCTTTATGAGCCTTCAGCCTCTTCACCCATTCTGCCAGCTTGGGAGAAGAGCTCTTTATAACTATCGTTTCATTTACATGTACCATAAGCCTATAGATTAAAATTCGAATATTTTTGAAGCTTTTGCCCTTACAGGGCGTTGGTTTATATTTCATTAATACCCAGGGTGTTGCCCTGGGCTAGGAGCTTCTGCCCCTTCAGGGCGTGTGGGGCAAGCCGAAAGGGTGCAGCCGCAAAGAAAGGTACCCATCTGTTCTGCATCTCAACGATGAAATGCTTGCCATCGTCGGTAACACAATAGATGTCAAAGATGCAGCCACGGAGATCATTCGTTTCTCCAGGCAGTTCCTTATCCTTTCAGCTGCTGTAACTGACTCTCCGACAATCCTGTTATTTCCATCACCGTGGCAGCATCCATACCATTTGCCAGCATCTTTCTGGCAATCTCAAGGCTTCGCTTGTTCATGCCCTTCTCCATGCCTTCAGCCAAGCCCTTTTCCATGCCTTCAGCCAGCCCCTTCTCCATGCCTTCAGCCAGGCCCTCTTCTTTACCTTCTCTCTTGGCGGTATCAATCGAATTCTTGATATCACGATATGCCATCTTGCTGGCTTCATACTCCCGCTGCTCCTGCGGAGTGAATTTTGCAATCTCGGCTTCTTCGAATAGGCGGTCGAAGACCTTGTCGCATAACGCCTTAGGGCGCTGAGTAAGCTTATAGAGATTCTTTAGGGCATAGAGCCACTTGTCGTAGAGCGTTTCCAACTCGTCAAGCGACTTGTTGAACTTGGCGATTTCCACGTAGATAAACTCCAGCTTATCGTAGAAAATCTTGTGCGTGGCAGTATCGCACAACTGCACATGATGGCGGATTTCTTCCTTATTGAAGGCTTCCTCGTTCATATTGAAGTTGAGCAGGGCAATGGTGTAGATATGGTTGAGTTTGAAATCCCATTCATTACCCTTGGGAGCCTGCTCACGGATAGGGAAGGTGGAATAGAACAGGGCACGGTCCTTGAAGTATGTCTGGTATGCATTCTGCATTTCCACGATAAACTTCTCGCCGTTTTCTCCTTCGCAATATACGTCGAAGATGGCCTTGCGGTCGGTATATACATCTCCCACGTGCTCCGGGTTCAGATACTTCACGTCCTTAACAACCTGTCTTCCGTTGAACAAGCTGTTGAGGAAACAGATCAGCAAATCCTTGTTGGGAGCTGATCCGAAAATTCGCTTGAAACCGAAATCGGTCAACAAACTGATATATCTTTCTTCTACCTGCTTCATAATCCCAATGTTATTAATATTTC
>OMDA01001142.1_pt1 | contig 10954 bp, 8 predicted proteins | sample 1645141 | NCBI WGS metagenome assembly OMDA01 (sample SAMEA103958151, study PRJEB25191) | human gut metagenome | reverse complement strand
TCTTTATATGTAAGTGTAGGCAAATCAAAAAATACAATAATCCTCATATATCTATAACTCATATTCAAAAAACTCTAGATAGCTGATATCTTTCTTTTCAATTGCCTTAATTACACTTTTCACATATATAGATATCGCATTAGAAACATACTGATTACTATTCTTTATTCTAACTTTATGATTTAACACATCCACTAATTTAAGCTTCATAGAACCATCAAATATCTCATCACAGTTTTCTCTGACTATTTTATCTACTAATGGTCTAAATGGTTCCATTAAGTCCGATGATAAATTAAATGGATTAAATTCGTTACAATGTTTAATTCCTAGCTGTGTTAAATAGCCATTTAGCACAAGTTCCTTATTAAATTGTGATAACAAAATTGAATATCCATAATTCAAAGATGCATTGATATCACTCTTTGACGTTCTTGTAAAATCTACGCCAAACAAGTCATCAAAATATACTTTAGCTGCATGCCCTTCTCTATTAGTCGAATCAAATAATCTGATTTGATCAACATACTTATATAGTTTCTTTGATCCATCTTCATCATAATTCTCTAATAGTTTAGCTTGGTTCTTAATCTTTTCTTTGATTATTGCAGTCCAAACCTCTTTAGCATAATCATAATCCCAGTTTATTTGTTGGCGTACTCTTTTACTGGAATTATGACACCCATAATATGACATTACTTCACCTACAGGATTTCTTTTTTCATCACAAAATACAATTTTAATCTTCCTACTTAGTAACTCGTTTACTAAGTAGGAAGTAATGGCAACAGCAGTGCTACTTATAAGAATAGTATTTATTTCAGACAAATGAATCATATGTACTTCATCACTTCTTACTATTAAATATCCATTCTTATAAGTAAGTTTAGCTCTGCTGTCTATAACTACTGTTCGCCAACTCATAATTTGTATTTTTTAGTGTATATTCCTGTTGGTGATTGAGAGACAAATTCTATATTGTCTAAATAGAAAGTTCTACCATTTAATCTTCCGATTCGTTTACCCACATTAAAATCATCATATATGATATTTCCGTTTTGTGGACCTTTATGCATGATTATAAGCATTTGTTTAATAACGTTTGCTTTTTCTTCCTTTGAAATAGATACAAAATCTTCAGTTAGTTTTTCAAACTTTTCTACTATTCCCATATAGATGGGATATAATGTTTTCAATTTATCAATCAATTGCAAATATAATTGAATCATTAACGTATTATCCAAGCCATCAAAATCCTGTTTATAGATAGCGTTATATATATCTGCAATTAATTTACATTGTTCTTCATTTAAAACTAACTGCATAGCATTCACACATTCTGTTGGTGATGTTAACAAATATTGTCTACCATCTATTTCAATTAGCTGATTCAAAGGAATGTTGTTTTTGATTATTTTAACATCTGATAGTTTCTCTTCCTTTTCAACATATTCAATTTGCTCTTTTATACCTGCCTGTTTCAAATATAGTGGTATACCTGATAATTTTCTTACCTTAATTAATTTTTTCCCTTTTTTCTTAGTTCCTTCAATTGCTGCAATTACGTACTGTAACCCACTAAATCCACCATACTTGTTAACATCTTTACGATTCTTATTAACAGGAACTACTGCATCTGTAGTTCCTTTAGCAGAATGTGCATCATTAGGAAGAACAGTCAAATTAAACATCTGTCCACTCTTTTGATCTAATTTAGTTGTACAATAACAATCTTTATAATAGAAACATTTTTTAATTTCATTAATAATATCCGGATTCCAGATAAGTTCACCATCCACTTCATATGGATAATTCATACTGTTAATCACAAAACCATCTTTCCATCTCTTCTTATCATTCTTATTCTTTCTAAACATCTTCATGTATTCAGAATAAACAGCTTTAGAATCATGCATATTAGGATATCTATCACGCATAAATCCACCAATTAATGCCACAATATAAGCATCATGTGCATGATGATAATCATTAATATCTCTGTTCTTATAAATATGATTCTTTACTCTAAATTCATGAGACAAGTTTGCACGAATAGCTGCAACTTTAGTTGTAGAATAGTGATCTTCAATTATTTGAGTTACATTCTTTGTAATCTGTCTTGTTTCTACTAACTGTCTATTAATAAATCTTTCCTCATCTCTTTCTGTATATTCAGTTTTGATTAAAGAATAGAATTTCTTAGGACTAATCAATTCATAATCAAATAACAATTTCCAGAATCCAATCATTTTCACACGAACATCAGAAGGAACAACTAAATCATCTAGTTTTCTCTGATTTTCTTCAGGTATTACAAGAACTCTATTATCAAAACTATCATCCTTAACAAGAGACTGAGGCACAATATGATCAATCTGATACTTGTCTAATGAATCAATATCTAGTTTTTTACCAGAATACATACATTTACCTAACTGAGTGAAATATAAGAATAAACTATCAGAAGAAATCTTCTTTGTGTTATCAAAACCTTTTAATTCTTCTAACACAGTCTTGTATTCAACTTTTGTTTGTTCATCTAAGTCTTTATACACATTTTCTAGTTTCTTAATCTTAGATTCTGTTCTTTCTTTAGCTTCTTCAGATCTTTCAAATTCGATATAGATATATTTTGGTCTACATTTCATTACTTTAGTAATTTCTTCTACAATCTGTAAAGACTGCCAAATACCTCTCTTTAGTGCTGGTGAACCTGCTAATCTTTGTACTTCCTTATAAGTAAATTTACCATCTTCAGGACAAGAAGCTGCAGCTTCAATCATCTGTGCATATCCCAAATCTCTATCATTAATGATTTCCATCAAGTTTAAACGAGACATTTCTAAAACATCTAACACTGTGACACTGCTACCAAATTTATTATCTGCAACAATACCATCAAGTAGTTTCTTTGATAATCTTGACCAATCTTTATACTTTAATTTTAAAATCTGTTTAATCTTGTCATCTGGTAATGCATATTTTTTCTTTAATCTACGCTTCATGATTTTCTTATCTTCAAATACAGTCAAATCATAGATAATGTCTTCGATAAGATCAAAGTTAGACTGATCAATCTTGCCAAAGATGTTTGTGAAATCAATCCATGGAGTTAATGAAGTTGAGAATTGATTTTCTTTCTGGAAACCTTTGATTTCTGCATCTTTATTACAACATTGATTATTCACTAACCAGTTCTTTAATTTCTTTTCAGTAACTGTCTTGTTCTTCATGAAAAGTTCATTATAAATATCATTCTTAACATCTACTTCTAAAAGCTTATCATTTACTCTAATCTTATTTAATTCATTGTAGACTTCATATTTGGATACGATAAGTGAATTCTTAGGCAATACCTTTTCATCTGGGAAGTATGTACAATAGTTAGTCATACGACCAATGAACCCTTCAGCAGTTGCATCCACATCTACAATATCTTGATAGTTCCATGGTAATATTCTTTGGTTTTCTTTACCTTCTAATCGCTTTATCCATGCATGCTCACTGCTTTCGTTTAGTGGTCCAAAGTAGTAAGGAATTCTAAATGTTAAGATAGATAGTAGTTGTTCTCTTTTTTCCTTTAATACTGGATAGTATTTTGCCTGATTATCTATAATCTTAATCATTTCATCAAGCTGCATCTGATAAGGTACAGATCCATTAGTACGTGAATTCTGTTTTAATAAGAAGTTTTCTAATTCAATATCATGTAAAATCTGTTTTGCTTCTGGTGTATCAACCTTTTCAATGCACTTCTTTACATACTTATAGAATTCATCTACAGGCGCTTTAGATGGGCGATTAATATAATTATAATATCCCTTCACTTTCTCACTATCATTTCTGAACATGTCAAAATATTTTTTAGGAACATTATCTTTAATACATTTTTTTAATAACAGTAAATCTTCATGATGCTTGTTATAACGACTCACCATTGCTTCAGAAATAGACGCATTATCAGTATGTGTTGCTCCCATAATAGTCTGTAACTCAACCCAGCTATAGATATTATGCAAAGAATCAATAAACTCCACATATTCCCCTAAATCATTTTCAACTTCACTAAACTGATCATCATAATTGGAGTCAGAAAACTTAAGTTTAATTTCAGAATCCCCTTGCTTAATAGATTCACATAAAATCATCTTAGTAACATTCATTTTGTTTCCAGCTATACCAGTCACCAATTCTTTAAATGCACTCTTATAATCTTTCTCTGGTGCAATTAAAGTCATAACTTCATCAACCTTAGCTTTCTTTGATAATGGCTTCTTTAATATTTCTAATATTTCTAGATTCTTCTTTTCATCATCCTCATAAGGAATATTGTTGAAATCTGCAAATTGTATAAATACATCTGACAACTTATCTTCAATATTTGATGCATCCATATTGAATTTCTGACCTTCATACAGGAAGTTTCCTCTATATTTCACGATATGGTGCAATGCTAAATAAATAAGTCTTGGATCAGCTTTTTCAGTTGATTCACACAATGCCTTTCTTAAGTGATAAATAGTAGGATACTTATGATAATAAGTGTAATCATTAAAATCTTCATCAATAAACAAGTTATAATTATCCTTATAATCTGCTCCTAAGTAATTAGCTTTATCTTCTTCATCCAAGAAAGAAGTATGCTCTAATCTGATAAAGAATGTTGGATCTTTCTCTAAGACCATATCCTGTAAAATAGCACGTAATAATCTAATTCTCTCTCTTCTCTTATTGTATCTTCTACGTATAGATCTACTAGCTCTTCTATTAGCTGCTGTTTCTGCATTACTAAATAACCTAGATCCCCATAGATGTTTCCCGTTTCTTTTCATAAGTCTATGATTCATGTCTACAACGGCCCATCCTACAGACCCTGTTCCTAAATCTAGTCCAATACAATAATCTACAATATTTTGGCTCATACCTTGACATCCTCCTAAAAAGTGATTATGCTAATAGTGTCGAAACAAATAGTTTTGATACAGTTCAAAATAACACAACGAGTTAAAATAAAGCTTATGCTTAAATGTCGGGTTTCCCGATTGTCATTTAGATGACGTATCAAATGCTACTTCGGTAGCATTTTTTATTTGTCTTTTTTTACTATTAACATCTGAATTTATTTACTCCTTTATTATAACTCTTTTAAATAATTATATTAACAGTTAGCCCTCCGACAGCGCCTTTTTAGAGGCACTTACTAAATTTTTCTCTTTTTTTTTAATGAATTTCTCAATTTTTTTATCAAAAAATTAAAAAAAGCATCAACAGATGCTCTAAAGCGAACGGTTAAATTCCACTTAGTCTGGAAGAAGCAGACTTTACTCTTACAGTGGAAGTTACCCTTACACACTTTTCTACTACACATACGCAAGGTAAGTTCAATTCATAAAAAAAAAGATCACCTACGGTGATCATGGTAAGGAAATCGGATTTTGGTATGAGCTATTCCCCTACCCATCCATTACTATACACTACTTTTGTATTTTATGCACCTTTTTGCAGTTTTAGAAAATGCAAAAAGAGATTTAGTGGTAGTACCACTAAATCCCCTTCTTGTATAAGCTATAGCTATATCCAAAACATAATAAACTAGATATAAGTATAATACCTAAACCAATAAACATATAACCTAACATACTAAAAATAATATACAACATTCCACTCAATACAAACACATAACCAGAAAATCTATGTGTACGTGACCAGTTCTCATCACTATTTAATGCCCATGAAGTACGAATACCTATAGTATAGTTTCTTTTTATTTTAGGTAAGTAATTACCTAAAATAATAAAGATGAAGCCTATTACTATATTCACAATAAACGTGATATCAAAACGATAACCTAGACTATATGTAATAATAAGTAGAGTCACCATCAAGCATATTAATGGACAGATCATCAATACAATTCTTAATCCTATATCTGGTATATTACTCTTCTTAGGATCCTTGAATGTCATAAAAGCACAGAATATATGAAGTACTAGCATAAAGCCCCACACACCATATAACCCTAAGAACTTATTCATATACCCATCAGGTGTACCATGGAAATCAAAGTGTGTTGCGACTTGTGCAGGTAACTTATTATAAGTCACTAATATACATACAAGTGGCAACAGAAATAATACCAAACTAAACTTAAACCATTTATTCTTCAACATCATCTTTTCCTCCTAAGAAAGACTTAAAATACAACAACATTTCTTCAAACACAGTCGCATTAATTTCGTAATAAATATAATTCTTATCTTTTTCTTCTCTTACTAAGTCTGCAGATTTTAATATCGATAAATGATATGAGACAGTGGCCTGTGTCATATCAAATTGTGCAGCAATATCTCCTGCAGACATCCTTCCTTTCTTTAATAAATTAAGAATATCTCTTCTTACTGGTGCACTGAGTGCTTTAAATGTTTTCTCAAACATATGTTCACCACCTATTTAGATAACTTTCTAAATAGATTATACAATAAACATCAAGAAATACAATACCTATTTAGAAATATTTCTAAATAGGTATTAAAAGAAAAAGAGGCCTAAGCCTCTTTAATGAATGGATCTCTCCAGAACACGATTAATAGATAGATTGTCATAACAACCCAGATGACTGGTTCACAGAAGATGACAGCCATATATTTAAAGACTGGAATAAGTGCGAATACGAAGATGATCTTACCGACTAATTCAATAATACTAGATACAAGTGGTAACATCTTCTGTCCAATACCTTGCAAGGCAAATCTAGTCTGCATTAATATACCTAAGACTGCATAGTTAGGGGCTACAATACGTAAATAAAGTGAGCCATTGTATAAGACTGTCTTGTCCGTTGTACCAGAAATCCATGTTACAAGTGTAGGGGCACTGAATAATAGAATAACGGTTGCTAGTGCGGCTACAATGACATCATAGATATACATCTGTTTCATACCTTTGCGAATGCGTGATACATTTTCTGCGCCTTTGTTTTGAGATACAAATGTACTTGCGGCTTGAGCCATGGCAGTAAATGGCATATTGAAGAACATATAAAGCTTTCTTGCAGCCGTATGACCCGCAATAATCTGCTTGCTTCCTAAACCATTGATACCTGACTGCAAGATAACTGAACCGGCATTAACGATCGCACTCATAACAGCCATAGAGTATCCCTGACCTAATAGTTCTTTATAAAGAGCTGCATCAAATTTAAAATGTCTCTTTTCTGGTACGAGTAATGGGACATTCTTAAAGATATAAATCAAACAGAATACGACTGATACCCCCTGGGCAATGACTGTCGCAACTGCTGCTCCTCTTACACCCATATGAAGCTGTGTGATAAAGAATAAGTCTAAGCCGATATTTAATACTGATGATATGATTAAGAATACTAAAGGCATTAAACTATTCCCTATAGCACGCAATAAACCTGCACATAGATTATAGGCAAACATAACGACTAAGAATTGTACAATCACAATAATATAGCTATAAGCTTCATTCAGTAAGTCCGGTGATACATTGATTGCAATAAGTAATGGTTTAATTCCAATAGAGGCAATAATAGTAATCACAATAGAAGATATAATACCAATCACAAAACTCGCTGCAACTGATTTCTTTAATAGTTCTTCATCTCCTGAACCATAGCTTCTTGCAGTGACAATGGATAACCCATTTCCAATACCTAACGCAAAACCTACTAATAAGTCATAAACCGCTGCACATGAACCAATGGCAGAAAGTGATGTCATTCCTAAAGTATTTCCTACAATGGCAGTGTCCATTGTGTTATAGAATTGCTGGAAGATGTTTGATATAAGAATTGGAATCATAAAGATAACTAAACTCTTAAATATTGAACCCTCCAGCATATTGACTGATGTTTTCTTTTTATCCACAATAATTTCTCCCTTCTTTTTCTATGTTATTCTAACACAAATTAATATTTATAATTCATAACTCACAAATTATGAAAACACTTTAACACTCGGTAGTACCTCTCGGTCAAGTGTTTATGTTAGAATAATAAAGGTGATATATATGAAAACAATAAAATTATATGATGAAATGCCTTATAGTACAGATTTCAAGGCAACAGTAGTAGAAGTCAATAAGAATGAAATCATTCTTGACCAGACACTTTTCTTTCCTGAAGAAGGTGGTCAGGAATGTGATCTAGGGACTATTAATGATATTCCTGTTAAGGATGTACAAATCAAGAATGATGTGATTATCCATTATGTTAAGAAGCATCACTTCAATGTAGGAGATACAATAGAAGGTCATATCGATTGGAAGAGACGTTATTCTTTTATGCAGAATCATACAGGAGAACATCTTCTTTCTGGTATTGTGCATAGTATGTATGGTTATGATAATGTGAGTTTCCATCTAAATAGTGAAGAAGGACAAGTAGAATATGATGGTGATATCAAGGATATTGATTTAATAGAAGAGAAAGTGAATCAAGCAATCTATGAGAATAAAGAGATTCATTGTTTCTATCCTGATGATTTAGAGAGTATCTCTTATCGTTCTAAGAAAGAGATTGAAGGTAAAGTACGTATTGTAGAGATCAAAGATTATGATATATGTGCATGTTGTGCACCCCATGTAAAAAGAACGGGAGAATTAGGAGTATTCAAGATCATCAAAGTGATTCATACAACTAGAGGGACACGTTTTATATTCTTATTTGGTGAACGTGCTTATCATCGTTTTAAGGATGATTTTGATCATCTTGAATCACTTTATCATCTTTTCTCTTCCAACAATCAAACACTTGTAAAACAAGTCAATAAGATGTATGAAGAAAAAACAGCTCTAGAAATCAAATATGCACAACTAGAGAAAGAACATATGCTTTCTTTATGTGATCATGCTTATTTATTTGTAGAAGACTGTTTACCTGTAAATCAAAGAGAAGTGACTAATCACCTAGTCAATGTTTATAGTACAGGTGGTGTATTTGTAGGAAATGATGAGAAAGGTTATCGTTATGTCATAGGTTCTACATCAAATGCATTAGATATATTAACACAATTAAAAAGCCTTAAAAGCAAAGGTGGAGGATCAAAGGATATGATCCAGGGATTTACTCCTGCTTCTAAGACTGAGTTGCTTAAAGCCCTCTCTTAGGGCTTTTTATAATACTTGATTAAGGCTTGTGTACCTAAGTCACCATAGCCTTCTTTTTCTAATTCCTGATAGTTTCTTAATACTGTTTCTAATACATTAAGTGTAATGTTTGATTCTTTGGCTTCTTCATCAGCTAACTTCATATCTTTAATAAAGTGTTTCATAAAGAATCCTGGCTGATAATCATCTTTTAAGATTTTAGGACCAAATGCATCTAACTGATGACTTCCTGCCGCACCAGTAGAAACAGACTTTAATAAAACATCTAAATCCAAACCTTTACTAGATGCATATGTGAGTGCCTCACATACACCAGATAATGCGCCTGCAATCATGATCTGATTGGCCATCTTTGCATGCTGTCCTGAACCACTAGGACCCTGATAATTAATATTAGTACCCATAGCTTCAAATAAAGGAAGACATGCTTCATAATCTTCTTTGTCTCCTCCTACAAGAATAGAAAGAGTCGCATTCTTTGCACCTGTATCTCCACCAGTAACTGGTGCATCTAATACGTGTAGATTTCTCTTTTTACCTTCTTCATATATTCTTTGATCAAGTGTAGGTGATGTAGTTGTCATATCAATAAGATATGTACCTTCCTTTACTGAATCAAGAATGTTGTTGTCATTAAAATAAACTTCTTCCACATCCTGTGGAAAACCTACAATAGTCATCACTGCATCTACATCTTTCACACAATCATGAATTGTAGAATGAAGTGTAGCCCCCTTCTCTACTAAAGATGTCACCTTTTCTGGATGTCTTGCATAAATATGCATTTCATAACCTGCATCCATTAAATGACCTGCCATAGGTAACCCCATGATACCTAAACCAATAAATCCGATTTTCTTCATCTTATATGTTCCTTTCCTATCATATACTGAATATCTATTTCTAAGATATTCACATTATCTATCATTTGATCAGTAATATCTACCTTCTGTGTAGGACAAAGTGTATGAATGAGTGTTTCTAATACATCTTTCTTTCTTTGTTTCTTTATTCTTTACTTCTTCTAATACACCTAGTATATATACTGAACGATGATTGTGTGTTCTCTTTTCTTCATTGATACCACAATCTTCTACGACAATATAACTTACCTGTTTCCCTACACCATTGATCTTATAACCTGTCTTTGATGTATGGAAATAGAGTTTTCCATTCATATAAATATGATCTAGAGGAATACTATAAGGTATTTCATCAAAAAACGAGAGAACACCATATGATATCTTATTAATTATATTCACTGATTCATTAGAGTTTAATAGCTGTTTTGTTTTTCTCATCTTCCCTGGAACTTTAAAAGGAAGTAGTGATTCCCAGTCATCACTATAATGCATACAATGATCACCTAATGTCATATCATCCTTCACAATAGTCAAACCATCTTTAAATTTGTATAAGTAATCCATCTTTATCCTCCATCATCTTCTGTATTGTCGTCATAACCCCATCATGATCATTATCTTCTTGGGTCACAAAACGCGCTTTACTTTGTATAAAGTGATCTGCATTCTTCATTGCATAACTATAATAAGCATGTGTGAACATCGATAGATCATTATCAGAATCTCCAAAGACCATTGTTTCTTCTTCTGATATACCTAGTTTCTTTTGTAAGAAGATGACACTATCTGCTTTAGATTGTCCCTTCTTATTAATATCAATCCAACAATCTCCTGATGGTTTCACTTCAAAACCTTTAATACAAGACAAAGGACCTTCCAAACAGTTCTTCACTGGATCCATAGGATCACAGACTGTAATCTTGAATATATCATCCTCTATATCTTCTATTGTATCTACA
>OMDA01001138.1_pt1 | contig 10980 bp, 9 predicted proteins | sample 1645141 | NCBI WGS metagenome assembly OMDA01 (sample SAMEA103958151, study PRJEB25191) | human gut metagenome | reverse complement strand
GGGAATTCAGAAGTAGCGCAAAAAAAGAGAGCCTCTCGGCTCTCTTTTTTTGCTTCATTCCCACTCTGTATCGGAGATTTCTACTTTTTTATCCCGCAGCATCAAATCTGCCACTGCTTCCTTTGCGGGCTTTCCGCCGAACAGCACCAGATTGACCTGCTCGATGATCGGCATCGATGTTTCGTACTTGTGTGCCAGACCCAGGGCTGCCTTTGCAGAATACACGCCCTCAACGACCATCTTGACTTCGTTCATGGCCTCTTCCATCGTGTATCCTTTTCCAATCAGGATGCCTGCGCGCCGGTTTCTCGAATGCATGCTGGCACAGGTTACAATCAGGTCGCCGATTCCGCTCAGTCCAAAGAACGTCTCACGGCGTCCGCCCATTGCAGTGCCCAGGCGTGCAATTTCCGTGATCCCTCGCGTAATCAGTGCAGCCTTGGTGTTATCGCCGTATCCTAAGCCGTCTGCAACGCCCGCTGCCAGCGCAACGACATTTTTGAGCGCTGCACCCAGCTCGATACCAAGCACATCCGGGCTTGTATACACGCGGAATACCGGGTTCATAAAAATGCCCTGGATTTTTTCCGCAATTTCTTTTTTCTTAGAACCGACAACGATCGTCGTAGGGATTCCCTTGCCCACCTCTTCCGCATGGGATGGACCGGAAAGCACTGCAACCTCCGCCTGCGGAACCTCTTCTTCAATGATCTGAGAAAGCGTCATCAGCGTGTTTTCTTCCACGCCCTTTGCAACGTTTACGATGATCTGTCCCTGTGCTGCCACATCCTTTAACTGATGCGCCGTGCTTCTGGTAAACGGGGACGGAACTGCCAAAACGAGCAGATCCATACCCTCCACAGCAGCCTTTAAATCTGTCGTGAATACCACACTGTCATCCAGAATGACTCCCGGCAGCTTGGAGGTCTGTTCATGCTTTTCCTGCAGCATCGTAATCTCATCTGCAAGTGCGCTCCAGACCGTTACCTGATGTCCGTTATTTGTCAAAAGCCAGGTCAACGCAGTGCCCCAACTGCCTGCACCGATCATACCGATTTTTGCCATAGTTTTTACCATCCTACTCTAATTTATATCTGCTTTGTTTCTTAGTTCAGCGCTTCTTTATTTTTCTTAAAAAGATAGGTCTTGCGTTCTGTACCGGAAAGCAGACGTTTGATATTCTCCCGGTGCTTCCAATACGCCATTGCCGTCAGAAACGCCGCGATCACATACATCTCAGCCCGGTGTCCGACCGGCATGGAAAACAGATCCATCTGTCCCATAATCACCATTTCGATCAGGAATCCTGCATAAACCAACAGGGAACCGAGGGAAACATAATGCGTCAGCAGGAAGGTACCGAAAAACAGGATCACACCCATTGGGATAAATGCCGGATGGATCGCCAGGATCAGGCCTGCTGTCGCAGCAATGCCCTTGCCGCCCTTAAAGCCTAAATAAAACGGATAGTCGTGTCCCAGAATCGCACCGAGTGCCGCATACATCGCAAGCAGATAATACATATCCTCATGTACACCGCCAGCAAACAACAAGCGCACTGCTGCGATTGCCAGGATACATTTTAAAATATCTCCTGCCAGTACGATCAATCCTGCCTTTGTACCGAGCACGCGCAGCGTATTTGTCGTTCCCGCATTGCCGCTTCCGTAATTGCGGATATCGATTCCATGCAGCTTTCCATAAATATAGGCAGTCTGAAACAGACCAAACAGATAGCCGATGGCTACACAGACCAGACGTTCCATCATTCGTTATTCTCCTTCCTCTCTCTGATAATAAATTTCAGAGGTGTTCCGCGGAACCCAAACGCCTCGCGGATTTTATTTTCTATATATCTCGTATACGAGAAGTGCATCAGCTCTTTATCGTTGACGAAAATAACAAATGTCGGAGGCTTTACCGATACCTGCGTAATGTAATACAGCCGCAGGCGCTTTCCCTTGTCCGTCGGAGGCTGCTGCAATGCAACTGCTTCCGCCATAATTTCATTCAATACGCCCGTTGCAACCCTCAGCGCATGATTCTCAATGACTGCATCGATCGTCTCAAACAGCTTGGGCAGACGCTGCCCGGTCAGTGCAGAAATGAAAATAATCTCTGCATACGGCATAAAGGAAAGGGTGTTTCGGATCTTTTCCTGGAAACGATAAATCGTCTTATCATTTTTCTCGATGGCGTCCCACTTGTTGACCGCAATGATCATGCCCTTGCCCCGCTCATGAGCAATTCCGGCAATCTTGGCATCCTGCTCGGTCACGCCCTCTTCCGCATCGATGACAAGCACGACGACATCGGCGCGCTCTACCGCGCTGACGGTGCGGACGATCATATAGCGCTCCAGCTCTTCTTTAATTTTATTTTTGCGTCGAAGACCTGCCGTATCAATGAAGATGTACTCTTTTCCGTTATGCACTACCTCGGTATCCACCGCATCCCGTGTTGTACCTGCAATATTGGAAACGATCACCCGGTTTTCACCGATCAAGCGGTTAATAATGGATGATTTGCCGACATTCGGTTTTCCGACAATCGCAATTTTCGGACGATCATCCTCCTCTTCCATCTCTGCATCTTCAGGGAAATGACGTACAACTTCGTCCAGCATATCGCCGATCCCCATCCGGTTTGCCGCAGAGATCGGCCACGGATCACCGATTCCCAAATTATAAAACTCATAGACATCCGCCATGTATTTCTGGAAACTGTCTACTTTGTTGACTACCAAAACCACCGGCTTGTGGGAACGGCGCAGCATATCCGCTACCTTGGAATCTGCATCCACCAATCCCTGCTTGACATCTACCATAAACAGAATCACGTCCGCCGTGTCGATGGCGATCTGTGCCTGCTCCCGCATCTGGGACAAAATGATGTCCCCGGAATCCGGCTCGATACCGCCGGTATCAATCAGGGTAAAATTTTTATCCAACCACGCAATGTCTGCATAAATACGGTCTCTCGTAATGCCCGGTGTATCCTTTACGATAGAGATCATTTCCCCCGCCAGTGCGTTAAACAATGTCGATTTTCCGACATTGGGTCTGCCGACTACTGCAACGATCGGTTTTCTTTTTCTTGCCATATATGCTCCTTTCCTTATAACGGACAAAATTTCGCCCTTCTGTTCTCTGACAACGCGCTGATTCCTCCGATCTGCGCAGCTGCAGTTTCCAGACTGGGGTTAAAATTTGCCCAGCAAACTTTCCGTAAAATCATATCCGCTTGATTTTACAATATTCACGGGTACTTGTAAAGCGCTGGAAATATCCTCAACCGTATAGTCGTCCAACAGCACTCTTTCGCCGCTTCGAAGGACGTTGATCGGCAACAGCAGCTCTTCGCCCAGATGCTCGCCCTTTAACTGCGCCATGATATCCTGTCCGGTTAAAAGCCCTGTTACCGTAATCCGTTCCCCAAAAAAGTCGTTACGGATCGGATGCACATGAACGCAGAGCCCCGGAAATTCTTCCTCCATCCGTCTCGCCATCCGTTCGATATAGGGTGCGACAATTCTGCCGGTTACTGTAGAAATTTCCCGCTTTCTGTGATTCCAGCGCTCCATCGCGCCGCTTTCCCGAAGCTGCCGCAGGGAATCTTCAAATTCTTCCAGCAAAAGCCGTATCATGCCGACACCGTTTTCCAGCTGCAGATACCCGTCGTAGTTATCCTCGTCCGGAATCTCCTCTTCCGCCAGGATATACCATTCGTCGCTGGCATGGATAAAATGCAGACCGTACTCGGGAAAAAGCTTTTCCTGCCATTTGTGGATCGTCGCAAGCACCTGCTGCGCTTCTTCTTTTGTAAAGGGCTCCAGAGGATACAGCCCCTCCCGGTATTTCGACAGTCCAACCGGCACAACCGACACGCTGCGCAGATGCGGCAAATATTTCGACATGTCGGAAATGCTGCGTTCCAGCTCTGCACCGTCGTTGACTCCCTTACATAAAACGATCTGACCGTTCATCTCGATGCCCGCCTCGTAAAAGCGATCAACCTTTTTGAGCGCGTCGCCTGCAAAACGGTTGTGCAGCATCATGCAGCGCAGCTCCGGATTTGTGGTCTGAAAGGAAATATTGATCGGAGACATATGATATTTGATCACACGTTCCACATCCTTGTCAGACATGTTTGTCAGCGTCACATAGTTGCCCTGCAAAAAGGAAAGACGCGAATCGTCGTCTTTAAAATACAGTGTTTCCCGCATTCCCTTCGGCATTTGGTCGATGAAACAGAAAATACATTTGTTGCTGCAGGAACGGTAATCGTCCATCAGTCCGTTTTCAAACTCGACCCCCAGATCCTCCGCGTAATCCTTATCGATCTCCAACAGCCATTCTTCCCCGGACGGCTTGGCGATCAGCACCTCCACATACTCTTCCTCGATCATATATTGATAATCAAAAATATCTTCTACCGTTTCACCGTTGATCTCCAGCAGGCGATCTCCGGGTTCTATCCCCATCTCCTCTGCGATGCTGTCCGGTTTTACAGTTTTAATCAAATGCCCTTTTTGCTTCTTCATGAACTATCCTACTCCTGCATGCTTTCTGATCGGAAATTCTTCTTTTTTTGAATCTAATTCCTGTACCTTCCTATTTTACTAGAAAAATCCCGCTCTGTCACGAGAAATTTCTTGACGCGCCAACAGGCGGATGATATAAATGAAAGGTAAATGTACTGTCTGATGAATTCCATCAGGATATAATGGAGGAAAATCAAATGCCTAATTTACGCGAACTGGAAAATGCACTTCCCGTTGGCCCTCTGAAAATCATTGCGTTAAACTCCGCAGAGAAGCTCGGCAGAAATGTCAATGATTATCTCGTAACATTCCGCAGAAATATGCGCAAGACCGTACATGACGATCCTGCATTCCGCGGCTATATCGAAAACAACTATCTGGTTGACGCCAGCTGCCCACGTTTCGGCAGTGGGGAAGGCAAGGGTGAACTACACGAATCCGTCCGCGGTACCGACCTCTATCTTCTGGTCGATGTCTGCAACCATAGCCTGACCTATTCTTTAAACGGCTATACCAACCATATGTCTCCCGATGACCATTATCAGGACTTAAAAAGAATGATTGCCGCCGTAGAAGGTAAGGCAAAGAGAATCAATGTCATTATGCCCTTCCTGTATGAAGGCCGTCAGCACAAAAGAAGCGGCCGTGAATCTTTGGACTGTGCCTATGCACTGACAGAGCTCGCTGAAATGGGCGTTACCAACTTTATCACCTTCGATGCGCACGACCCCAGAGTACAGAACGCAACCCCTCTGTGCGGCTTCGATAACTTTACCCCTCCGTATCAGTTCATGCGTGCCCTGCTCGACAACGTGCCGGATCTCATCATCGACAAGGATCATATGATGGTTATCAGCCCGGATGAAGGTGCACTCGACCGTACCACTTATTTTGCAAATGTGCTCGGCGTCAACATCGGTATGTTCTATAAGCGCCGCGATTACTCCGTGATCGTAAATGGCAAAAATCCCATCGTTGCACATGAATTCTTAGGAGATAATATTGACGGCAAGGATATTGTGATCGTCGATGATATGATTTCCTCCGGCGGAAGTATGCTTGATACCGCCCGTCAGTTAAAGGAAATGAATGCAAGACGTGTATTCATCTGTACGACCTTCGGTCTGTTCACAGACGGCATGGCTGCATTCGATGAAGCCTATGAAAAGGGATGGTTCGACAAGGTAATCACCACCAACCTCACCTACCAGATTCCCGAACTGCTCTCCCGACCTTACTACATCGAAGCGGACATGAGCAAGTTCCTGGCATCAATCATCGACTTCATGAACCACGATGTTTCCATGTCCAACGTCCTGACTCCTACCGAGAAGATCCGTACAATTCTGGAAAAATACAACAAGCGGGAATCTTATTTATAAAAGTGTACAAGAAAAGAGCGAACCACTGCAAGGTGCAGAATGGTTCGCTCTTTTTTTGTTCATGACAATAGAATGCTCGCAGGCGTGCATTCTATTGTTTGCTGTCCACTACGTTCCAAAATCAGTCAGAGTTTACTTCATCACCATCTCTGCATCTGCAGGAAGCTCAAACGGCAGTTTTCCGGGCTTTTGCTGATACCAGAACGCCACAGAGGTATAATCATCGTATCTCGGTCCTGTCCAGCCAAGGTTGTCCATTGTCATCTTAAAACTCTTCGAAAAATAAACCGGATCTTTTACATGGAAGCGGTAAAGCAAAAAGCGCTGCTGCTGGTTGTAAAACTCTTCGTTATCGCCAAGGATCGCATATAATCCGGTATACAATCCGGAGAAGGTCTGATATTTGTTCAAAATAATATCATTTCCGAATCCGTAAGATCCGCAGAAATAATCCTCCGTACCGGTATAATTCATGGAAGGGTATTTCGCACCATCAATATACATCTTGATCTCGCCTTCTACCCAGCAGGTGTTGTTGCCATTCATGCCGGAGGAAAAACAAACACCGGCAAACATTCCGGGACCCTCAACGTTGTCCAGCACAGTATAGGAACGTCCTTTCTGCACCGGATGCTCCTGTCTGTAAACTGCATGGAAATATCCGCTGTCCTCCGGAATTTCCCCGTGCCAGCCGGAAATCATATAAAACAGCGTCTGCTTCTGCTCTCCTCTGTTTTCCATTGTAATTTTACAATGCTTGTAAAAAGGCATCTCCCAGTAGCTGTTATAGCCGCGTCCCGGTGCAGTCAGCATCGTCGCAGCGTTCAATACAACATACTTTCCATCCCTGTCCTTGAAATTCTCATCATAAGCACATCCGAAAAATGCGGAAATCGGTGCTTCTACCGAAGGGAACTCCTCATTATCCCAATAGATTCTCATCACAAAGGAATGTCCCACATAGCCGGTAAACCAGATATGCGTAATCATACCCGGTCCGTCGGTATCGCATAAAACAACCGTTTCTCCTGGCTCAATGTCGATACAGGGACGCAATTTTTCGCAGTCCTTTGCATGCGTGCCGCCTTCTCTGGTTCCTGTTGGATTCTCTGCGGAAAACCCAAAACTCTCTCTCTGCCTGATCTGAAAAAGTGATGTCTCCATATCAAAATCTCCCTTTCGCTGCTCTTTTGTATTTCTTTTTCGTTTTACAGCTTATGCTTATTATATCTGATTTGCTCTTATCTGAAAAGGGATAACTTGCATTTCAAAATCGGAAATTTGCAGGAAAACAGCAAAATCTATCGTTTTAAAAAGGATACAGAAAACTCCTTTGCAAAACACCTCTGGACGAGTTATACTGAAAGAAAAACGGGAGTGTCATACATGGACCAGAATGAATCCAAAATGCAGATCGCAGTACTGATCGATTCAGAAAACGTCAGTTCCAGATATGCATCTATCATTTTTAATGAAATCGAAACCTACGGCTTTGCCACTTATCGCCGCATCTACGGTAACTGGACAAAAAATAACGGCTGGAGTGAAAATATTCTTCTGGAGAATTCCATCACACCGATTCAGCAGTTTAACTATACCTCGGGCAAAAATTCTTCCGACATGACGATGGTCATCGACGCGATGGACATCCTCTATTCCGGCAATGTAGACGGTTTCTGTCTCGTCACCAGCGACAGCGATTTTACCCGGCTCGCCATGCGCCTGCGGGAAGCCAATATGTACGTGATTGGTATGGGAGAATCCAAAACCCCTGCCGCCCTCACAAAAGCGTGCAACAAATTCATCCATCTGAATCTGATTTTTGAAGCAAGTGTTACCCTTTCCGAAAGTCAGACCGCCGAACTGCATGAAGACTTTTCCTCCGACCGCAGCGTCAAAGCGAATGCAGTCACCCCGATCGCCGATATCGAAGAAGCCATCATTTCTGTCATCAACGATAATGAAAACAAGGGGAAACTCACCTATATGGGAGAAATCGGCAGCCGTTTAAACAGCAAATTCACCGATTTCGATGTCCGCAACTACGGATATACCAAGCTCTTAACATTTATTCAGGACAAATGCGCCAAGCTAGAGCTGGTGAAAGAAAATTCCTCTTATTATGTGAAAGTCCGCGAAATAAACAATGTTTCCGAAATGCAGAAGGAAGTAACGGATCTCATTGAGAAAAGCGGCGGCAGTGTAGATAATCTCTCTGTCATCTACGACTGCCTGAAAAAGAAGCATCCGGACTTTGACCTAAAGGATTACGGCTACAGCCGCCTGTCCAGCTTCTTACGCAGCATGGGCAATATTTCCGTCCGTGGAAACGCTGTTACCCTAAAGGATGCAGCAAAGCAAAAGACTCGAAAAAAAACAAAACAATAGAATGCACGTTTCGCGGATCTTCTATTGTCATGACTAAAAACGTCCGGCAAAATGCCTTTGGAATTTTCCCATCTGCATTCTACCGGACGTTTTTCAGATCGTCTCAGGCTTCTTGAACGGATTCTGCGATCCGCTCTCTAATATAACTTTCCAGGAAATCAGCCGTCTTTTCAATCCCCATCCGGCTGCTGTTGATGCTCAGATCATAATTACGGGAATCTCCCCATTTTCCCTTTACGTAATAGTTGTGGTACATCTTACGCTGGCGATCCTGCTTTTCGATCATATTCTTCGCTTCTTTCTCCGTCAGGTTGTGAAGCTTCATAATACGTGCAGTCTTGACCGGAATATCGCCCAGCACGAAAATCGTGATCAATCCCGGGGTTCCTGCAAGTTTTGTCTCCGAACAGCGTCCTACAACGACAAAGGATTCTCCTTCATCTGCTTTTTTCTTCAGATACTCGAACTGCATCTGCGCGATATTTTCTTCTGCAGAGGTCGAATACTCCCTTACCCTTCTGGAAAACAGGATGTTTCTGGGCACTTCATCATAACGGTGCAGCGTTTTGGCGTCTACGTTTCTCTCCTGCGCAATAGATTCCAGAATATTGCTGTCGTACAAAGGCAGATCAAACCTTTTTGCCAGAGTCTCCGCAATCACATGACCGCCGCTTCCAAATTCCCGTCCTACAGAAATAATCAGCTGTTTCTTCATACACATACCCCTCCGTTACCCCTTATATTTTTCGTTTCGGAGAATTCCGTTTTGCCGCAGGCAAAAAACTCCCTCCGGCAAAACAGGATTCTGCTTTTAGAAATATCTCAGGAAAATGCAAACCATCGAAATTGAAATGACAATGATCGTCGCAGGTGCCGCATATTTACAGTAATATCCCCATCCAACCGGATAGCCTTGCTTAGTCGCGACGGAAATTCCAACAACGTTTGCAGATGCGCCAATCGGTGTTGCGCTGCCGCCGATATCGGTTCCCATGGAAAGTGTCCACGCCAGCGTACTCAAATCTATGCCCTGCAGCACCGACAGCGTCTGGATGACCGGAATCATCGTTGCTGCAAACGGAATATTGTCAACAAATGCACTTGCAATTGCGGATATCCAGAGAATAATCGCGCACATCAGCATGCCGTTGGAGCCGCTCAATTTACTGATCAGACCGGCGATTTCTTCCAGTACGCCCGTCTGCTCCAATCCGCCGACTACAACAAACAGACCAATAAAGAATAAAAGCGTCTTATAGTCTACTTTGGCAAGCAGCTCTTTTGCATCCTTATACTGTGTCACAAGTGTCAAAATCGCAATAAACGTACCGATAAACGCAACGGTCAGCCCCGTCTGCGCATGGGTTACCAAAAGGACAACTGCCAGCAGGAAAATGACACAGCTCTTTGCAAACTCACCTTTATCTGTAATCGCTTCCTTCGGATCGGGATAAGAAGTAATCTGAACCGCTGCACCCTGTCCGGCCAGTTCCTTATGGAAGCATAAGTAAAAATAAATCACGATGACAATAAGCGATATCAGAGCGATAAAGCCGGTGTTGGAAATAAATTCACCGAAGGTATATCCCAGAGATGTGCCGATGATAATGTTGGGCGGGTCTCCACACATCGTTGCCGAACCGCCAAGGTTCGCACAGAAAATTTCCGACAGAATAATCGGAACCGGATTACACTTGAGCGTCTGCGCCAGCTCCAGCGTAACTGCCGCCAAAAACAGGATGACCGTAATACTGTCGATGAACATCGCCAGTACAAAAGACATCAGCATAAACGTGATAAATACCGGAATCGTGCGATATTTTACCAGCTTTGCGATCTCCAGACAGAGCCAGCGGAAAAATCCTGCCTTTCCCATTCCCTCTACCATGATCATCATACCTAAAATGAAAATGATGGTAGACCAGTTAATTCCGGATGAAGATGCCTCTCCTTCCGCTGCCGTGTACCAGAAGCTTGCCTGAAAGATGCTTTTCACATTCAGCGTTTCCACAATTGCATCCTTACTGTGCATGCCCAGTCCAAACACCAGTACGATCATCAAAAGTCCACAGCCAAGGGACACATACTGCCGCTCGATTTTGTCCATGACAATCAGGACAAACATCACTACGAAAATCAGAACTGCCAATATATGCGGTGCCATTTTCGTTCCCTCCTCTCATATTCTCTTTTGACATTATAATGCATTTTTCGAGTAAGCATAATTGATACTTTGCACAATAAATTCAATCAAAATTCGGCATCTTTCCAGTTCTCTTAACATTCTTCTGGACAATTTGACATAGTCCGTCAACTCTGCATAAACCCTTCTCTACTTCCAGAGCATGAACTGCCGTCTCTTTCCCTTCACTCCATCGGAACTGCAATCCCGATCAGCGTGTCCTCCGCCAACTGATAGGCAATCTCCTCTTCCCAGTTTAAATCAGCTGTTTTTTGTGAAAAATGAAGCTTTAACATCGCCTGATCTTTTGGCGCAGAACCGGCGTTTTTCAATGCCGCCAAAAACAGCTGATATTCCGGATCCGTAATCAGGTACAGCTCTGTCATCTCCCCTGCGGTTTCGCCATAAAAATACCAGTCCTCAAATTCACAGTGCGGATTGAAAAAAACAAACGCATTGTCCGCCTGATAAAAACCATGCCTGTC
>OMDA01001129.1_pt1 | contig 11061 bp, 10 predicted proteins | sample 1645141 | NCBI WGS metagenome assembly OMDA01 (sample SAMEA103958151, study PRJEB25191) | human gut metagenome | reverse complement strand
TTGCCCCAAGTGGGCACGGGGGGTGCCCAAAACTGTGCCCAAAGTTTCCATGGAATGAAACTTGTATTTTAGTAGTCACAAGTCTGTATTTCAGCCTTTGAAAACAACTGGTATATATCAACAAACATAATGAAACACACCCCATCCTCAACTGGAATGCCAGAGAGAATGGGGTGTGTCGTATTTATGAGGTTATGCTGATTGCAGCTGATTATCCGTAGATGATCTTGCCGTTCTCGTCGCGGTTGTCGTCGATGAACGACTTGTTGTACTGCGTCATGCCGCGTAGCGACATACCCATGCTTGAGAATCCTCCGTCGTGGAAGAGGGTCTGCATGGTGACTTTCCTGGTGAGGTCGGAGAACATCACTACGCAGTAGTCAGCACACTCGTCAGCGCTGGCGTTACCGAGTGGCGACATGCGGTCGGAGAAGTCGTAGAGTCCGTCGAAACCCTTGATGCCGCTGCCGGCAGTGGTGAAGGTAGGCGACTGTGAGATGGTGTTGATGCGCACGTGCTTCTCGCGGCCATAGATATATCCGAAGCTGCGGGCGATGGATTCGAGCAGCGACTTGGCGTCTGCCATGTCATTGTAGCCGAAGAATGTGCGGTGTGAAGCCACGTATGTGAGGGCGAGCACGGAAGCACCTTCGCTCAGGGCGTCGAGCTTCTTGGCAGCCTGCAGCATCTTGTGGAATGATATAGCCGAGATGTCGAGAGTCTTGTTCAGGAAAGAGTAGTCGAGATCGTCGTATGTACGCTTCTTGCGCATGTTAACGCTCATGGCACAAGAGTGCAGCACGAAGTCAATCTTGCCTCCCATTGCCTCCTGGGCTTTCTCAAAGAGGTTTGTGAGATCCTCCACCGATGTCGCATCAGCAGGGATGACGGTAGCGTTGGTCTTCTTGGCGAGCTCGTCGATGGTACCCATGCGGCAAGCCACTGCCGTGTTTGTCAACACGATCTGAGCGCCTTCTTCTACGGCACGCTCTGCTACTTTCCACGCGATAGACGCGTCGTTCAATGCGCCGAAGATGATACCGCGCTTTCCTTTCAATAAATTAAAAGACATAATTTTCTATTGTTATGATTTGTTTGAAATTAATCCGATTCCGGCTTGCCGAGCCACCGCTTTTCCAGACGGAGCGACTCGTCTCCTATGCGCCTTATCGGTGTTTAAGCATACGGCAAATGCCGCTTAGTTTGCTGAAAAAACGGTGCAAAGGTATAATTTTCTGCACATAAACAAGGGATTATGTGCAGAAAAATGACTTTTTATTGTGTTTTTGAATGTTTAGAGTGCTTGTTTTTGCACATTCTCTTCATTGTGTGCACCTCCCAAGATGCGTTCCACGTCGGCAAGAATGCGTCTGAAGGGTTCGGAGTCCATATATCCCATGTTCTTCTTCAGCATCTGCGTGATGTCTTGAATGCTGTTGGTGTAGCACGAGAGTTCGTTGCGCCGCTGGGTGTCGTGTACCGCCTGCCGGCGTATCTCCCCTTCGCGCTCCTGCACGAGGATGTTGCACACGCGCCCCAGGATCGGTAGCACAATTTTGTTGAAGAGGTGATGACCCTGTATATACATATATGTGGTCTGCGGCGTGACGCCCATCCTGATGAGTTCGCTCTTCAGGGCGAGATACGACTCCTTGGCTTCAGGATGGCGCTGCTGCAGCTGTCTCACCTTGTTGTGCACCTTACGGCGCATGTTGTCGATGGAATACTGCGGATTGTGGATGGAGAAGCCGCCGAGTTCCACGATGCGGTTGAGGTCGGTGATGGTGAACTGTCCGTATATGCTTCTGCGATAATGCCATATCGACCATACGAAGAGTGGGAATATCGCCTCGCTGAGCTGCCGCATGTAGTCTTCGAAGTCGAAGATGGAATGGTCGTTCAGGGTTACCATCACGCAGACGTTGTGTAGCGACGGCGCAAAACACTGGTAGCTCTCTATGGCATAGGCATAGGTATGGAGCACGTAGGGATTGGATATCACCGTATGCGAGGTTGGCGTGGCTCCGTTCATGAGATAGTCGTAGTCGGCATCCACACAGGCTATCATACACTCGCCGAGGCGGTCGCCGAGCTCATTCATGAGCACCGACTTCTTGCCTCGCTCCAGGGTGGTGTGCGAGGGGAGCATCACTTCGAAGTAGCGTGTGGAGTTTTCGTAGCGGCTGAGCACGGTGCGCCAGAAGAACACGTCGTCATAGCTCTCCACGTATGCCACGATGCGCTTGCGGGAGCGCTTGGAGTTGAGCCGGTTTGCCGCCTCGATATAGGCGGAAGTGAGGTTATGGGTAAGTCGCTTGTTCATAGAGCTTTCCTCCTGATGGTCAGTCCATGGTGATGTCGCTGACTTCTGTCACGTTGTCCATCCAACCGTTCATTATCACCGCCGGGGCGTGGGTTGAGAGGATAATCTGGACGTTGGGGTTCAGTTCCAGAATGATGTCAATGAGGCGCTGCTGCCAGTCCACATGCAGGCTCACCTCGGGTTCGTCCATGAAGAGCACGTATGGCTTCTGGTCTTCTATCAGCACCGTGAGCAGGATGACGAGCATCTGCTTCTCGCCGCTCGACAGCTGGTATGGTTGCAGGGTCTCGCCTATCTGCGTGAGGCATATCTCGTTTGCCGTGCGCACGATGGTCTTGCCGGTGTCGGCGAAGAGGTCGTCTACGAGGTCCTGGAATTTCTTCTTTGGCTCCGACAGTTTCTGGGCGCGCTCGGCGGCATCCGGTTCTCCGCTCTGCAGGGCAGCGATGATGCGGTTGCCGATGTTCACCTGATAGTCGAGATATTTGCGCTGCAGCACGTACAACTGCCAGTCGAGCTCGGTGACGAGGCTGATGCCCACCTTGCTTAGCAGTTCCTGGTTGACCACAGGATTGTCGAAGGAACGGATGATGTCGAAGCGTATCCATTTGGCATCCTCGGGACTCACCTTGAGATGCACGCCTTTGAGGAGATGGCTCGGAAACTCTCCGCCTGCAGAGAGTCCTTTCACCACCTTGTTTATAATGGTGCTCTTGCCCACGCCGTTGACTCCACTCAATATGTTCACCCTTCTGTCGAGATTCCATATCACGTGCTTTCTGCCGCTCCACAGGGAGTCTATCTCTATCTGACGTATGTAATCCGCGTATTTCTGCATAGCAAACTATTTTAATGATTTATCAATTACAAATATAAGGTTTTCTATCATAATTAAGTACCTTTGCAGCCGCAATTTAACGATATTAAGGAAAAAATGAACAATTTACGCAACAATAGCCGTGTCTTGATTGCCCACCTGAGCATCTTCCTTGCTTGTGCTTTCTGGGGACTGATGGCACCGCTCGGCAAGGATGCCATGACGCATGGCGTGACGGGACTCGACATGGTGTCGTTCCGTGTGGCAGGAGGAGCAGTCCTGTTCTGGATAACATCACTGTTCACTACACGTGAGCACGTGCCGACAAAAGACAAGCTGATGTTCATAGCAGCCGGTATCTTCGGTCTCGTGACCAACCAATGCTGCTATACCGTGGGACTGAGCATCACGTCGCCCATCAACTCCAGCGTGGTGACCACCTCGATGCCTATCTTCGCCATGATTCTCTCGGCGATAATACTGAAGGAGCCTATCACCGGAAAGAAGGCTCTGGGAGTGTTGTTCGGATGCACGGGAGCCGTGGCACTGGTGATGTCGAGCGCCGCGGCTACGAGCGACAAGGTGGGCGACCTGCGTGGCGACCTGCTCTGCATGGCGGCACAGCTGTCGTTTGCCCTCTATCTGGCGCTCTTCAGCAAGCTGGTGAGGAAATACTCGGTGATAACGGTGAACAAATGGATGTTCACATGGGCTGCACTCATCATCCTGCCGTTCACCATGCCACACGTGGCAAGCATAGACTTCGGCAGCGTGCCGGCGAAGACATTGTGGGAATCGGCATTCGTGGTGGTTTTCGGAACGTATCTCGGATACATCCTCATGATGATAGGACAGAGCACGCTGCGCCCTACGGTGGTGGGAGTGTACAACTATGTGCAGCCTGCCGTGTCGGTGACGGTCAGCATACTGACCGGCATGGGTGTGATGACGCTGCAGAAGGGCATCGCCATATTGCTCGTATGTCTGGGTGTGTGGCTCGTGATAAAGAGCAAGTCGAAACGCGACATGGAAAGAGAAAAGAACGAGGAAGGAAACGAACGGGAAGACAAATAGGAACTTGTCAACTAAGATATCAATATGTCACAAAAGAACGCTAAAGAGAACAAGTTGCTGGCGATGATCCGCAACGGACAGGAGATGACCGACGGCGACAAGCTGCGCCTCATCGTGCAGCTCAGTATCCCGTCGATACTGTCTCAGATGTCGTCGATACTCATGTTCTTCATCGACGCTTCAATGGTGGGTTCGCTCGGAGCGAAGGCTTCGGCAGCAATAGGACTGATAGAGACCACTACATGGCTGTTCGGCGGACTGGCATCGGCGGCGATAATGGGATTCTCAGTGCAGGCGGCACATTTCATAGGTGCCAACGATGAGAAGAAGACGCGGCAGGTGTTCCGTCTGGGACTGATGGCGATGACCGTCATGTCGCTGCTGTTCATGGCATTAGGAGCGGCAATAGCAAAGCCTCTGCCCTACTGGCTCGGAGGCGGAAGCGACATTGCTCCGCTGTCGACAAGCTATTTCCTGGTCTACAGCACCGCCCTACCTATATATATGGTGGGCATGATGGCGTCGGCAATGCTGAAAAGCTCGGGCAACATGAAGATACCGAGCATGATGAGCGTATTGATGTGTCTGCTCGACGTGATGTTCAATTTCATAGCCATATTCCCGACGAGAGACATCACGATACTGGGAACGACGATACACATGCCCGGACTGGGACTCGGACTGACGGGTGCCGCCGTGGGAACGGCATTGGCGTTTCTCGTCACCGGACTGATTCTGATATGGATTGCCGTGAGGAAGGCTCCGTTAATATCGCTCAAAGGGGAGAGATGGATATGGAGACCATGCCGCGGATATATCAAGAATGCCATAAGAATAAGTTTTCCGATGGCGATACAGTATATGCTGATGAGCGGCGCACAGATAGTGAGCACCATGATCGTGGCGCCGCTTGGCAACTTTGCCATCGCCGCCAACACCTTCGCAATCACGGCAGAGAGCCTGTGCTACATGCCGGGATATGGTATCGGCGAGGCTGCCACTACGCTGATAGGACAGAGCATGGGAGCGCAGCGACACGACCTGACGAAGCGGTTCGCATATATGACGCTGGCTCTGGGAATGATGATAATGGCGGTGATGGGAGCTATAATGTATTGCTTTGCACCAGAAATGATAGGCATCATGACACCGGTGACGGAAATCAGAGTGCTCGGCATCGGAGCACTGCGCATAGAGGCTTTTGCAGAACCGATGTTCGCCGCAGCTATCGTGGGCAACTGCATCTGCATAGGAGCCGGCGACACGAAGATTCCGTCGGTGATGAACTTCGGCAGCATGTGGCTCATACGCCTCTCGCTCGCTGCTTATCTGGCACCGAAATACGGACTGGCTGGCGTGTGGTCGGCAATGGCGATAGAACTGACGTTCCGAGGAATCATCTTCCTCATTCGCATCTACAGGGGGAAATGGATGAACCACAAGGTGAGCGTAGACAAGTAAGCCTCTGTCTGGCATGTAATCGTTTACGTATGATTTAAGGCGGAAAGCGATACAACATCCACCTTTATTTCATACTTTTGCATCGACATAGACAGGTAAAAAGGACAAAGGATAACAAAAACATAAAATATGGAGCCGGCATGACTACATGTTGTCTTCCTATTTTTGGTTAAACCACATCGGGCATTAGGCCTTGCTTGGATATTGTTTTTTTTAGAAGAGTGGATTTTGTTTGTCTTTTAACCCAATGAACACAACAGGAAAAAAGAAGAAATCGTTTGCATTTGTGTGCGATAACAAAAATACTTTGATTTACATCAAGATATTATGGAAAAGTATGTTATTTAGCATGTTTTTGTTTGTTATGTGCGCAAACAATACTATCTTTGCAACGTCAAAACAAACAAGGAGGCACACAAGAAGACCTCCACAACGCCAATAGAAGAAATAACAAACAGATAGGTTATTAGAGGTAAGAGGTAAAAAGATTGAAGATAGGTTATTAGAAAGGTAAAAGACAAAGATTGAAGGAAGGATAACAAAGACGCAGAGATGACCAGAAAGGTATTAGGAACAAGGAAACGATAGTTTTTCAGGTAATGAAGATTGAGGATAACAAAGTTGGTCATTGATGATAATAAAGATAAGGATAACAGAAAGACCATAGAAATATTAGGTAATGAAAGATTGTGAAATAGGTAATTAGTGGTAAAGGATTGTTTAAAGCCGCTCGACGGCAAGGATAACGAAGAAGATAGGTATGATTCCCCCGCTATGAAAAGCGGTGGGAAAAAGGATTAAGGTAAAGAGAAAAGATTGTTTTTCAAGGATTGAATGATGCCCAAGGGCATTGAAAACGATTATTAGTTAGGTTATTATAGATTTAGGTAAGATTAGTTGTTTGTCACACCTGTTTGCTGTAAATACAGCAACAGGCACGTGGGTAACGGTCAAAAAAGAAAGAAAAGAAAGTGAATGTCAGTAATGTTATACAAAATACAGAAGCCACCCAAACGGGTGGCTTTTTCGTTTTTATCCCCCTGGGGGGAAATTAGAATCTGACACGCTAATGTTCACGCAAAGGCGAAGATACCAAGACCTATCATTCCGCGTCTTTAGCCTCGGCAAGTCCCTTCTGATAGAGGTCGTTTACTACGAGGCTGGCGAGGGTAAAACCGAAAATCGCCGTGATATGTGCCGCAGTACCGTTTATCTGCGCTTTGGAATTGTTCCAGTTATGGTCGGCAAGCGCAGGGTCGCCGGACACCTCCTCTTTGTTGGAGCATACACACTGGTCTGTACCGCAGGTGAAGCTGGTGCCGAGATTATGCAGGAGCTCATCGCTGTATACACATTTGAACTTATGTGCCGGACGCACCTTCATCTTGCGGAACTTGTTTCTCAACGCACGTGCCAACGGACAGCCTTTCACCTTCCAGAATTCGGCAACGGCAATCTTGCTCGCATCCATCTTCAGTGCTGCTCCCATAGAGGAGAGAAGCACCGAATCGGTCTTGCAAGCCTCCAGAATCAGCAATGCCTTGTCTTTCAGACTGTCGATGGCGTCGATGATATAGTCGTAGCTGCCGATATTGAAAGAGCCGGCAGTGGTCTCGTCGTAGATTTTCTGCAGGGCAACGATTTCTGCCGTAGGGTTTATCTCCAGCAGTCGTTCCTTGAGCACCTCAACCTTCACCCGTCCGATGGTCTTGGTGGTAGCCATGAGCTGGCGGTTCACGTTGGTTATGCACACCCTGTCGGAGTCGACGATGGTGAGATGTCTGACTCCAGACCTCACAAGACTCTCGGCACACCAGCTGCCCACTCCGCCTACGCCGAAGATTATCACCCGTGCCTCAGCGGTTTTCTGCATCACACGCTCGCCGACGAGCAGTTCCATTCTCTTGAATATACCTTTTTCTATACCCATTTCTTGTTATTCCTCCATTATTTCATTGAGTGGCGTCATCACGAAGTCTCTCTCGTGCATCAGCGGATGCGGTATCTTCAGGTCGGGTTCATCGATATGCAGGTCGCCATAGAGCAGTATGTCGATGTCGATTATGCGGTCGTGGTATTCACCGCCGTCGGATTTCAGCGTGCGCCCCATCTCCCTCTCTATGCGCTGTGTCACTTCGAGCAGCCGGCGGGGTGAGAGCTGTGTGTCCACACATACGGCAGCGTTGACGAAGCGGTTGTCTGACCTGAAGCCCCAAGGCTCCGTTTCATAAAGAGCTGACTGGCGCACTACGTCGCCAACCAGCTCTCCGATATTTTTTATTGCCTCGGCGATGTTCTTGCGTTTGTCGCCGAGGTTTGTTCCCAAAGAAAGATATGCTATCATCTGCGTCAGTCGTTCAAAATCAGCATGGCGTCACCGTAGCATCCAAACTTGTAGCCGTTTTCCACCGCCTTCTTGTATGCCTCCATTATCAGTTCGTATCCTCCGAAAGCGCATGTTGCCATGAGCAGCGGCGACATCGGCTGATAGAAGTTGGCAATCATAGTGTCGGCGAGTCCGCATTCGTATGGAGGGAAGATGAACTTGTTTGTCCATCCCTCATATTCCTTCAGCATCTTGTCTGTGCCGATGGCGGTCTCTGTGGCCTTGAGCACACTTGTACCCACGGCGCATACGTGTCTGCCATTGCGCTTTGCCTCGTTCACCACGCTGCATGCCTCGGCTCCGATGTGCATCTGCTCGGAGTCCATCTTGTGTTTGGTGAGGTCTTCCACCTCTATGCTATGGAAGTTGCCGAGTGCGCAGTGCAGGGTGATGAATGCGAAGTTCACGCCCTTGATTTCCATCCTCTTCATCAGCTCACGGCTGAAATGCAGTCCGCTTGCCGGTGCTGTGACAGCTCCCTCGTTCTTTGCGAATATACACTGGAATCTGTCCAGGTCTTCGTCGGTGGCTTTTCTCCTGTCCACGATATAGTGTGGCAGCGGAGCCTCACCGAGCGCGAAGAGGTCGCGTTTGAACTCATCGTGTGGTGCATCGTAGAGGAATCGCAGTGTGCGTCCACGGCTTGTGGTATTGTCGATCACCTCTGCCACCATCGAACTGCTCTCGTCGAAGAAGAGCTTGTTGCCTATTCTTATCTTTCTTGCCGGCTCCACGAGCACGTCCCACAGGCGCATCTCCTCGTTTAGCTCACGCAGCAAGAACACTTCAATCTTTGCCTCTGTCTTCTCCTTCGTGCCGTAGAGACGTGCCGGGAAGACTTTCGTGTCGTTGAATATGAATGCGTCGTGCTCATCAAAATAGTCGAGCACGTTGCGGAAGTCCATGTACACGGGGTTGCCGTCTGCATCCTTCAGCTCATGTCCCTTATCGTCTTTCTGAAACATGTCGATGGTGCCCGACTTGCGGTGTACCACCATCAGCCTGCACTCGTCGCGATGGTATGACGGTTCAAGTGCGATAAGCTCCTCTGGAAGTTTAAATTTGAATTGCGATAGTTTCATATTCTTGCTTTACCTTTATATATTTTCAATTTTCTTCTGTGTTCTCCTCTATGTCCTGCTCAGCGAGCCACTGCGGAAAGTCATCAAGCGTGATGCAGTCTTCCACTCTCACGTCGCCCACCCTTGTGCGCCGCAGGGCTGTTAGATAGGCTCCGCTGCCGAGAGCTTCTCCGATGTCGCGTGCCAGGGCGCGGATATATGTTCCCTTGCCGCATACCACTCTGATAGACAGCTGCATTGCCTCTTCGTCGAAGTGGGTCATCTCTATCTCGTCCACTCGCAGGGTCTTGGCCTTGAGCGGCACGTCTTGGCCTTCGCGCATGAGCTTGTAGGCGCGGTCTCCGTTTATCTTGCATGCCGAATATGCCGGCGGCACCTGCTGTATCTCTCCCACGAACTTTGGCAGCGTCTCCTCTATCAGTTCACGTGTGATGTGCGCCGTGGGATAGGTATGGTCCACGGTGTGCTCCATGTCGAAACTTGGCGTCGTGGCACCGAGCTGCAGCGTGGCGGTATATTCCTTGGTGTGCGCCTGCAGTTCATCGATGCGCTTGGTAGCCTTGCCAGTGCATAGGATGAGTACTCCGGTGGCAAGCGGATCGAGTGTGCCGGCATGTCCGGTCTTCACCCTCTTCACTCCCATCCTCTTTGAAATCAGGAAACGGATGTGGGCAAGTGCCCCGAAGCTCGACATGCGGTATGGCTTGTCGATGCAGATTATCTCTCCTTTGTTGAAGTTCATCTGTATGTCTGTTCTTTTCTGTTATGCAAATGAGCAGATTATGGTCACCGCACCGGCGATGGCGCAATATATTCCGAAATATACGAGCTTGCCTTTCTTCACGATGTTTATCATCCACTTGCAGGCGAAGCATCCGGATATGAATGCGGCGCAGAAGCCCACCACGAGTGGCAGTGTGTCTACTCCGCCGAAGGCCTGCTCGCCTTTGAGTCCCTTGAGCAGGTCGAGCAATGCCTCACCGAGGATTGGAGGAATGACCATGAGGAAGGAGAACTGTGCCAGCTTCTCTTTCTTGTTGCCGAGCAGCAGTCCTGTAGCTATGGTGCTACCGGAACGTGAGAGTCCCGGCATCACTGCCACTGCCTGTGCGAGACCGATGATGAAGGCATCTTTAAGGCTGATTTTCTCTTTCTGGCGTGGTTTGGCGTAGTATGAGAATATCAGCAGCAATGCTGTTACGAGCAACATGCATCCCACGATGAGGAGTCCGGAACCGAATATCTCCTCCACCGTGTCTTTGAAGAACACGCCCACGATGCCGACCGGTATCATTGAGATGAGGATATTGAGGAAATATTTCGTCTCTTCGTTCATCTTGAACTTGAACACGCCCTTCACGATCCAGTCAATCTCCTTCCACAGTATCACGAGGGTGCTGAGCACCGTTGCCAAATGCACCATTACAGTGAATGCGAGATTGTCTTCACCGTTCACTCCGAAGAGTGTGGCGCCGATAGCCAGATGGCCGCTGCTGCTCACAGGCAGGTATTCCGTCAGTCCCTGCACGAGACCGAGGATCAATGCTTCAAACCAATTCATTTCTATTCCTTATGTTATGCCTTAATCGTCTTTAGGTTTTCTCATCACTCCGTATATCATCGACACGAAACCGATGAAGCATACTATAGGCGCTACGGTAGTGTGCATAGTGTTGAATATCTCGGGGTCGAACTTTTCTTCGGTCGAACCGCCGCCGCTCATCAATATGAAGCCGACTATCACTATCAGCATGCTGATGCCGATAAGCATGAAGTTCACGCGGTCAAATGCAAAATTTCTCTTGTCCATTATTATGTAACGTTTTTAATGTATTTCTTATTTAATCCCGACAAGGGCCGGGAAGTGGCGCTTAAGGCTGGAGCCAGCCAAGGGGCCTTAAATCTTGTAGAGGTCTCC
>OMDA01001127.1_pt1 | contig 11078 bp, 9 predicted proteins | sample 1645141 | NCBI WGS metagenome assembly OMDA01 (sample SAMEA103958151, study PRJEB25191) | human gut metagenome | reverse complement strand
GGTCCTTAATCTGCTTGCGGGTGAAGTGAGGCTTCTCAGAATCGAGAATCTCGCCGCCGCCCTCGAGCACCTGAACCTTACACTGGCCGCAGCTTGCCTTACCGCCGCAGGCAGAAGGCAGGAAGATGCCGTTCTCATTCAGCGTAGTCATCAAACTGCTGCCCTGAGGCACGTTGATGGTCTTGTCGCCATTGATTTCGATATTTACATTTCCGCTAGGGCTCAGATACTTCTTAGCCACGAGCAGGATGATAACCAGCAGGAGAATCACCACGAGGAAAACTCCGATACTAGCCAATATAAATGATGTATTACCCATATCTATAGTCCTCCTATTTTAGATTTTCAAGCCTGAGAAGCAAAGCATAGCCATTGCCATGAGGCCTACTGTGATAAATGTGATGCCGAGTCCCTGCAATGGCTTTGGCACGTCGCAATACTGCATCTTCTCGCGGATGGCTCCCATCAGCACGATGGCGAGAGTCCAACCCAATCCGGAACCTACGGCATAAACGATGCTATCCCATACTGAGGTGATAGCCTGAGTATTGGTAGGCTCCATCAGGATGCGCTGCTGCATGAAGAGCGATGCACCCATGATGGCACAGTTTACGGCAATCAATGGCAGGAAGATACCCAGCGCTGCATAGAGCGATGGTGAGAACTTCTCTACAATCATCTCTACCAGCTGCACGATACCGGCGATGACGGCGATGAAGAGGATGAAGCTCAGGTAAGTGAGGTCAACACCCAGGATTCCATCGGCGCTGAGCACCTTGGTCTGCAACAGGTAATCTACAGGCACGGTGATGAGCAACACGAAGGTTACTGCCAAGCCCAGGCCCAAAGAGGTCTTCACGTTCTTGGATACTGCCAAGTATGAACACATACCCAGGAAGTAGGCGAAGATCATGTTATCGACGAAAATCGAACGGAAAAACAAACTTATTGCGTGCTCCATCTTACTTCTCCTCCTTATAAATATAGGCACGATGTACCCAGATTACACATCCAACGAGAATCAATGCCATGGCTGGCATGGTCATCATACCGTTGTTAACATATCCGAAGTTGTAAGCTCCCTCTGGAATCAGCTGGAAACCAAGCAAAGAGCCGCGGCCCAGGAACTCACGAACAGCACCCACAATCACGAGGATGAGGGCGTAACCCAAACCATTACCTACACCATCGAGGAATGAAGGCCAAGGCTTGTTCATCATGGCGAACGCCTCCAAGCGACCCATCAGGATACAGTTGGTGATGATCAGACCCACGTAAACAGAGAGCTGCACGCTCACGTCGTAGGCGAAAGCCTTCAGCACCTGGCTCACGATGGTAACCAGGGCAGCAACTACCACCAGCTGGACGATGATACGGATGCGCTGAGGGATGGTGTTGCGGATGATGGAAATAATCACGTTAGAGAATGCCGTGATGATAGTAACGGCAAGTCCCATCACAATGGCTGGCTTCAGCTGGGAAGTAACAGCCAGGGCACTACAGATACCAAGCACCTGAACGAGGATAGGGTTGTCGCCGTTCAGTGGCTTGATGAATGCCTCCTTATTTTGTTTACTAAATAATGCCATAATTTCGCTTAATTATTTAATGAATTTAGCAAGACCTTCCTTGAGCATGGCATCCACACCGTCGGATGTCAATGTAGCACCGGTAACGGCATCCACATTGTTAGGGTCGCCGGCAGGAGCGTCTTTCTCAACGCCCAGAGCGATGCCCTCTACTCCATCCTTGTGAATCTTCTTGCCCTGGAACTTCTGCTGCCACTTCAGGTTGTCCTTGATTTCAGCACCGAGTCCGGCTGTCTCGCCTTCGTGGTTGAAATATACGCCATAGATGGTGTTGTTGTCGGCATCCACGGCGATGAAGCCTGAAATACCACCCCAGAGACCCATACCCTTTACAGGGTATACGGTCTTCTTCTGACCATCAATCTCGCACTCGTAATACTTCATGCCGTCCTTCTCCTTCTCGTCCTTCACCACCTCTTTATATTTGGCAGCCGCAGTAGCGTTGTCAAGGTCGCGCAGGTTCAGGGAGTTCAGAATCTGCTTCTGAGTATCAAGTGCCACGTTGGCATCCTGTGTTGCCTTCAGCGAAGAAGACACGAACGCGAGCAGGAATGCCACGATTACCACGATGATAACCGAATAGATAATAGTATAGCTATTTGAATTTGTCTTCATATCTACATTCCTCCTACATTATTTAATAGCACGTTTAGCACGGCGAGAGATGTTGCCCTGAACTACACAGTAGTCGATGAGTGGAGCAAACATGTTGCCGAAGAAGATAGCGAGCATCATACCCTCTGGATAACCTGGGTTCATCACACGTACGACAACGGCGATGGCACCGATGAAGAATCCGTAGAAGTACTTACCCTTCTCAGTACGGGCAGAGGTTACAGGGTCGGTAGCCATGAATACGGCTCCGAAGCAGAAACCACCGAGAACGATGTGCTCATACCAGGCGATAGGTGTCATGCCGAGAGCCTGGAAGATAAGCGCCATCACGATGCCGCCTGCGAATACGCTGCCCATGGTCTTCCATGATGCGATGCCTGTCCAGAGAAGGATGATGGCACCGATGGCGATAGCGATGACTGAAGTCTCACCGATACAGCCAGGAATGAAACCGATGATAGAATCGCAGAGACTAGCTGAAGGCATGCTGCCCTGAGCCAGCTGACCGAGAGGAGTAGCAGCTGTGAAGCCATCAGGCAGGGTGTTACCCAGACCGAAGATAGCATCCTTAGCCACCCAAACCTTATCACCACTCATAGCCAATGGATATGAGAAGAAGAGGAACATACGGGCACCCACAGCCACATTGAAGATGTTCATACCTGTGCCACCGAAGATTTCCTTGCAGAAGATGACTGCAAAGGCGCACGCCAGAGCGAGCATCCACAGCGGTGTAGAGATAGGAATGATCAATGGGATGATGATACCGCTGACGAGGTAACCCTCCTGGATTTCCTCGTGCTTCCACTGAGCCCAGGCAAACTCGATGCCGAGACCCACGATGTAGCTAACCAGCAACTTAGGGAGGACAGCCAGGAATCCGAAGCCGAAGACCTCGATGAAGCTGGCAGTATCCAGTGTACCTGCAGCCTTGAAATTCTGGTATCCCACATTATACATACCGAAGAGCAAAGCAGGAATCAGGGCGATTACCACAAAGCTCATGATGCGCTTCGAGTCGATGGAATCGTGGATGCTGGCTCCGCTCTTCGCTGTAGTATTAGGCACGTACAGGAAGCTCTCAAAACCGTCAAACACGCTCTCGAAGGCATGCAGCTTACCTCCCTTCTGGAAGTTAGGCTTTATCTTATTGAGATAATTTCTTAATGCACTCATTATTTAAATAATTAATAGAACTAAAACTAAGCGTTCTCCTTGCGCAGGGTGTTCAAGCCCTCGCGTACAATCTTCTGCAATTCGAGCTTAGATGAATCCACGAACTCAGCCACAGCAAAATCTTCAGGACTTACCTCGTAGATACCGAGCTGCTCCTGCTTGTCGATATCGCCGGTGATGATTGCCTTGATGAGATACTCACCAAAGATGTCCATCGGGAGCACCTTGTCATACTCGCCGCTCATGATCATGTGGCGCTCGCCACCCTTCACGCGGGCATCGAGATTATACTCCTTCTTCTTGCCGAAGAGCCAGGAGAGATAGGAACGCGATGTAGAGAACTGATCGGTACGTGGAAGAATCCAACCCAGCATCTCGTCGTTGTCATCACCCTCTGGGATGGCTGTAATCTCTGATGTATGACCACCTACGAAATCGGCAGTGGTCGTCTTTACACCGGTAAGAGGATTGCCATTGATAAGTCGCACATGGTCAGTAGCTTTCAGCTGATTGGCTACAAAACTGCTTAAAGGTGTACCTACCAATACTTCAGCATAGCCAGGAGTCTTGATTTCACTACCAGCCACAGCTACAGTCTTGTGCAAATCAACCTTACCTGTCAGGAAGAGTCTTCCGAAGAAGATAACCGATGCTGGATCTACAGTCCAAACCACCTCGCCCTTGTTTACCGGGTCGATGTTATTCACCTGTACGCCTACATTACCTGCCGGGCAAGGACCGTCGAATACATTGAGTTCTACGTTCTTAGCCTCGCCGAGCGCATTGCTGTGCTGGTCAACGCCAACACCAAGATAAGTTTTCGCAATCTTGCTCAAGGCTGTCAAACCCGTCTGGAAAGCCTCTTCGTTGCCTTCGAGTTCTACCTCAAAGTCGGCTGCGAGCGGCATGTCGCGGAGGGCAGAAACGAAAATTGCCTTAGGCTTGGTGTCGGGAGTTGTGGACACAGCATAAGGCAACTGGTTGATGTATCCGAAGAGACCAGCCTCAAGCAGCGCCTGCTTGACAGCCTCACCGTCTAACGCATCAACGTTTTTCTTACCAAAATCCGTAGAGGTCTGTACTGCGTCGGCTTTCACCTTCACGCAGAGCACCTTTCGGCGCTCACCTCTCTCAATGGCGGTTACTTCTCCGCTCACTGGCGAGGCAAACTTCACCTCCGGGCAAGCCTTGTTCACAAACAAGGCATCTCCGGCATTGACATGATCGCCCTCGCGTACCACTACCTTAGGAGTCACACCCACGAAAGCCGCAGGAACCAGCGCATACTCGCCAGCCTGAGCCACCTGGAGCGTTACATCCTTGGAAGCCTTACCCGTAAGGTTAATGTCCAAGCCTTTACGTAACTTAATCACATTTGCCATAACTACATTAAAAAATATTAAATATAAACTTACTAATCACTTCAAGATATATGCTATCCTGGCCATCTGCCATAAAACATATATTTTACTGAACTTTCTCAAGTAAGCTCCATACGCCCTGAAAGGGCAAAAGCTCCTAGCCCAGGGCATCGCCCTGGGTAATTACGGACGCAAACCTGTCGCCCTGTAAGGGCAAAAGCTTTAAAACTCCAGGCAAAACATAAAGCTTTTGCCCTTACAGGGCGCCTTGCTGATTGCTATTATACCCAGGGCGATGCCCTGGGCTAGGAGCTTCTGCCCTTTCAGGGCGTACTGCTTCTAAGCTTTTGGGCCTTTTAGCCCGTACTTAAACCACATGCGAAAGTTCAGTATTTTATCTACTTCTATGCTGAAACTTCTAACGTGCTGCAAAAATAGTGAAAAAAAGTGATATAAAAAAGAAAAATTGTGTGAATTATTCGATTTTATGCCGATTTTTCCGTAATTTTGTCGCAAAATTCAAATTAGTAACATTTTTGTAAACTAGAGAAAGCAACTCTGAAACATTTAAAACATATCATCAATAGCATTATATGGACGCTGGCTGCTGTCTATTTCTTGCTTGTCGTACTGTTGCACGTGCCACCAGTACAGGCCTTCATCGGCTCTGAAGTAGCCGGTGCGCTGGCCCAGAAATTCGGCACTCAGGTAAGTATCGGAAAAGTGAACCTGGGCTTCTTCAACCGAATTATCATAGATGACGTGATGATGCTCGACCAGAAGGGCGACAGCATGATCTGTGCTTCGCGCGTATCGGCAAAGCTCGATTTCCTGCCTTTGAAGGATGGCAAGATTTCGGTTTCATCTGCCCAGCTCTTCGGTCTCAACGCCAACATCTACAAACAGGATGCCAAGAGCCCGATGAACATCCAGTTCGTGCTCGATTCGCTGGCTTCGAAAGATACCACCCGCCATACTCCGCTCGACCTGCACATCGGAAGCCTGATAATCCGTCATGGTGCCGTTGCCTACAACCAGCGCGATATTGCGCCTGAGCCGGGCGTCTTTTCGCCGCAGCATCTGGGCATCACCGACCTCTCTGCCCACATTATTCTGGGTCATCTCACCGACAAGGATATCCATCTGGCTGTCAAGAAGATAGCGCTGAAAGATAAATCAGGACTTCAACTCAGAAATCTGAGATTCAAACTCGATGCCGACCAGCAGCAAGCCCTGCTCAGAGACTTCAGCATCGAGCTCCCTCATTCGCAATTGCAGTTTGATGACCTGCGCGCTACCTACCGCATCGAGAACAAGCATATCGTAAAGCCTACACTCCAGTTTCAGGGCGGCATCAAGCCATCCGTCATCACGCTTGCCGATATTGCCTGCTTCGTGCCTGAACTCCGCAAGTTCAAGGATGCCCTGCAGCTTCATCTCCAGTTTTCGGGCACCAGTACATCTGCCCGCATCCATAACCTCGAATTCAAGACTCAGAGCGGCAGTCTGCTGCTCAGGGCTAACGGCCGTGTGAGCGATTGGGACCGCCTTCTGCGCTGGAAGGCAAACATCTCAGCCCTCAAGATATCAGGCGATGGCATCGGAGAGGTTTCCAGAAATCTGGGCAAACGCATCAGCATTCCGAAAGAAGTGCTGCGCCTGGGCGACATATATTATATAGGTGAAGTATATGGTGCTGGCAAGAAGGCAGGCACCCGCGGCCAGCTGAAGACCGGCGTGGGCGAAGTAGCCATCAAGGCCGAAAAAGCTGGCTCCGAGCTCAAGGCTAGCATCAACACCCAGGGCATCAACCTGGGCCGAATCCTCGACAACGGGCAGTTCGGCATTCTGGCAGCATCGCTTTCGGCTCACGGCAACAAGCAACATTTCTATGCCAAGGGCAGCATTCCGCGCTTCGATTTCAACAAGTACAGCTACCGCAACATTCAGATAGACGGCAGCTATAACCGGGGATTGCTCGAGGGACTCGCATCCATCGCCGACCCTAACGCCAACATCCAGGTAGAAGGCTCCTACTCCATCCCGCGCAAGCAGTATGCAGCTACTGCCCATGTACAGCATCTGCTGCCAACCATCCTGGGACTGAAGGTAGCCGACAAGACCTACAGTCTCGATGGCATCACCGTAAGCGCCAAGAACCAGGGCAAGGACAGCTATTTCGACCTCGAAGCCCCGTTCGCCAGCATCCATGTTGACGGAGAGTACGATTACGCTACCCTCACCAAGAGCTTCACCAACCTGGTAGCCAGCAAACTGCCTACCCTTCCGGGCATCGGCAAGGTAGACAGGAGTGCGAAGAACCATTTCACCTTCCAGGCAGAAATCACCTCTACCGAGATACTGCAGCGCATGCTGGGCATTCCGCTGCAGATAGAGCAGCCCGTCTTTGCAGATGGATTCGTGAACGATGCTGAGAAAACCGTCAACATCTATGCCAGCGTGGCTGACTTCAGCTATGGCGCAAAAGACTATCATGGAGCCAAAGTGCGACTGCATACCATCAACGATTCGCTCAAGATAGATGCGCAGATCAGGCAGGGCAAATGGGGAGATAACGGACCGGGCATCCACGTAAAGGCAGCCGCTGCCGACAACCAGCTCTTCGCCAAGCTCTTCTACAACAACCATTCGGCCAAGCTCCCTATCCAGGGCATCATCGATACGAGGGCGCAGTTCTTCAAGAACGAAGATCATGTTTCTACCGCCCACGTAACCATACACCCGTCTGAAATCAGAATCGACGGCACGCCCTGGGAGGTTCATCCTGCCGACATCATCTACAGCAAGAACCGCCTGCTGGTAGACCATTTCGCCGTGAGCCACGACCAGCAGCACGTCATCGTTTCCGGTCTTGCCACACCCGAAAAGACCGATTCTATCGTAGCCGACCTGAAGGATGTGGATGTGGCATACGTGCTGAACCTCGTCAATTTCCATTCGATAGATTTCACCGGCAAGGCTTCGGGCAAGGCTATCATCAAGAGCCTCTTCAACGACCCTGATGCCTACGCCCAGCTAGACGTGAAGGAGTTTACCTTCGAAAACGGACAGCTCGGTGTACTCCATGCTGGTGTCAACTTCAATAAGGAACTTGAACAGATTGATATTCATGCAGTTGCCGATGATGGTCCGGAGCATCAGACACTCATCAACGGATACGTCTCGCCTAAGCGCAACTATATCGACCTGGGTATCGATGCCCAGGGCACCAGCATGAAATTCCTCGAGAATTTCTGCGGCAGTTTCATGAACCAGGTAGAAGCCTGGGGCGATGGTCATCTCAATGTGGTGGGCGATTTGAAAAGCGTCAATCTCGTAGGCGATATTACCGCTCATGGCAAGGTGCACCTCAAGCAGCTCAACACCGATTATACCTTCGATGCGCTCCGTGCCCACGCTATCCCAGATGATATCCTCATAGAGAATGATACCATCTTCGACCGCAACCGCAACATAGCCATCCTGAGCGGAGGCATCCACCACAAGCACCTCACAAGGCTGAGCTACGACCTCGATATCAAGGCGCACAACTTCCTGGGCTTCGATACCCGCGAGTTTGGCGACAACACCTTCTATGGCACCATCTATGCCACGGGCGAGGTAGGCATCCACGGCAAGAGCGGCGAAACCGTCATCGATATCAACGCCGAGCCCGAACCGGGCAGCATCTTTGTATATAATGTGGCAAGTCCGGACGCCATCAGCGACAAGAGCTTTATCCACTGGCACGAGATTGTGCCGGATATCATGGACAGCCTGAACGGGGCTCCAACCACGAAACAGAGAGAGGATGACATCGATTTCGAATCGGATATGCGCATCAACTTCCTCGTAAACACCAACCAGAACCTCACGCTCAAGCTGATTATGGACGAGCAGTCGGGCGATTACATCACCCTGAACGGAGATGGCGTAATTCGCGCCAACTACTTCAACAAGGGCTCATTCGACATGTTTGGCAACTATGTGGTAGACCACGGCACCTACAAGCTCACCATCCAGAATCTCATCAAGAAGGAGTTCGAGTTTATGCCGGGCGGCACCATCGCCTTCGGTGGCAACCCATACAACGCCCCACTCAACCTGCGGGCTAAATATACCGTAAACGGAGTGCCGCTGAGTGACCTGCGCATAGGCCGTTCGTTCTCGGGCAACAACATCCGCGTAGACTGCCTGATGGACATCACCGGCACGCCTCAATCGCCTAAGGTAGATTTCTCTATGGACCTGCCTACGGTTAACAGCGATGCGAAGCAGATGATCTACTCTATCATCAATTCGCAGGAAGAGATGAACCAGCAGGTGCTCTATCTCTTGGGCATCGGCCGGTTCTACGCCCAGACCAACAACAACCAGGTGAGCGAGGATGGCGAACAGCAGAGTCAGACTTCGCTGGCGATGCAGAGCCTGCTGAGCGGCACCATCTCGCAGCAGCTGAACACCGTACTTTCCAACGTGGTGAAGAGCAACAACTGGAATTTCGGTGCCAACATATCTACGGGCGATGAAGGTTTCAACAATGCCGAATATGAGGGCATTCTGAGCGGCAAGCTGCTCAACAACCGGTTACTCTTCAATGGCCAGTTCGGTTATCGCGACAATCCGAATGCCACGCAGAGTTTCATCGGTGATTTTGACCTCCGCTACCTCATCTTCCCTAACGGCAACCTCGCCATACGCATGTACAATCAGACCAACGACCGCTATTTTACGCGCAACAGTCTGAACACGCAGGGTCTCGGTCTCATCATGAAGAAAGACTTCAACGGCCTCCGCGATTTCTTCGGCATCAAGAAGAAGAAGAAGAAGAAAAAGAAATAAAAGACAAAAAAGAGGGTGTGTCATAACCAGATGACTCACCCTCTTTTTTATTTTCAGATAACCGTCGCCTAATATGAGTCCAGTTAAGATTGTGTACGAACTCGTACACTTTTCCAAAATCAGGAAACAGAATATAGAAATTCCGATAATGTTAGAGATTGTTAAATGTTGAGTGGTCTATATGCCACGATGAAAAGGTGGCGTATAGACCCTTGATTATATGGTGATATTTGTAATCTACATCTCCGCTTTCTGTTTTTTATGAGTTGTTCTGATTCTTGATGATATCTAAAGGCAGCTGGGTAGCCTTAGCAACCTGTTCGGCTGAAAGTCCCATTGCCAGCATATTCTTTGCTATATCCTGAGCTTTCTGGTTCATACCTAATTCCATACATATTTTCCTCCCTAATTCTATACCCTCCGCAAGACCTTCTTGCTTCGCCGTATCAATGCAGTTCTTGATATCCCGATATGCCATCTTACTTGCTTCATACTCCCTCATTTCCTGAGGTGTGAACTTGGCAATCTCGGCTTCCTCAAAGAGACGGTCGAAAACATTGTCGCACAACTCCTTTGGGCGTTGGGTAAGCTTATAGAGGTTCTTCAGCGCATAAAGCCACTTCTCGTAGAGCGTTTCCAATTCTCCTAGTGTCTTATTGAATTTAGCTAGTACTACATAGATAAACTCCTGCTTGTCGTAGGAAATCTTGTGGGTAGCGGTATTGCACAACTGTACATGATGGCGGGTTTTCTCCTTGTCGAAGGCATCCTCATACATGTTGAAATTGAGCAGCGCAACAGTATAGACATGATTGATATTGAAATCCCGGTCGTTCCCCTTTGGTGTTTGTTCACGAATCGGGAAGGTGGAGTCGAAGAGAGAGCGGTCCTTGAAATACGCCTGATAAGCATTCTGCATTTCAACGATGAACTTCTCGCCGTTTTCTCCTTCACAATACACATCGAAGATGTCTTTGCGGTCGGTATAGCCATCTCCCACATGCTCCGGATTCAGATACGATACGTCCTTCACAACCTGTCTGCCATTAAACAAGCTGTTGAGGAAGCAAATGAGCAAATCCTTGTTCATTGCTGTTCCAAAAATTCGCTTGAAGCCGAAGTCGGTCAGCAAGCTGATGTATCTTTCTTCTACCTGCTTCATAATCTTCTGTTTTAAAAATCCATGCCGCAAAGGGCGACTCTAGTTAAAAGAATGATAAAACCTTTTCTAATTTAATAATTGCTTGGCAGAAACTTCTACTACCCCGCCATTTCCGTCACTAATGACAACAGGACGATTGTATAAAGCCTTTTCTACCAACATATCATGCTGAGCTTCAACTAAGCCTGATTCAACTTTGTTGATAAAGCCCTCAATCTCACTTTCACTCATAATCCTTAATTATTTTAAATTTAACAATATCCTTAATCTTTGTTGGAACGCGAATTCAACAAGCAAGTGCAAAATTACGAAATGTTTTTGTAAAAGCACTCC
>OMDA01001122.1_pt1 | contig 11108 bp, 8 predicted proteins | sample 1645141 | NCBI WGS metagenome assembly OMDA01 (sample SAMEA103958151, study PRJEB25191) | human gut metagenome | reverse complement strand
TGCACCATAAAATCCAGGAATAACTGCACGCTCTGTATTCTCCAGCCTTTCAGAAAGGATCTTGTGTGTCTCATCTCCGTCAAAATCACCATTTTCATCAAAGACGATTACTTCCGCAGCATCGATGAATTCATATCCAAGATATGCAGCCATGATCTTACCATTGAGGAACTCTCCTCTTGATGCCACATAGTCCAGTGTGCACATTGGGTCCGGATTGGTAAGATCCTCCAACTGCTTTGTAATCTCCTCAAAATCCTTATCAAGCGAAAAATCCTTAATCTCAAGGCCTGTGATGATCTCATCATATCTGGCCTTGATCGCCTTCACTTCCTCTGTGAAATCATTCCCTGCCTTCGCAGTTTCATACACATGAAGGAGCATATCTGTTACCTTTGTATCATCTGAAAATCTCTTTCCAGGTGCAGAAGGAACAACGTATACACGGCTCTCATCTGATGTGATGATTGCTCCAACCTTTTTAAACTGCTCAGCACTTGCCAATGAACTTCCGCCAAATTTTACTACCTTTTTCATAATTCCACTATTTCCTTTGCCATATTCTTATTTGAATGTCTTTCTTCTTAAGATTCGCTGGCGAATCTTGCCGCAAGCTGCCAGTCAGCTCTGCTGACATATATCATATCAGCGGCTCAGCAATCCTCACGGAGTGTATATCTCCGTCGAAGATAGAGTCCAGACTGAGATATAAAACATAAAAATACACATGCATTTTAAACGTCTTTTTGCAATATAGCAAGAGAATTTTAATTTTTGCTATTAAAAAAGGGCAGGCACTCCAATGCGCCCGCCCCTCTGGTATGCAGTCTTCACCACATGATCTAATAATACCTGAGCAACCCACTCATCAACCGTACCATACCAGTCGATCATTTCCTGAAGCTTTTCTTCCTCAACATCATCATCGCTCTCTAAGATCTGTTTATGCTCATTGAGCACACCGGCCATGTCGACCATTGTATCAACCAAATCCTGATCATAAGCCTGTGGATTTTCGTTGATAATGTTTGCAACCTCATTAAAAGATGTACTTGTCTTATTGAACGCATCAATCGCAGGCTGCTTATCTGCACCGCCGCATGCCACCAGAGACATTCCCATCATCATGGTCATTATGAGAACCATCAGTTTTTTCATTGTCTTTTTCATAATAATTTCCTCCTCTTTATTGCAATCACATAATCTGAGTATATTTTATTATGTATTTGCAATCAGTGAGGTCTAAATGCACGAATCGTACCAAAAATGTATCGAATCGACACTCTTTTACAATGACAGTCTGAGCGTAAACTTGCCATCCTTTTCCGTAAAGCTGAAAACCCCGCCGTAACGCTGCACGATCGCACATATGCTCTGAACGCCTATACCATGTCCTTCCATATCAGACACAGGTATTCCATTTTGAAACTTTATGGGAGCTTTACAGTCATTTACCACCTGTAAAAAAAGGTGTTTATTTCTTTCATAAAAATTCACATCAATCTCGCATGATCTTCCCTCTGCAGCCAAAGGCACACATGCATGCAAGGCATTTTCCAAGGCATTAGACAAGAGCACACACAGATCACTTTCCGACACAGTAAGATCTGCGGGAATTGCACATTGTATCTTTATTTCAATTTCTTTCTTCCTGGCTCTACCCGCAAATGAAGATAGGATCAGATTCACTGCCTCATTTTCACAGTATATTTGGACCTTCTGCGCCTCAATCTCCTTACATATTCCCGATATATAAGCCTGCGCCTGTTCAACTTCACCATTTTCTATACATGTAGACACATACTGCAGGTGATGACGCATATCATGGCGATACTGTCTGGTCAATGTCTGCGACTCGCGCAGACTGCTGATTTCCCTCACCGCCTGACTTAACTGCAGATCCAGATTATTCCGGATCAGCTTCATCTCATTCTGCATCTGTTCCTTTTTGGAGTTATATAAGAGAAAGGCCAGATATGCAACACAGCATACAAAAGGCATAAATTCCGCTACAACGTAACTGCCACTCAAAAGAAGGTTCGTATACACTATTGTAAAATAGTCAAATACATAATATAGCGCCGGTATGATTCCAAACTGCCATTGCTCCCTGAGACTTTTATCTGACAATCCTCTGACTGCAGGTGACACAAAATGAAGCAGAAGCAGCAATGCAGGGATTGTAACCACAAGTTCTGTAATATCCTGCATCATCTGCCTTCCCGAAAATGCAGCAACTGTGGCAAGTGCAACCCATCTTCTAAGTTCGCAGCACAAGTATGCCGCCTGTACAGAAAAAACAGACCACAGCAATTTCCCTGTCAACATCCAGAGAACAATGACCAATGGAAGATGCACCGCCAACGGATAAATATGTCTTACAAAATCAGCGCCCTTGCTGAAATATAATATGCTCTGTATCAGAGGGAGTAAAACCATGCATCCTATGAAAATGAGTTTTCTTTTCCTAGTGGACAGCGCATTACAAAAAGACGCTGATAATATTCCCCCAAAAAAGCTCACAGCCATATTGTTAAGAAGCGAAATATATAGGCTCATATCATTACCTGCCTGTTCTGGAACGCATATTCAAGGAATGCATCCTTTACTTCATTGTATTTTCCCCGTGGAACCGGTATTTCTGCAAGACTAGACATGGTAATCCCCCTAAATGTTATGTTTTGCACATATTCCAGATTTACCAGATAAGAACGGTGAGGTCTGTGAAAAAAAGGATACGTGGAAAGCTGCTTTACAAGCTCATCCATGCTGCCGGCGCTTTCCAGTATTTTTCCTGTATTCAGGTGAAATATAAGGGTGCGATGAATGACTTCGCAATATTCCAGGGCTTTTATATCTATACGGGTGATTCCACTCTTACATCGCAGAATGAGGCTAGTCTCCGCCTCCTTTTTACAGGCTGCAAGCACAGAATCAAGCAAACGGAAAAAGCTCTCTGCCCAGATGGGCTTTAATTGATAATAGTATGCGCCTATAACGTAAGACTGCACCGCAAACTCAGAGGACGAAGTGACAAATATGATCTTGACGTTTTTATCGTATTTTCGTATCTCCGTTGCCGCTTCAATTCCATTCTCTCCCGGCATCAAGACATCCATAAACAGGATATCATATCTGTTTCCCTTCTCTATTTCCGCCACCAGGTCAAAAGGATGATTAAAAATATTGTATTCTATTTTGCAGTCTCTCTCCGCACAATACTGTTCCATAAGCCTTTGCATCTCAGCAAGCACAGAAACATCATCATCACAAAACGCAATTTTTGCCATAATCCCCTTTATGCCTCCTTGGCGCCAAATATTTTCCAGCACTTATTATCCACAATTCGACAACAAAGGGGATATTGCATTGATTTATACGAATTTATTTTCTCACCCACCTGGCATAGAGTTTCCTGCTGCCGGTGCTGCCGGCTGCAATCTTCGTAACCTTTTTCTTGAATTTTGGATCGCTGTACCACCCCTTAAATGTGTAGCCTTTTCTGACCGGATTCTTCAAGACGATAGTCCTAGACGCGACGGTATAACCGACTGGATTGGACCGGCTGTTTTTCCCCTTGCCAAGCCTGTACTGGATCTTGTACTTTACCAGCTTCCACCTTGCGTATAATGTCTGATTCCTGGTGGTCCTCACAACCGAGCTGCTGCCGATCCTGCTGCCGCCACTCTTTGCTGTGTACCAGCCTGCAAATGTATATCCCCTTCTGGTAGGTGTCGGCAGTGTTCCGTAAGTTTTTCCACAAATGACTGTCTTACTTCCGGAACTCACACGCCCTCCATTTGGAGCAAATACTATTCTCACGCGCTTTACTGTGTCCGTATATTTTGCAGTAAAAGAAAGCTTGGTGGATGTCCCTGCCACACGCAATGCAACCTTTTTACTTCCCGCCTTCCACGTCATCTGATTTAAGGCATATGCTATAATCCCATTTTGAATACCCGAAATGCTCGGCGGATATGACGCATTGTCAGTGCTAACTTCGAATTTGGTTTTACCTGCATTGAGATTTTTCTGAATCCTCTCAGCGTAGGCTTGCGCCCACTTTGCGGCATCTCCGTTTCTGACAAAGTAGTTGTCTGCCAGGCTTGTGGAACGTGTGCCATAACCGCTTGCCGTATAAATCTGATCATGACCGGTGTGTGCCAACGCCATGAGTTCATCCGTCAGTCCAAAATACAAATGCGTTTGATCAAAGTTATAATAATTGTCTTTTGTATCATCCCATGTACAGTCCACCTGATACCATTTGCCATCCAGCTTCATGGCATTCCAGGTATGTCCATCATAGGTATCCCTTGTCTCAGCATTTGTTATGCCGGCTGCAGTAAGCAGTTTTGAATAGGCACTCTCATAGGCTTGACATGTGCCCAGCTTTCGTGTCAGTGCGCTCTCTGCCGAAGACCATTTCAGGGAATGATCGTAATCAAGCTGCTGCAACAGCCAGTCATGCAGCCACAATGCCTTTTCATAGTTCGAACCATCCGTCTCCTTGCTGCACTTTTTTACCGCAGCATTCACGATGTCACCCACGCTCGGATAAGCCCTGTCCGATACCTGTATATTTGTGCTCACACGCATATAATAGACATCTGACGTCTTGTCCATTACATAAAACCTGAAGTTATAGACTCCCGAAGCGGTCATTGTAAATCCAAAGTCGTGAGATTCGCACTCATCTGTATATTGAATCCACGCTCCGCGGCTTGGATCCGCCACGGATTCAAAACTATACTCACCCGGATTGGAATAACTCGGTGCATCCATTCTAAACAAATACCGGCCACTGCCACCATCCGCCGAAACGTGGAATGTTGTATCCTCTCCTAATTTGGGTTCGTTCCATTCAACCTTTAATGCGACACCTTTTTGAGAATCACTTTCAGCACTGTACTTATATTCTGTAACTCCCTCTTGGGGATTTGTTGATGAACCAGAAGATTCTTCCTGCGCATAGCCTATCACACGAATCGTCGATACACCTGTCATCACCAGCATTAATGTCAACATAAATGTTGCAAATTTTCGTTTTATCATAAGCAATACCTCATCACTTTCACAAATCAGACGCCCTTAAATCTACTCCCCATGCCTCTTCACCTCAATCCTGCCTCTTCCACTCTCCTTAACATCATAGAGGGCGTTATCCGCCTCCTCATACATCTCATTGAATGTCAGTTCAGTTCTTGCGATCACAGCTCCCATGGATATCCCTGTTCCTCCCTCAGTGGCCTTCACAGTCAGGTTCACCTTGTCAAATATCTGCTGAGCACGTTCCCTTATCACGTCATCAGACACACTCTTGTTGAAGAACAGCATAGCTGCAAATTCATCACCACCCATACGGCATGCGTAGTCATCACCGCGGAGTGCTGCCTGCAGTGTCTGTGCCACAAGGACAAGAAATTTGTCGCCGTTGTGATGTCCGTAGGTGTCGTTGTACTGCTTGAATCTGTCTACATCCATCATGATCATCACCGCTGTGTGCGTACACTCAAGAAGTCTCTGCTCCATGTCACTTCTAAATGCTGCATGGTTCAAAAGTCCCGTGAGTGGATCTGTACGATAGGTATTCTCCCAGTTTCTGAGTCTCACATCCGCCTTATTCTGCTCCGCATCTGTCAGCATCTTCAGGGCATATGTACTTGATACATCCACTATTACTATTTCCCCTCTGTCCTTCTGAAGTGCCGAATCATAAAACATTCTTCCAGAGCATAATACATATATATCCCTGCCATCCTTCCGATGTATCTTGTGTTCCTGAAATACAAATGTACTTTTTGCCAGATTCGCATTTACCTGGCAGAGATATTCTGTTTTATCCTCATCCGGTATAAGGTCGATCTGGTTTATGATATTATTCTCTATGTCCTCCTTGCTGTAACCCGTCAGCTCCTCAAAATTATCATCTACAGATATGATCCTCCAGTTTTCATCCACCAGATATCTGCTGTGCTTTACTGTATGTACACGAAACGCATCCTTGCCATATTCAGAAGAATCCACCATCTGCCTACGCGCCATGATCCGGATCTCTGTCTGTCCGTCGTCTGTGCTGACGCCATCACCATCAGAGTCCGCCAGACCATCTCCTGGGACAGTGCGCTCTCCTATATTCTCGCCATTACCATCTACACTAACACCCCCATCAGCAGCCCCCTGCGTTGAGTCAGCTGCCAGAGAATCCGCATACTTCTCTGATACAAGCCTGATAAACTCCGAAACTATATACGGATCAAACTGACTGCCAGCGCAGCTCTTTAATTCTTCTATCGCTTTTGGTATCGGCATACCCTTTCTGTAAGGTCTGTCATTGATCATTGCGTCAAATGCATCGACCACCGCGATCACACGCGACAGAACCGGTATGCTCTCACGGCTCAGCCCATCCGGATATCCATTTCCATCCCATCTCTCATGATGATGCCTTATCTCCTCCGCGATCTGTCTAAGTTCTGTGTTGCTCATGGCGATCTCATAACCCTTCTCAACGTGGGAACGCATGATCTTCCATTCCTCATCCGTGAGTTTTCCCGGCTTGTTGAGTATCTCCATAGGAACTCCTACCTTCCCTATGTCATGGAGCAGACAAAGCAGCGCCAGCTTGCTCTGCTGGATATCTGACAGCTCTATTCGTCTGCCAAGCTCAGCCCCCAGCTCCTGTGTACGACGCACATGCTGTTCCGTATCGCTGTCGCACTCCTCAAGAGCCCTTATGAGTGATGTCAGCATATCTGAGTGCGATGATTCACTGTCCACAAGCTTTTTTGTCTTCATGGCTGTTGCCGCATCAATGATTGCAGCGACTATGCTCTGTCCCTCATCCGCAGCCACCCCCACTGCATACTGTATACTTCCATCATACTGTTCTTTGACCTTTTCGACACATGCAGCCATCTCTTCCTCACTGCTGTGACTGCAAAGTGCTATCAGGTGCGCATCAATACCCCTGACATAATATGTTCTCTCCGGAAAGTTCTTTCTCATGATGCCCGCAAGTGCATTTATCCTCTGGTCACCCGCCTGATTACTACGAGTGCTGTTGATCACAGACAATCCGTTGATATCGCATATTGCCACTCCAACCGGAAACGTAAAATGGTCCACCTCTTCCATGGCAAGTCTCTGAAAGCTATCCCATTTCTGAAATCCTGTAAGCATATCCGTCTCCAGAGATATATCAGAAAATACAAACATCTGACCAAGTCTGCGGCCTTCCTTGTTGTCAAGCCTTCTGATATCGCACCTTAAAGGTCTGTCTCCATCATCACCTTTTATATAGCACTGCAGAGAAAAACTGTCGTCATCAGCTGCAAGATCAACGGACAGATCATACGTCTCAAGAAACTGCTGCAGATTCTCACATTTGCAGAGGAGTTCCTTTCCAAGGAAATCATCCGCCCTGTCATTGTGCAGAATCAAATGATTGTCATAATCAAACAAAACTATTCCCTGACCTATATTCTCGAATATGTTTGTCTTTAGTTTGTTGAGCATTCCATGGGTTGAATAATTAAAGCAGCTCCAGTACAGAATATATGATGTAAGACTGTAGCCACAGATGGAATAATCCAGAAGTTTGTACACCTCCGCTCCCGGAGCGTAGAGAAATATTGCATTTATACCAACGAGCGCAAGAAGTCCCAGGATGACACTGCTGTACTGCAAACGATATTCATGTGGGATATTGCAAAGCTTCTTTAAAAGGAGTATGAGTACCACTCCCACCAGCGCATATGAAAAAACCAGATGCATATCATACAGCGGTTTCATATCATAGCTGTATTTTGCTATCACGGTGTCTCTTCTGACATACCCTATCGCTATATTTTTGAATGGGTTTATGGCAAATATTACAAGCTCATACAGGCAGTAAAAAAAGCATACGCCTATCGCCGCTCTTCCACACTTTGAAAAACGTCCTTTTGTAAAATAAACAATAAATATGAGCAGACATACCAGCATATAATCAATGCTTACGAAATATATACTCGACATGACGGACATGGCCATATACGAATCGCTTATAATGCTGATAAGATAACTGATATCAACTATAGCTGCTCCTATGCAGGCAAGCCCCAGAAACCTTCCCGTCGTCTTATTCTTTTTTATGGATTTCATAGCCAGTATAATATCTGTGGCGGCTATTATGATCGACGAAAAGACATATATCTTCAAAACGACTTCATTCATACTCATTCCTCCTGAACACCAGCCATACAAAATTTGCCTATATTTTACTACTTATCAAGATATGGGGCAATGTGGAAATTTTACCTATTCTCTTCCTTTTGCACATAAATTTCACTTGATCTGACGGAATTCAAATATTGAACACACCTGCATTTGATGATAAAATCTACTATATTTATTGAATTTGGAGAACTAAGATGCAGAAAAAAATCGCTCTAATAAATGATGTTACAGGATTCGGAAGATGTTCCATCGCTGTCATGGCACCGATAGTGTCCGCCATGAAGATCCAGGCAGTCACTGTGCCGACGGCAATACTATCTACACATACACAGTTTCCTATATTTTACTTTGATGACTACACACCCAAAATGCGGGATTACATCCAGACCTACAAAGATCTGGAGCTGCAGTTCGATGCCATATCAACAGGATTTCTCGGTTCTGAGGAACAGGTTGATATAGTTATCGACTTTATCAAATACTTTAAAAACGAGAAGAATTTTGTTATCGTCGATCCAGTCATGGGTGACTACGGCAAGCTGTACCCAACCTATACCGCGTCTATGTGCAGCAAGATGAAGGAGCTTGTAAAATATGCCGACATTATCACTCCTAATCTGACGGAGCTTTGCACCCTCCTTGATCTTCCATATCCGGAGCACACTGTGACCGTGAACGAGCTAAGGCAAATGTGCATGACCCTGGTGGAGCAGGGACCGGAACATATCGTTGTGACAGGAATACATTTCAATAAGACTCAGATAGCCAACTTCATCTACAACAAGGATGAGGATTTCCAGATGGTCATGGTTGACAGGATCGGCGGCGACAGGAGCGGCACCGGAGATGTGATCGCAGCCATCATTGCGGGTATGTATCTGAACGGACACAGCGTCTATGAGTCCGTGAAAAAGGCCGCTTCATATGTATCAAAGTGCATAAGCTACTGCGTTGAGAACAATGTTCCGGAGAACTGGGGATTGTGCTTTGAGATGTACATGAAGGATCTGACTGAGGAATAACTTAAACGATTGGAGATTCAACTATGGTTTTATACACTGTAACCGGAAAAGTCGGTGAGGAAGGTTACCTCGACATTGCAAAGAGCGGGGATCTCACAGGCAAAAATATATATGTAAACATGACAAACAAATGCCCATGCAGCTGTGTGTTCTGCCTGAGGCAGACAAAAAAGCAGCAGGAGAACAATACTCTCTGGCTGAAGGATGGCGAGCCTTCTATAGAGGAGGTTCTGGAGCTTTTCTCAAAGTATGACCTGAATATCATAAATGAACTTGTATTTTGTGGATTTGGCGAGCCTCTTGAGAGACTTGAAGACGTGTGCGCGGTGATCGATTCACTGAAAAACACATATCCCAATCTCAAAGTCCGTCTCAACACCATCGGACTTGCCAATCTTATATATGGGAGAGATGTCACACCAGAGCTTGAGGGCCGATTCGACACTGTATCAATATCCCTGAACGCCCCTGATGAAAATGAATTTCTTGAACTGACCAGATCACGCTATGGGATCCAGTCCTACGCGGCCATCAAGGATTTTGCCGTTCTTGCCAAAAGGTACGTTCCCAATGTTGTCATGACCGTTGTAGAAAAGGTCATGCCTGAGGACAAGATCAAGCGATGCCGCCAGATATGCAAGGATTTAGGCGTGACTTTGAGGGTTCGCCCATTTGAAAATTAACCGCATTTTACAGTGACACTTACAAAGGAGGTACCGCTATGTTTCAATCTCTAGAGTTAAAACACCCAAGATTTTATCAGATATTCCGCCTGTTCATCGTCGTATTTGCATCTATACTATACGCATGGAATCTCCGATGCTTTGCCAAGACCGCAGGACTGTTTCCAAGCGGGTTCTCCGGAGCATCCCTGCTTCTCCAGAACATTGGAATAAAATTTCTGCACATAAGCGTGCCTTTTGCAGTATTCAACATCGGACTGAATCTATTTCCCACATACATATCATACAAATATATCGGCAAAAGATTTACCCTCTATTCGATCATAGTCATTCTTCTGTCGAGTATATTTGTGGATATTCTGCCATCATATGTATTCACTGACGACATAATGCTTGTAAGCCTGTTCGGCGGTCTCATCAACGGACTCGCCATCAGCCTGTGCCTGAACGTTGGAACCAGCACCGGGGGAACTGATTTCATAAGCATATTCCTGTCCCACCAGAAGGGTATTGATGCATGGAATTACATACTGCTCGGAAACATCGTGATGCTGATCGCTGCCGGCGCGCTGTTTGGCTGGTCTAAGGCTCTGTATTCGATCATTTACCAGTTCTGCAGCACCCAGGTGATCCAGCTTCTATATAAGAGGTATAAGAAAGAAACGTTGTTCATCATCTCCGACAAGTCAAATGAGATCTACCACGCCATCAGCGACCTGACTCACCATGACGCTACTCTGTTCAAGGGTGTCGGATGTTACGAGGAGAAGGAGAAAACCCTCATCTACTCCGTCATCAACTCGGAAGCGAAGCGTGAGCTCATACCGATGATCCGTGGGATCGATGAGCACGCATTTATCAACGTGGTCAAGACCGAGGAGCTGGACGGAAGGTTCCATGATATTCCTCACGACTGATGATCAATGAACTGCCACTTGTATCCGAACGATCATAATACCTTTACGAAATGAACGCACAATAAACATTCCTATCACCAAATACATATCTCTTATAAGTTGGCCTTATACAGCGTACCGCGCCTCTTCATCCACACAAATGCTCCCACGCATATCACTATGGATATAAATGATCCAGCCGGTGCCGCAAATCCCATCGGGAACAGGGTGTCTGGATACATGACAGATGCCAGATATGATCCCGGAATTCTTGCACATACTATGGC
>OMDA01001118.1_pt1 | contig 11141 bp, 10 predicted proteins | sample 1645141 | NCBI WGS metagenome assembly OMDA01 (sample SAMEA103958151, study PRJEB25191) | human gut metagenome | reverse complement strand
AATTATTTCATTAATTTTTTCGTTAATGTTCATTCTCGTTAGGCCGATAAATTGCTGTTTACCCACGCCATTTGTTACGCAACATAACCAGAATTTCACGTTTTGAAGAGTTTAGCTCCCTCTTACGAGCCGTAGGAACGTATTGTAACACACACCCATTTCGGGCAACGCATACCGTCGCCACACATATTTGATAGACCGCGACTGATTGCCCGGTTCGTAATGCGCACGCATCAATTCACGTGCCATGCGCTCTTTACATATAGTAGATGACCTTTTCATGGTAAGAAAATAAATGGTTAGATGAAAAATCGGTAGAGCCCACTAACGTCTCAATGCCGAGTCAAGTACGCGCCAAGCCCCACGACACCCTAACTCCACGATGCGACCCATATTGGCAAAGGGCACGTCCACTTCGAGCCACTCCCGCTTCGTAATAGCCCCCGTCAGCGCCTCTGTGTCAGCGAGTCCGAATAAGGCAGCCGTACCCTTCAGCCACGAAGCTGGCAACGAAGGGTTCAACTCCACCACCAAGTGAATCACGTCCGTAGGGCGCAAGGCAAAGTAAGCCTCACGCGACAAGGCATGGTCCTGACGCAGTTCCCTCTCGCGCATCATGCGTTCTGCTGCGTCGCGCTCCTCCATGAGCGTCAGTTCGCGTCGGCGATCCTTCAAGAAGTCGTGGTGAAACGTCTGACCGACATTCCTCACGTCGAAGGCCGCAAACGATTGGCCGTACCCCCCCCGCCTTATAACGGGCGAAGAAGAGCATCACCTCGCTCAACTTATAGCCCGCCACCGTACCCGTAAAGGCTGCCACAAACGGACCCACCTGAGCCTCCGCCTGCGAAGCGTCGCGACACTGCGAGGTAAGAAACAAGTGCGTCACCTGTTCGTCCATCCACATCTTCGGACACGCCGCTCCATACAACTCGGCCAAAGCTGCCACCGTCGGACACTGCCAACGATAAGCCCGCCAAGGCGAGTCGGCCACCACGCCCCAGTTGCGCGGTGAATAATTCTGCATCAAGTCATTAAAAGTCGGGTTCTTCACCGTCCATGCTGGCGATATACCCAGCTTGGCGAGCTGCGAAGCCTGCAAGGGCTTCACCGAGAGCGTCTTGCTTCGTTCCATAGCTGCCGAAGCCGTTGGAGCGGTTGCCATAGTTGCCGTAGCCGCTACGGGGGTTCGCTGCGCTGCGTCGGGCTGCAAGGCCTGTGCCGACGGCTGCTGCGGAGCGAGTAGGGGATTGCACATAGGGGGAATCTTCATGATCTGTGAACGTTTTTAGGTTAGTTTTTGTCAAATTACTCTCTTCTTCTTTCTTACTCTTCTTATTATTCGTGCTAAGTGACGTGCTATTGGGTGTGCTAATAGTCGGTGGACTGACTGCCTCAAATGCTTGAGCCACAGTGATTACGGAATACTTCTTTGTGCTATCCACCCTGCTAAGCCCCATGTTACAAAACTTCTTGAGTAAGTAGCGCACACGACACATACTGCAACCCCAACGCACGGCCAAAAAGTTGAGCGTCGTACAGAGTTGTCCCTTCGTCAGTGTCACCTCACAGTTATTAATCTTATGTACAGTGGGGGTGCGGCCATAATAAGCCATCAACTGAAGGTCGATGTAAGCCTCAATGACGGTGAAGCAGCGTTTCTCTTGCCAGTTAGAAGAGGCAATGAGGGCGCGTGGAATGGTGATAAATCCTTTGTCGCTAATTTTCATGGTAGTTATCCTTTGTTTTTTTGTTGTAAAAAAAAGTGGGTGAGCAGGTCAGATGAACAATACATCAAACAAAATATGGTCGTGTCGTTTGCGCTCAAACGATTAAATATATGACAAATGAATACATCTCTCATTCTGCTCACCCTGGCTCCAACATTTTCACAAACATTGGGTTACCTTTATCTTTATAATCGCTGCAAATGTAAGGCTTAATTTCTTAACCTCCAAATGCGAATATTTCAATAGCTCTGTCTCATGACACATTTATCTTGCGCCAAACTGCGTCATCTCCCTTTTTGAATTGTTAATTTTTTCACCATTCTACGTTTCTGTCTTCTATTACTATTAACACTCCTTTTCTTCTTTTTACAATTTAACCACCCAGATAGCCCCTAAAAAGCATGGAAACGTTTAAGATAAATTAAGAGTCTGCCTAATTGGGGGGCGGGTTTGTAACCCGCGGCAGCAGTAGAATGCTTTGAATATCTACAACATGCTGCTGCCGCGGGTTGAAAACCCGCCCCCCAATTAGGCAGACAAATTACATTTCACCTAATTTACTTATTACATTTCGGACACCGACCGACCATGACATAATTAGCGCTCGTAAGGGTAAAGCCTTGCGGCAACGCTACTTGCGGTATGGGCATGCCGCGCAGACAAAACGTGCGACCACACCGCTCGCAGCGAAAGTGAACGTGATAATCGTCTAATCCATGTTGATGATCTTCCTCACCACAATGGCAGTCCGCATCACAAAGGGCATACTTCGTCATGCCCGTTCCGTCTTCAATGCTATGCACCATATGGTGGGAGAGAAAGAGTGTGAGCGTGCGAAAGATGCTTGACTTGTCAACGGTGACAAGCCGCGCTTCAAGGTCAGAAAGCGAGAGCGCGCAGTCAGCACGTTCCAATTCATTCAATACGAGTACGCGCACCGAGGTCGGTTTAATATGTCTAACGGTAAAGAGTTTGTCGTCAGTAGCTTTGTCCATACTATCTTATTTTATGCTACAAATGTAGTCAATTTGTCACAAGGAATGTCATTTCGTCAAGCCAAATTGGCACAAAAGGTGGACTAAGGGGAGACGATACGTTTTGGCACGCACGTTGTAATATTGGTAGTCGCAAGTCGGAAGCTCCGAGAAGTGCGGAAGATGAAGCAAACAACATTCTAAAACAACAAAAAAATATATACAATTATGACACGCTATTCACAAAACTGGTTACCTAACGTATTCAACGACTTCTTTGATAACAACTATATGCCACGCGTTAATGCTACAGCCCCTTCAATCAACGTAGCTGAGGACAACGAACACTACCACGTAGAAGTTGCCGCTCCTGGTATGACAAAGGACGACTTCAACATTCACCTCGATGAGAATGGTGACTTGGTCATCAACATGGAGAAGAAAGAAGAAGACGAACAGCACAAGGGCAAGAAGTACTTACGTCGCGAGTTTGCTTACACTAAGTATCAACAGACGTTGGTTCTGCCCGATGATGTTGACAAGACAAAGATTGGTGCAGAGGTTAAGCACGGCATCTTAAACATCACCTTGCCTAAGATAGCCGAGGCAGAAACCAAAGTAGCACGTACCATTGAGGTGCAGTAATATAAATTCGCGCTTTGCCGCGAACCCAATAATATAAAATCCGTGCTTCGGTAAAGCTCTTATAAGGGTTTATCGAAGCACGGATTTTTGTGTTGTTAGCTTTACAGATTTATTCTTGGAATGCTCATCAATCGACAATTCGTGTCAAGGCACTAATCCAATGATGATGGTCGCTAATGCCAATGTTTTTATTGTATTCATATTCTTTATAATTTTATATTTCTTAATTGTTACTTACCTATAGTGTATCTTACACCTACATTGAGATTGAAGTTCAGCGGTTTCTCCTTGTAGATAGTTTGGAGCGAAGAATGGTCGTCTAAATGATAGCTTACGCCCGGCTCTGCATAAATACCAACATTGTCAAGCACGTCAAACTGCACGCCGAAATCCACATTTACGGACATTTGCAAAGGCTTGCTATCAATGTTGACAGTCTTTTTCTTCTTTGTCGCATTATTGATGACATATTCTTTCGTGACATTTCCCGATACGCATTTTTCTGCAAGTACACCTGCCGAGCCATATAGATTAAACCTTTTGTATGACCATGCATTATATTTCATGTTGACAGGAATTCCTACATAGTTCAGCCTTTGCTCGCCCGTAAAGTAGTTCTCTTTTGTTCCGTCTTTCATGTCGGAAGAGAGACGAGTGTATGTAAGTCCGCTTTCGATGCTCCAATGCTCGTTAAGTGTGTATGCCACTTTCACACCAATGCGTACAGGCAAGCGGTGCTTGTATTCTGCCTTCACTTCCTTTCCCTGATTGAATATGTTGATACCGAGCATAGGGTTGTCCTCCCAGTCAGAATCATCTGGACCGGTTGCAACAACAGGATTGCCAATAGATGTTATGGTTCTTGATGACCCCATCAATCCCATTGCACTTGTACTTACAGTCCAACGTAGCGATGTGGACGAAGAGGCGTGACGCCTTGCGTCAGAGTTGTAAGCCACAAGACTGCCATAATTGCTGTTGTGATGAGAATTGTTTGCTTTCTTGCTCTCATTCTCACGTTTCGGCAAATTTTCTTTGTCGGCAGTTATATTCGTTTCTTTTGAACTGTTGGTATCATCCTCCTCAGGGTTGTCAGACGCTGTTTCCAAAGATTTCTCATCATTAGCATAAGATGACAATGTATTAATGTCACCAACAGATTTGTGTACTATGGTTGTAATGATGCGTGGCACAGGTGAGTTGTAGGCAATAGGATTATTGCCGTCGTCAGCAGCGATATTGCCTTTAGGGGATGGCTCTGCTGGTGTATGTGCTATTTGTAGATTTGTCATTTCTGATGGCGTTTGCCCATCGTTTGCGTATTCAGAATATATTGAATATCCTATCAACAAAGCCACGCTTGCAGCGGCTGCAGTATACGCTGTGCGCCGTAGCCAGTAAGTTTTGAAAGGTCTGCCGCCGTGTATATAGCCACCATTCTCATCAGTCGTTCCTTTGCGAATCTCCTCCCAAAGTCCTTTTGGTGCATCTTTCTCATAGTTGCCCAAACGGTCGTGTATGTCTTTTTGCCAATTATTTTTCATACGTTAAATGGAATTGATGGTTCTATAATGTTTTATCTTCTGCGCCAGCATTGATTTGGCCTTGTGCAGCTGCGAAGCTGAAGTATTCTCCTTTATGCCGAGCAATTGGGCTATTTCCTTGTGACTCTTATCGTCAATGACATAGAGATTGAATACAGTTCGGTATCCATCGGGCAACTCACGTATAAACTGATGAAGTACATCGGTAGGTATGTCCTCAGTCCCCATACTGTCGCCATCTGCAATGTTCATATCTTTATCATCGATACTATCAATGGGCAAACGGCTGTTGTTGCGTACAAACTTTAGGGTCTCATTGAGAGTAATTTTTGCCATCCATGCTTTCAAAGACCCTTCTCCACGATACTTGAAACTATCCAGAGAAGTAAATATCTTGATGAACGATTCTTGTAGCACGTCCTTAATGTCTTCGTCTTCTGTGATGTAGCGCGAGCAGAGTGCAGACAGGTATCGCACATGCTTGCGATAAATCCACTCGATGGCAGTATTGTCGCCATCGAGTGCCTTTCGCAACCATCGTTCCTCTTCCGTTTCTTTTCTGAATGTTATGCCGAACATGATGTTTGTAGGGTTAAAAGCTTTGGAAACAACGAAGTGCAAATGCCCTTACCATACAGCAAAAAGCATTTGCACTATCTCGTAACAACGAGTTTTTTATTCTATACGATGCAATAATGAGGGTGTTTCGGTATTGTACGCTGATGTGGCCGTATGCATTTTGAGCGACAGTTCGGCAGACTTTTTGCCACGGAACGACAGCCAATTGAGTTTTATCTTCAGTTCCTTAGGATGTTTCTTCCATAGTGAGTTGAGGTCAAATGCTATAAGTGCATCCCCCATTCTTCCGTTGGTGTCACCTTGGGCATTGTGGCGCAAGTCGAACTCATATACATTATCCTTGTTCACACCGCTCACAAGATTAATGACATGTTTGGTAGTTCCTCCCCACAATGTGCGTATGCGGAGCGTAACAAATCCGTCCTCGGCAACAGAAACCCAATCACGGACAATTTCAATAGGGTCATTTCCAAATGCTTTCGCATTTTTTTCTTCTGATCCTTGCGTCATTACTGGCTGTTTGGTACGGATGCTGTCAATCCAATTTACATACACACGCTGTTGGTTGCCTCCGTAGCTTCGTTCTTCTATCGTATAGTTCACCAAAGCCCTCACTTTCTTGTCTCCAAACGGTGAGGCTTTCATATTGGTAGGTACAAGCGACGTTGATTCATCAAGTTGCATGAAGAAGCCGTCAGGCGCAGAAGGATACACCGTTACAAGGGCAGTTGGGCGTCGTAACACCTCATTGTTATCATTGTAATCGCATGAGTTCAGCGTGAGCGAACTGGCTATCAGACCTATTGCCAGAATTGTTTTCTTTGTTATTCTCATATTTCTTGCTTTTTAGTTTCTACTTATTAAATCATCAAAAAGCAAGAATCTTGCCTGTAAAAAATAGTTTTTTATGAGATTTATCCTTGCTCCAACAAGTTCTTATCCGTCTTTACACCGCAAGATAACAGTTTTATCCCAAAAGCCAGCACAATCAATGAAAAAGCTGCGTTTATCAAGTAAAAAACAGTAAAACGTAGCATCGTAAACTATACAAAAATGCGTTTTAGAACAAAGGGTATGACATATAATCACACCCTACGTTCAAGGGAGTCGTTTCAACCGTACACCTTTATAAATTTCGCCCTATAACTTCCATTCACCACATTATGGGGTCGGTTAAAAGCGCCCCCTCCCAACCCTTATTTCGTGGTTCTTGATCATCAAGCATACTTGAATGTTCCAGAGTGCAACTTGTCTCTTTTTATATAGAGCGCCGAAAAAAATATGGGTATTAGAAAAAATTCTATAAAAATATTACCCCCCCAATAAAAAAATGTTATCTTTGCATTAACTTATATAAAATATTAAACACATGCCTCAAGGCATAATAACAAAGAACCGCAAAAAGCACTCAATAAGAACTCAAGAAATTAGAGAAAGAGCTAAATACCCTACCCTCAAAAAAACGGGGAAAAGCCCAAACTTTAAGTAGAACTGATATAAAGCAGAACACAGCTGCTGTATAATACAGATATCTTATGAGAATTACTAAAATATTACTAGGTGCCTTCTTGTCATTGACGAATACCCTACTATATGCTCAAACTGTAGCTATAAAAACTAACGCGCTTTATTGGGCAACCACTACACCAAATATCGGAGTAGAATTATCATTGAACAACAAGCATACCGCACAACTGTTTTATGGACTAAATCCATGGGAACAATCTGGTGGCGACCACTCTAAGCTCAGACATTGGAGCACAATGGCTGAGTATAGACATTGGTTTTGCCAGAGTTTCAATGGTTGGTTTGTTGGCCCCCATGTGATGGGTGGCGAATTTAATATGGGAGGTGTAGACTTACCATTGGGTTTGCTACCTAACCTGAAGAACCATCGCTACGAGGGTTGGTATGCAGGCGGTGGCATTTCGTGTGGCTACCAATGGCCAATATCTCGCCATTGGAACCTTGAAGCTTCGCTGGGCGTGGGATATGATTATATCAAATATGACGAGATGGAATGCGGAACTTGTGGCAAGAAATTAAAGAGTAGTCACAAGAACTATTTTGGTCCTACCAAAGCCGCTATATCATTGATTTATGTGATAAACTAATACGGAGAATATCCGTTGGCGGAATTTCAGGTTAACGAGTTAACAAGTTGACAAGTTAACAAGTAAGTATGCGATACACTATTTATTATGTTAAAGTCATAATGGTAAGAAGCTAAAAAAAACTTGGCAAACTTACCTGTTAACCCGTTAACTTGTCAACTTGTTTACAAATTCCGCCAACGCGTAGAGAATACTCCCCCAATCTTTTCCTAAGTATATATAAGAGCAAAGATATGAAACACAATATTCGATTCATATTACCGCTACTTACCCTTGCCGCAGTTACATGCTATGGGCAAGGCTGCAAGCGTGTGCATATAGCCAACGAAAGCATAACGATAGAGAATGTGAGGGTTAAGAGCATGGGCAAAAAGGTGACTCTTGCCATGACTGTGAACCTGGACAAGCTGAAGATGGGTGCCAACAACCAGTTTGTGTTCACACCAACCATAGCTACCGACGATGGCGAGGTGGTGATGCCAAAGATGGTGATAAACGGCAAACGACAGCACATAATGCAGCAACGCAACGGGCGAAAGGCGAAAAACGACGAGGCGTATGTGGTGAGGAGAGAAAACGGCAAGCCGCAGCAGATAGAATATCTGCAATCGGTGAGCTACGACAAAAGGTTGGGCAACTACAGGGTGAGCATAAGCGAAGACCTTTGCGGGTGTGGCGACAACATTGGCAACAAACACTATGAACTGGCTGAATATCGACGACCTACGGCAATGTATGTGCGTCCAGAGGTGGTGGCAGAGAAAATTCAGGAGCTGAGCAAAACGGCATACATTGATTTCCCCGTGAACCGCACAGAGCTGAATCCACAATACCGCAGAAACCCCGAACAGCTGGACAGCATAGTGAGAACCATCGAGGCGCTGAAGGCTGACAAGAATATCACCGTAGTGGACATCAATATTCATGGCTTTGCATCGCCTGAAGGAAGATACGAGAGCAACAACTATTTGGCGCAAGCACGTGCGAAAACGCTGACGGAATATGTGCAGCGCATGGTGAAACTCGATAAAGAGATATTCACTGTGTCGCATACCGCCGAAGACTGGGAGGGGCTGTGCAAATATATTGCCGGAAGCAACATGGAGCACAAGCAGCAGATACTCAGCATTGCCAACAACACATCGCTGAAGGAAGACGAACGCGAGGCACGGATAAAGGCTGAATATACCGAGGAATACAAGTTTTTGCATGCAACATGCTATCCTGCATTGCGCCACTCTGACTATCACATAAAATACAAGATTCGTCCATTCAATGTGGAAGAGGCAAAGAAACTGATAACAACTCGTCCGCAACTGCTATCGCAAAACGAGATGTTTATGGTGGCACAAACCTACGAGCCTGGCTCGAAGGAGTTTAACGAGGTGATGGAAATTGCGGTGCGTATGTTTCCTAACGACCCGACTGCCAACCTTAATGCTGCTTGCATGCGTTTGAATGCTGGCGACGCAGAAAGTGCCAAGCCATATCTCGACAAGGCTGGCAACAGCCCTGAGGCTGAGGCGGCACGGAAAATATATGAAGAGATTATTAAATGCGAAAAGTAAATAGCAACATTATTAAATGCGAAAAATAGATATCAACATTATTAATAACAACTCAAATTTCTGTTATGAAGATTTCTAAATTATTCCCCTTTGCATGTGTGGCATTGATGATGACCGCATGTGCTTCAGACAAAGATGAGATGGGTGGCGGCACAAAACCTGGTAGTGATCCGCAGTATCTCGCTGTGAACATTGTGAATGTAGGAGCTACTCCTACAACACGTGGTACTGATGACTATGAGAATGGAACTACGAAGGAAAGCACTATCAAAAAGGTGCGTTTCTACTTCTTCAACGGTGATGGTTCGCCATATCTTATTAAGAATCCTGGTATTGCGGGTGTAGAAGGTGGCGGAAACAAAAACTGGCTTGAGGCTTCTCCTGCTGACGACAGCTCAACTTCAGGCACACCATCACAGATAGAGAAGATTACGCAAACCGTGCTCGTAATCAATGGTGTTCAGTCTGCTGCTCCTGCTGCTATTGTGGCAGTTGTTAATCCTGAAACGGTTGATGCTAAAAAAATCCAAAGTGGTGAAACAATGAGATTGAGCGAACTTCGTTATTCTACAGTAGGTAGCCAATTCTACAAAAAGGATGCGTCTGGTGCTGTGTCTGACTTTGTAATGAGCAACTCTGTATATGTCAATGCAGGTGAAGATGTTTGTGCATCGCTTGTTGCAGGTCATGTAACAACTTCGGCAGAAACTGCCAGGACAAAACCAGTAGACCTCTATGTAGAGCGTGTTGTGGCTAAGGTTACTGCCGATGTTGACAAATCAGCCTTTAAGCTTGGCAATGGTACAGACTGGGATGCCACCAAATATGGTACAACAGCACCTGTTGGAAAATCCGGCGATTATGATGTTTATGCTGTTATCGATGGCTGGGGCTTGGCAAATGAGAATGGCAAGGCTGAGATAGAAAAGCAGGTAAATAAGACATGGACCGACGGAACTTTAGGTTTTACTCCTTGGACAACAGCCGACTATCACCGTTGTTTCTGGGAAACTTCAGTTGCATTTGATGCAGGCGCGGGCGGCAATCAGCCTGTTAATCCTACGTTTAACCAATTGAAAGCCAATATGCAGGACGTGTTGTACACATTGCCTAACACGCCTGATAGTAAAGTCACTGATTTGAAAGACAATGAGCTGACAAAGTTTGCAGTTGCAGCCACTCTCAAATACAAGGATGCTAGCGACAACTGGCATAATGCCGAAATTTGTAGATACAATGGTGTGTCTATTCTTGGAATTGACAATCTTAAAAAGCAGGTGGCATTGACATTCTCGCAGTATTACACAAGTACTGATGCCACAAATTATACTCAGCTTTCAAAAGATGACATCGACTTTAAGAATCCTGATGGTACTATGCAACAATATCGCGTAACTCCGACATTGGCAAACGACCCTGCTGGTACTAAGAAGTATTACACCAAGACAAATACTGGCACCACTCCTACTTTCACAGAAGTAGATAAGGCTACAGTATTGGCAGCCATTGAAGCAGAAAAGGCTGAAATCAGACTGGGCGGTAGAGCTTACTACTATGTTCCTATCAAGCACCTTGGAGGTCCTGGCGAACTTGCCGAATATGGTATTGTGCGCAACCACTTCTACAAGATTACCTTGACAGGCATCACAGGCTTTGGTACACCTGTATACGACCCCGAAAAGGTGGTTGACCCGATTGTGCCTACATACGAAGACACCTACCTTGCAGCACGCGTTCAGGTACTGCAGTGGCGTGTGGTAAACCAAAACGCAAGTCTTGGTAACTAACGGGTTGACGGGTTGACAGGTTAACAGGTTAACGAGTAAGTATGCAATACACTACGTCATAATGGTAAGAAGCTTAAAAAGGCTTGGCAAACTTACCCGTTAACTTGTCAACTTGTTTACTAATTCCGCCAATGCGTAAGCATAATGAAGTCGTCTAAACTTTTCTGACGAAGATTAGATTTAAACTTTTATCTCTTCTA
>OMDA01001106.1_pt1 | contig 11199 bp, 3 predicted proteins | sample 1645141 | NCBI WGS metagenome assembly OMDA01 (sample SAMEA103958151, study PRJEB25191) | human gut metagenome | reverse complement strand
ACCACCCTGAACCCGCCAACCTGAACCATGAACCCAATACAAAAACGAGCCCCTCGAAATGAGAGGCTCGTTTTTAAATGCCAAACTCCTATTTCACGACTTCATATGCTTCCTTGTCATTCGGTGCGCCGAAGGCAAGAGACGGGCTATCCTTCTCCGCTTCCTCTTCCTTCTCCCGTCCGTCACGGCCAAGCGTGCGGTCCTCATAAAGGCTCGCATTCATGACGCTTTCCGCTGTCATCGGGAAACGCTCGCCGTTCACGGTGAGGCCGTCTTTGACGCTCGTCATGACATGGTCGGTCGCAATATCATAGCCGCTGAGCGAAAGATTTCCGAAATGCTCCGCCTGGCTGCTGCCCGGATTCTTCTGGATCGTCACACGGATCTTATCCGTCGCAAGGACACTGTCTCCGCCGATCGCGGTATTCGTGAGGCCGAGAGGTTCCCTGCCTGTGAGATGCAGGTGCTCGACCTTGCTATCCTTCACAAGCGTGCCGCCCGCAGACGTGGAGTGAATGCCTGCGTAGTGCGCCTAGCTCTGGCCATCTGCGCCAAGGATGGTGACATGCTGCGCGCCGACGCCTGTGAGATCATCGATACCGATGTTGTCCGCAGAAATCTTGAGATCCGCCGCATTGCCTTCGCCATTTGCCAGCGTGTCGATCTCCACCTTCTTCGCAGAGAGTGTGACCTTTCCGCCCGCAGATGAGAGCAGCGCACTGCCCTTTCCGCTCGCATCGAAATCATGCGGCTTCGCCTCGCCCGTGACAAGACTGCCTGCCGCACCACTGCCGGTGACCGACCCTGCCGGCACGCTCGTATCCACGCCGTCCAGCTTGCCGACCGGCGAACGATCCGTGATGCGGATGTCTTCGCCCGCTTGCATCGTGATGTCTTTGGCAGAAATCTTTGCATTTTCTCCTTCGGCGAGGATGCTGCCACCGGCCTTGGCATTGAGGCTGCCGCCCGCGGTGATTTCATCCAACGTCGCATCGCCAGCGGCTTCTATCTTCGCATTGCCTTTGGCTGCCAGTTTTTTGATAGCGAGCTGGCCTTTCGCGTTGACGTCCACATTTCCCTCTTCGGATGTAAATTCGCTGCCAGAGAGGGATGCATCTTCGCTGTCCGTATAGGTGAGATCATCCTTCGCGGTGTATGTGCCGGAAGATAGCTTACCGCGGTTGGTAATGGTCATCGCTCCGATCTCTGCGGTATAGCTGCCATTGGTGAGCGTGCCCGCGTTGGTGATGTCCACTGACGCGCCGGTCATCGTTGTTTCGCTTGCCTCACTGTCAGCGCTTCCCTCATACGTGAGCGCGCCGCCTGCGGTATAGGTGCCATTTTCGATGGTGCCCTGATTCGTGATGCCCATCGTTCCCGCTTTCGCGGTGTATGTGCCGGAAGACAGCTTGCCGCGGTTGGTGATGGTCATCGTTCCAGTCTCTGCGGTATAACTGCCGTTCTCGACGGTTCCTTCATTCGTGATGCCCATCGTCTCCTTCGCAGTGTACGCACCGCCAGTCATGATGCCCTCATTGGTGATGTCCGCCGTGTTTCCGGTAAAGGTAGCACCGGAAATGATACCATCTTTCGCGGTGTGGACGCGGAGGGCTTCTCTTGCCTTGTAGCTGCCAGCTGAGATGTCTCCGCGGCTGGTGAGCGTGAGGTCTTCGGCTTCGATGGAAGTCTCACCCGATGACGCTTTGCCAAAGAGAGTGATGTCGGCATCACCCGTGGCATGTGCCGTGATGACCCCCGGCGTTTCGCTGCCGTTTTTGGCTTTTGTGCCGGTCACTTTCATGCCGAGGGACGCCCCATCGCTTGCGCCTTTGATATTCTTGGCGTTTGTGATGGTAATATTCTTCCCTTCGACGTTCGTATCGTGTCCGTCTTCGGCGAGGAGGCTGTTTTCGCCCACATCGAGATGGACATCGCCGTCGGAGGCGTAGACGGTGTTGATGACGAGGTCGCCGTCGCTCTTCTTGAGGGAAACGCCGTCTTTCGCTCTCGCAGTGAGGACGCCCTTCCCTGCCAGCTTCGCCTCTTGAACCGCTCCTTCGCCGGATTCAAGAACGATCTGCTTATCCGATGTCAACGTGACGCCGGCGACATTACCTGCCGCTTTGAGGCGGATTTCATCGCCCGCCTTGAAAGTGCTGTCCTCCGCTATGCTGCCTTCGGTAACGAGATAAATAGCGCCTTTGTCTGCGGTCGCTTGGAGCTTGCCTTTCGCTTCCGCATCAATCGCGCGGATGGAAGACACCTTGACGGTATTTTCATTTACTACGGTGAAATCCCCGCGCTCTGCAGCGGAGAGAGCCAGAAGCTGCTCACGGGTAAGCCTCGTCATGTCAGAGAGGTCGATGGTCATGCCAACCTTCTTCTGTCCGATACTCCCCTGCGCCTCGCCCGCAGTCAGGGTGACAGCCTTGCCGGAGACGTGCGGTGTGCCTTTCAGCGTGGTATTCGTATCTGTGATGCCTTCCTTGATGCTGCCCGGTGCGAAGGTGATAAGGAGATCCTTCGCCGACTTCGCAGAACCGACAAGGGCTTCTGCTTTTTCATCTTTCGTGAGGAATTTATCTTCCGAGAGATCGTCTTTGCTCAGTGCGGCGTTCCCGTAGATGTTCTCTCTCGAGCGCTGGATGCCATCGGTGTAGTCCTTCACTTCTTCGGCGGTCCAGCTGCCGACGCCTTCTGCAAGGAGCTTCTCATAGCGCGCCTGCTGTTCTTTGATGTAGGTCTTCACATCCTGTCCATCTGCCTCAAGCTGCCGGCGGGTCACATCATCGAGACTGTACTTGCCGTCTGCATCGATGTGCGTCCTCAAGGACTGGAACTCATTATACTTGCCTTCGACTTTGGCGATGAGGTGACTCTTCTGTTTGTTGATGGTCGCCTCACTGCCTTCGAGGACCGCCGCATTCGCCCAGCCGAGGAGCTTCGCCGCAGCATCCTCGTCATTGAGATCGGTGTAGTTGTTGTCGATGAAGGAACCATTCGTCTTCAGGCTGACATCGCCTTCCTTGGAAATGACACTGTCAAGGTACAGGTCGCCGCTGGTATTTTCGATAGAAATATGTCCTTCCGCGCTGGCTTTGAGCCCATAGTCTTTGCCCTCGTTCTGACCTGCTTCGATGAGGAAGCTGCCATTTGCGCCCCAGATAGCGCCACCGGAAGCGAGCTCGACGCGACCCGCGTGGACTTTCGTCCCGGCCTGCTGCGAGATGTCGCCCTCGGCCTGGATCGCAGCCGCACCTGCGGTGATGCTGCCCGCGGTGACGCCATGGTTCACGACCTTGACGCCGAAGTCTTTCGCCGCGCTGCCGCTGACGGTCATAGCATTCGTCTTGATGGCCGCATCCCGCGTGCCAGCGCTGCCCGTCGTCGCCGTCATAGTGAGCGTATTCGTATCGATGTAACCGCGTGCGCCCTGCTGGATACCGCCCGCCGAAAGCGTCGCTTCACCAAGGCCATTGGAAATCGTCCCATTCACGATGACGTTTCCCGTGCCGCCATTGACATTGAGCTTGCCACCGGTTTCATCGCCGATGAAACGGATACCGATATCATAGTCCGCCTTCTGCGAGTACTGATGAATGGTCGTATCGTATTTCTTTTCCACCAGCTTGTAGTCAAATTTTTTCGCCAGCCCCACCGTGTACCAGAGGCGTTTCGCCTTCTGCGTGAAGATCGACTCGGTTTTGTTGTTGATGGTCTTCGTCGATTCCTTGTATGCATCGCCTGTTGATCCGCCATTGAGGTCATTCGTCGTCGTGATGATGGCACCGCCATTCAGTGTGCGGGTATCCCCCTGCTTGTAATCCGTGATGGTGCCGCCCTGGTCCAGCACTTCCTGCCCGGTCGGTGTCTTGTTCTCGATGCCCCACCAGTCGACTTTGGTCTTGTGCAGTTCATAAGTCGTGGTATAGCTCCTATCCGTCCCGGTCTGGAGTGTGTAGTAGGAGCCTGCAACAGGCGTATAGGTACCATCCGTCCCTGCGGCCAGTACCGTATCCTGTGCATTGCCGGAAGGCGCACCATTCTGATAGTTCTGCACGCTTATATGGATCTTGCCGCCATCCCGGGTATAGGTGGTTTTGCGGGCAATCTTTCCATTTGTACGGTCGAGATCAGTGATTTCGATCCGCCCCTCGGTTCCTTCCCCTGTGGAGAGCGTCTTGAGCTCGATGTCCTTGCCGCTGTCGTTCTGGATGGAAATCTGTCCGTAGCCGTCAAGCGCTTCGATACGCGCTTTCGACTTGTCATTCGTCGTATTGATGATGGTCCCGACGATGGAGACTTTGCCGCCATGAACTTCGACATCACTGATAACGAAGCGGTCATTCGTCCTGTCATAGGACACGCTCTCGATTTCCTTCCCATCCTTGTCAGAGACGAGGATCTTCGCGCCGGATGGTACCATCGCTGCGTCCGTCACATCGACTTTCGCGCTGCCATTCATGTAGAAGAGCTTGTACCCCTTCGGGATGTTGATCGCGTGATCCGGGACGCCGCTCTGGATCTTGGAATTGATATTCACATAACGGGCAGAAATGAAGATGTTACCATTCGCGAGGATGCCGGTGCCAACATTGTGCAAGCTGCCGGTATCATCGAGCGGCGCGCCGCCGACGTGGAAAATGCTGTTCTTCTTGTCCGAGAGGGACTGGATGAAGTCGCCATTCTCCACCTTCATATCGACCGTGCCTGCGTAGATGGTGCCGTCATTGTAGACGTCGCCATTCTTGCTCTCCACCGTGACCGAGCCGCGCGGGTTGTAGATGTAGCCCGCAAGCGTCGTGGTCGAAGCTGCGTAGTGCGGCATATCGCCATCCTTGTAGTCCGATGGCTGGAAGGTATTCTTCACCGTGATGGAGGGCACCGCTGTATCCTGACGCGTCGTGACAGCAAAACCGACATTCCTGCTCTTGTCCTTATTTTCCTTTTCGATCGCTGCCTTCATATCTCCCTTGAGCTCGACGTCATTATAGAAAATCGTACCGCCCTGCCCGGAGCCATCGATGCCGCCGCGCCCGACGACCTGGATATCGCCGACCGTCAGCGTATTCGGAGACGCATTCGTGATGGAAACCGACGCATCGCCCCCCGCGTGGAGCGTACCGCTGCCAGAGACATTGTCCCCTTCAAAGAGGATGTCACCAAGCTGCGCCGTAACGTCATCGATCTTCATATTGTGCGTCATCTGCTGGTAGACATTTTTGTGAAGAAGATAGTACGATCCCTTTGTGCCTTCTGGAACCGGATTGCCATTGGCATCGACCGTGATGACAGACGCACCATCTTTCGTGAAGGTGCCATTCGCATCCGTGCCGCCATTCGTGTAGAATTTCTCCGTGGCAGAAATCTGGTTCGCAAGAAGCTCCTGATTCCCCGCGACCTGCTTCTGCCAGTCGATGGAAGCCTGTTTCTTCTGGTCGATCACTTTGCCTTTGGCATCGATGGCCGTACTATCATACTTCGTCACATCCGTATCGATCGTATCACTGTAGTTTCCATTGTACTTCGTGACCGCATCGCTGTACGCCTTCGCGCTGGCATCGGCTGCCTTCTGACTGTCAGTCGCTGCTTCCTCAGCCGCACGGTACTCAGACGCCGCGGTGTTGTACTTTTGGACAGCCGTCTCGTATGCTTTGTTGCATTCATTGTAATACTTGACACTCTCATCCAAAGGATTGTTCTGAATGTATGTCTCTACAGTTTGACTTCCCGCCTTCTGCTCGAGCGTCGCATACGCATTGTTCTTATTTCCTTCCGCTATATCTTTCTCACTGCCAGTCTGTTCCATAATGGTCTTCGCGGTATCGGCTTCTGTCTTTTTCGCATCTGCCTGCGACTGCAATCCGAGATAATTCGTATGCTCGGTGCCAAGCGCGGTGAGCTCCGTCTTTTGCTGATCCAGCTTCTTCTGATCCGCCTTACAGCTGTCAGTGATCTTCTGTTCCTGGCCCTTTGCATTTTCAAGGACTTTCTTCGCATCCTCAAGCTCTGACGTATCCGACGAGGGGAGCTCGATGAATCGCTTATTTCCTTTGTCATCGGTCTCGAAATATCCCAGCCCCTGCGCAGCCATTTTTTCTTCAAGGAACTGAATCTCTGCCTCATACGCAGCTTTGGTGGAATCATCCGCGCCGAAGTCAGCGAGCTTCTCGCGAAGGGCGGCGAGGCGCTCGGAGAGCTCCTTCCCTACGATGGTAGTGCCGCCATAGGTATAGGAAATATCGCCATCACTCTTGACCGTCGTCTCCCAGCTGCCCTGATTGTCCTGTCCGCCGATTGTGATGGACTTGTTTCTATGAATGCCCGTCTCGGCCTTGCCGTCCATAGTGACATCTGCCGACGAGGAGATTTCCTTGCGGCCGATGGAGCTGCCGTCTGCCCCGAGCGCATTCGCCACTTTGTTCACCCAGTCCTTCACTTCGCCCGAACCGAGCGCCGTGAGGCTGCCCGCTTTCGCTTTCAGGTGGATATCGCGGTCGCTTCGCATATTCGCCGCCGCATCCACAGTAAGCGATGCACGGCTGTCGATCTTCGCGACAGGATCCTTCTTGATGGAAATCGGGATTGCCGTCGCATTCAAGATGTCGCTGTGCGCTCTGGCACGGATGGTGCCTGTCTCGCCCCGGCTGTCGCGTCCAGCCATGGCGGAAATATCGCCCTTCGCCGTTTCCGCGCTGCCAGCAAACGATGTGTTCGCCAGACCCGTGTAAGTGACCCGGTTCTCTGAACCGGCATAACCCGCCGCGCCGTAGACATCGACCAGCGTATTACTGACAAGCTCGGCATCATTTTTCGTGCCGACCGCGATGGATCCGCCTTTATACGCGCTGCTGTACGGGCTCTGGGTCGCCCCCGAGTAAGAAGCAGTCTTGTCCTTCTCTTTGGCCTTTTCTGTCTCGCCCGCCAGAAGCCGGCTGCCTTCTCTGACATGCGCCGTGGTCGTCGCGGCGACGCTATTTGTATTCTTCACATGCGCCGCGCCGACGGCTGCGCCCGTGGAGAGCGTGCTTCTGTCTTTGGAAATCACATGGCTCGCCGCATCGATCGCGATGGCATTCTTATCGTAGAGCGTCTTCCCCGCTGCCTTTTCTTCCACGGTGAGGTCAGACGCATTCGCCTTAATGGTGACCGCATCCAGATCGACCGTCGTCACATGCGTGATGGATGTCTCATTCACGACGCCATTCCCGCTCGCGAGCGCTGCACCGATGCTGCTGACGTTCTTCTTGCTGCTGCTATCCCGCCATGCCTTTTCGGTGACATTTTCTGCGCGAATGGCTGTCTCTTCCGCTGTCGTGATGGTGCTGCCATGCCCTACGCTGACGCCCGCGTCCGATGCAACCTTGACTTTCGTCTCGCCGCCCGTACCGCTGACACCACCCGCGCTGACAGAGTCCATTTCGACATTTTCTGTATCGTTATGCTCCGCCGCGATGGTGGCCTTCTTCGCCGTCATGCCAGAAGCGCTGCCGATGGAAACTTTCGTTTCCTGCGCCATATCGACCGAAGCAAGTCAGACCGCACCGGAAACGACGCCGCCCGCACCTGCGATGGCCTGCGCGTACGCATTGTAGTCCTTCGAGTCCGCCGGTTTGTCCATGCGTACTCGGATCGCGAGCGCTTCATCCGCCGAGAGCTTCGCGTTATCGCCGACACGGACCAACGCTTTGTCCTTCGACTGTGCTTCAGAAATTGTGATACCGACGCCTGCGATGCCAAGGCCGGCAGAAACCGCCCGCGCCTCCAGGGTAGGGGTATTCTTCGATGTGATGGAAATGTTCTTCCCATGAATGGCGGTCTGATTTCCTACATCTGCCTTCGCTGCCACCGCTGAAGAAAGCGCCACGCCCGTACCGGTTCCGGCATAGGTACCAAGCGCCGCACCGACCGCCTTTGCGGAGAGCTTCGTATCTGCTTCCGCATCGATCTTCGCCTCTTCCTTCGCGTCGATGGACGCCCCATCACCCATACCAGCTTCAGAAGAACCATCGACATGTGCCGTGATGACCGCGCCATTCAGAGCTCCCGACAGCGCAACCGATGCGCCCGCGAGCTTCGCATCGAGGCCTCGTACATTGCTCGAGGTAATAGCCGTTTGTCCGCCGGACGTGATGGACGATCCCGTCCCCGCCAGCGCACGGACGATGCTCTTGTCCATCCAGGTCTCTTCCGTCCCCTGAGCGGAGATACCGCCGGAGAGGGACGCACCGACGATGTCACTCTTCATCTGGTGGTCAGACGCCGCAGAAATCTTGACATCCCCCGCCGACTGGATAGAAGAATTCTCTCCCGTCTTCGCCTGCGTCAGGGTATCCGTGCGGACGACATTGACCGAGATGCCCGCCGCGCTGCCGCCTGCGCTGACATTCCCCATGATATTGGACACAGCAAGCTTGTCATCGGCTGCCACGCGAACGCTGCCCACCGAGACCTTACTGCCTGCGCCGATCTGGGCGAGCGTACCCTTTTCGCCCATATCCGGCGTCTCGCTCTGGAATGTCGTTCCCAGTTTATTTTTCACATCCGTAAGCGCATTTGTATTTTTCTGGTACACGTCCATGGCATTGCCCGTCTGGGACTTGTTGATTTCGCCATTCACCCAGTCGTCCATGGAGCTTTCACCGCCATCCTTACTGGTCTTGCCCGAGAGCATGGCGGCATCGCTGTCACTCATGATACTGCCGAAGCTGTACACCGAGACACTGCCCGCTACGCCGAATCCGCCCACAGCCGCCGCGATAGCATTCGTGGAAATGCCGTCCATATGGTCTGCTGCATCGATCACCAACGCACCATCCGTGTGGAGCTTGTTATTCCGTCCGAGGAAGGCATTGGTCTGCGTGCGAATCGTACCGATATCTGCCGCCGCCCCCAGTGCTCCTGCACCGACCGCCGCGCCTGCGACCGCACTCGTCATCTTGTCGATATTGTGCTTCGCCTCGACCGTGACATCGCTGCCTTTTTTTATCTGCCTGATTGAAGGAAACGTCATCTCCCGTGTACGCCTTGGTGACAGCGGAGAGATTCGTCACATTCACTGCGCCCGCAAGACCGGCATAGAGCCCGCCAGCGGCCTGCACCGTCACATTTGTGAGGCTTTCCTTATTCTCCGCGGAGATCTTCGTCTTCCCCGCGGTATCAAGAGCAGCGCTTCCACCCAGGAAGGCTTCCGTATCTTTAGAAATATTCGTCACGACGATGGCTGCGCCCGCGCCGCCGCCGGAAACGCCGATGGCTGCGCCGCCATTGACGCCTTTGAGCGTTGTCTCATTGCTGGCCGTGACCGCAATCCCCTCTGCATCCGCTGTTTTCGCCGAGAGCTGGCTGCTGCCTGCGGCATAGGCTTTTGTGGTCGTCTTCAACACATTGACACCCACGGTGCCAGAGAGCGACGCCGTGCCGCCCACCGCGCCAGCGACCGTGCTATAGTCCACATTCGTCAGCTGGGATGCAGAAATATTGACTTTCTTCCCGCCATTGATGACCGCTTTCTCATCTGCATAAGCTGCGGTATCTCCCGTAAAGGAAACCGTGGAGTTCGTGAGATCCATGCCGACAGTTCCACCACCGCCGACGCTGCCCGCGGCTGCGCCCTGTGTGAAGTTCGAATGTGCGAGGATATCCACGCCATTCACTGCACTGACCTGCGTATTCTTACCCACATGCGCATCTGTCGTATGCGTCACGAAGGTTTCCGATGCCGCTCCGGCAAGACCTGCCGTACCAGCAGCGCCGAGACCAGCCGCTGCCGTCACGCTGCTGCTGGTGTTATCTGCTTTGACCGTGAGGGTATCGCCCGTGACGTTCGCACCATCCCCCACAGAGGCACTGACCTTCTTATCCACGACTTCGACCGCCGCGGTGAGACCGACACCGGTATTTCCGCTGGCAGCACCACTGCCTGCGACGGTGTTCAGTTTCGTTTCATCCTTGGCAGTGACAGAGACAACACCGGCCTCCGTCACTTCACTCTGCTGCCCGATGTATGCTTTCGTATCGGTCGCGATCGAGTGCGCGCCTGCTGCGCCCGCCCCAGCGAAGGATCCGGCGCCGCCTGCGCCTGTCGCCGCGATGGACGTCATGTGTTCCGCCGACTCCGCGTTCACATGCGCGGAAGAAGCATTCGTGAGAGATGCGCCGTCTGCAAGACCCGCGTAGGTGTGGCCCTTGTAGGTCTGGACATCGACAGCCGCCCCGAGGCCGCTCCCTGCGGAGAGGGACACGCCGCCCGCAAGACCGAAGAGTTTCGCGGTGCTTGTCGCATCTACCTGAGCCGCCTTCTGCCCCGCATCGTACTTGCCCTTGCCGATGGTGGCATCAGTGGTCTGGTTGATGACATTCACGGTGACAGAGCCGGAGCCGGCGAACTGCGAGGTGCCGCCCGCGAAGCCGACAGCGACGGTCTTGGCGGTCTGGTCGCTTTCGGAAGCGTCACCGTTGTAGGAATTGTCTGCTTTGACGGTGATGCCGTCTGCGGTGATGGTCTTTTCCTTCGCTTCATCGCCCGTGAGGCTGGCGCTGACTGCCGACTGGTTCACCATGACGCCGATGGATGCGCCGGCAGAGTTTCCGCCGATCGCTGCACTGCCTACGCCGATGGTCGCATTGCTGCCATTCTTGGCGAGGACGAAGAGCGCCCCTGTCTTCATGTCATTGGCATTGGAAATATGGGCATCGGTTGTCGTGTGGATCCAGTTCCCGCTCGCCGAGAAGGCCGCCGCGAGTTTGCCCGAACCTGCGCCCGCCGCCACGATGGACTGGATCTCGCTCGTCTCATCTGCGGTGACAGAGAGCTTGCCCGCCTTTTCGCCTTCCGCTGTCCCAGCCACTTCGCTGTTTTCCAGATATGACTTCGTATCGCCTTTGATGAGGTTTGCTGCGATGGACGCGCCCACCGCCGCGCCGTTTCCGCCGCCGGATACCGCTACGGCACCGGTATAGGAATCAATCGTGCCTTGGTCTTTGGCAGAGATGGTCGTCGCCTTGTCTGCCTTGAGGCTGCCACCTTTGACGTGCGCATAGGTGGTATTATCCACCCAGTTCAAGCTGATCTGGCCTGCGACGGCACTGCCCTTCGCCGCGCCGCTGCCGCTCGCTGCGATGTTTGTGATCTTCGCCGCATTGTCTGCTTCGACGGTCAGCGAGGTATCGTCTTTTTCCCTGCCTGTGAGCTTGAGG
>OMDA01001099.1_pt1 | contig 11264 bp, 8 predicted proteins | sample 1645141 | NCBI WGS metagenome assembly OMDA01 (sample SAMEA103958151, study PRJEB25191) | human gut metagenome | reverse complement strand
AAGATGATTATCACCGGCGACATGACGCAGGTGGACCTGCCGCGCGGCACGCAGAGCGGACTGCGCGAGGCGCTCGGTATCCTGGGCGGGGTGGAAGGTATCTCGGTGGTCAACCTGACACAGACCGACATTGTGCGCCACAAGCTAGTCACCAAGATAGTAAAGGCATACGAGAAATTCGACAAATCGAAGAAAGAATGATGATTTTTCAACTGCAATGTTGTCCGTTATGTTTAAAATAACTACATTTGCAGGCAATTATCACTTTGGCGATAACGACAAAGATTTATCTGACTTTTAATAAACATAAAGTAATGAAAGCATTAACAAACACTGATTTTCATTTTGAAGGACAAAAGAGCGTATATCATGGAAAAGTACGCGACGTTTACAACATCGGCGACGACCTCATCGTGATGGTCGCCACAGACAGAATCTCTGCTTTTGACGTAGTACTGCCAAAGGGAATCCCTTTCAAAGGTCAGGTGCTCAACCAAATTGCAGCAAAATTCCTTGACCATACAAACGACATCTGTCCAAACTGGAAATTGGCGACTCCAGACCCACAGGTCACCGTCGGTCTGAAGTGTGAAGGCTTCAGAGTGGAGATGATCATACGTTCCATCCTCACTGGTTCGGCATGGCGCGAATACCAGAAAGGCTGCCGCGAGCTGTGCGGAGTGAAACTCCCCGACGGAATGAAAGAGAACCAGCGCTTCCCGGAGCCGATCATCACACCGACCACTAAGGCCGACGAGGGACACGACATGAACATCTCAAAGGAGGAAATCATCGCCCAGGGTATTGTTAGCGCAGAAGATTACGCCGTGATGGAAGACTATACGAGAAAGATCTTCGCCCGCGGACAGGAAATCGCAGCCCAGCACGGACTTATCCTCGTTGACACCAAATACGAGTTCGGAAAACGCGACGGCAAGGTCTACCTGATCGACGAAATACATACGCCAGACTCAAGCCGCTATTTCTATGCCGACGGATACGAGGAGAAATTCGCAAATGGCGAACCGCAGAAGCAGCTCTCGAAAGAGTTCGTACGCCAGTGGCTCATCGAACACAACTTCATGAACGAGCCGGGACAGGTGATGCCTGAAATCACCGACGAATACGCTGAGAGCGTGAGTGACAGATACATCGAGCTCTACGAGCACATCACAGGCGAGAAGTTCGACAAGGCTGCCGAGACAGGCGACATCGCGGCACGAATAGAGCGCAACGTTGCAGAGTGGCTCGCTGCATACAAGAAATAACATACACATCCCCCAAATACCACACGCGTCAAAAATATAATGTACGGACAGGAAAAGATAAACCCATACGAGCAGAGCGGTCAGAAGACAGCGCAAGTCGAGCAGATGTTCGATGCCGTGGCACATTCCTATGACACGCTGAACCACCGTCTCTCCTTCTGCATAGACAAGTATTGGAGAAACCACGTGGTCAGGAAACTGCAGGCTGTCCGTTCCGCTGACTCTGTACTCGACGTGGCGACAGGCACCGGCGACCTCGCCATACTGGAAGCCAGGAAACTCAAACCGGGCAAAGTGGTGGGTATCGATATCTCAGAGGGCATGATGCAGGTGGGAAGAGAAAAAGTGAAAGCGGCAGCCCTGCAGGATGTGATAAGTTTCCAGAGAGAAGACTGCCTCTCGATGACATTCCCAGACGCAAGCTTCGACGTGGTCACGGCAGCATTCGGCATACGGAACTTCCAGGACCTCGAAGCTGGACTGAGAGAGATGTACAGAGTGCTCAAGCCCGGAGGCACACTCTGCGTGATAGAGCTCACAAGACCCGTACACTTCCCCGTGAAGCAGCTCTTCACGCTATACTCACACACGCTACTCCCCCTCTACGGGCGCATGATATCAAGAGACAAGAGCGCATACAAGTATCTCATAGCCACCATAGAAGCCTTTCCGCAAGGAGAGGTGATGGTGGAAATACTGAAGAAAACAGGATTCAGCACCGCCGGTTTCAAACGTCTTACGTTTGGAATCTGCACATGTTATACAGCAATAAAATAATAATGACTTATGGACAAGTATGGACTAATCGGTTATCCTCTCGTGCATTCATTCTCCAAGAGCTTCTTCAACGAGAAATTCCAGAATGAAGACATAGACGCAGAGTATATAAACTTCGAGATCAAGACAATCGATGACCTGCCCGAGGTGCTGGCGACGAATCCTGAACTCAAGGGACTCAACGTCACGATACCCTACAAAGAGAAGGTGTTGAGCTTCCTCGACTATGTCAGCGTGGAGGCAAGAGCCATAGGCGCCGTCAATGTGATACGGGTGGAGAGCAAAGGCGACGACACATTCCTCAGGGGATACAACAGTGATGTCATCGGCTTCACGAAGAGCATAGAGCCGCTGTTGGAAAGCCACCACAAAAAAGCCCTCATACTCGGCACAGGAGGAGCGTCGAAAGCCGTAAACTACGGACTGAAGTCATTGGGGCTGGAAACGCTGCTCGTAAGCCGTTTCGAACGCCCGGGAACAATACAATATAAAGATGTGACACCTGAGGTCGTGAAGGAATACAACGTGATAGTGAACTGCACACCATGCGGACTCTATCCCCACACCGATGAATGCCCGGACCTGCCATACGAAGCCATGGACAGCCACAACCTGCTCTACGACTTGCTCTACAACCCCGACGAAACACTCTTTATGAAGAAAGGTAAAGAACAAGGGGCAATGACGAAGAACGGACTGGAAATGCTGCTCCTGCAGGCTTTCGCAAGCTGGGACTTCTGGCATGGCAAAGACAAAGTGTGAGAACAGGCTAAGTTCCATTTATTAAGCAAATATAAAACAAGAACAAGATGGATAAATCAAACAGGTATATGATGCGTGGCGTGAGCGCAGCAAAAGAAGACGTGCACAACGCCATAAAGAATATCGACAAAGGAATATTCCCGCAGGCTTTCTGCAAGATAATACCCGACGTGCTCGGAGGCGACCCCGAATACTGCAATATCATGCACGCTGACGGAGCCGGCACAAAATCATCGCTTGCGTATATGTACTGGAAGGAGACCGGCGACCTCTCTGTATGGAAAGGCATAGCCCAGGACGCCATCGTAATGAACACCGATGACCTGCTCTGCGTGGGAGCCGTGGACAACATCCTCGTATCTTCAACCATAGGCAGAAACAAAATGCTTGTGCCGGGAGAAGTAATTTCGGCAATCATCAACGGTACAGACGAACTTCTCCAGCAGATGCGCGAGATGGGAATAGGAATATATCCTACAGGAGGTGAGACTGCAGACGTGGGCGACCTCGTCAGGACCATCATCGTGGACTCTACCGTGACCTGCAGAATGAAGCGCAGCGACGTGATAGACAACGCAAACATACGTCCGGGCGATGTAATCGTAGGATTGTCATCATGCGGACAGGCTACATACGAAACCTCATACAACGGAGGAATGGGAAGCAACGGACTGACCAGCGCACGTCACGACGTGTTCTCAAAATACCTGGCAGAGAAATATCCGGAAAGCTACGACCACGCCGTTCCTGAAGAACTTGTATACAGTGGCGCAAAGCGACTCGACGACGAAGTGGAGGGTAGTCCGGTGAATGCCGGAAAACTAGTGCTCTCGCCAACACGTACCTATGCCCCAGTGATAAAGAGACTGCTCGACGAGCTGAGGCCGGAAATCCACGGAATGGTGCATTGTACGGGAGGAGCGCAGACAAAGGTGCTACATTTCGTGAATGACAACTGTAAGGTGGTGAAAGACAACATGTTCCCAGTGCCACCACTTTTCAAGACCATTCAGCAGCAGAGCGGCACCGACTGGAAGGAAATGTACAAAGTGTTCAACATGGGACACCGCATGGAAATCTATGTGCGACCAGAAATTGCCGACAAGGTGATAGAGCTGAGCAAGAGCTTCAACATCGATGCACAGATAGTAGGACACATAGAGGAAGGCAAGAAGAGCCTTACCATCAAGTCGGAATTCGGAGTATTTGAGTATTGATAGTAAGTTGACAAGTAAACGAGTTGACGAGTAAACAAGTAAACGAGTTGACAAGTTACGGAATAGATAAGTAGAAAGGCAGACGAGTTGACAAGGAGGTTCCTATTGACTGCTGACAGCAATCAGAAGCGGCAAAACTCCTCGTCAACTCGTCAACTTTTTAAAACCACATCCATCATGTTTCAGAATTTTATATCACAGTATCTTGCAACTACCGGCTATCTCGAATTCCAGCCCAAGGCGGTAATGTTCGACATGGACGGCGTAATCTACGACAGCATGCCATACCATGCCCGCAGTTGGCACACCGCCATGCAGTCAATAGGCATAGAAATGCCGCCAGAAGACGCATACCGCTACGAGGGGATGAGGGGAGTGGAAACCATACAGCAGCTCTTCATTAAGCAGCGCAGCGAGAACATATCAGAAAAGGAAGCCCAAAAAGTATATAAACTAAAATCGGACGCTTTCAACGCCTGTCCCACACCATCGCTGATGCCAGGCATTAAAGAACTTATGGAAAAGGTAAAAGCCTCTGGGCTGAAGATCGTGATAGTGACTGGCAGTGCGCAGCACACACTCCTCGACAAACTCGACCGCGACCTCAAGGGACTTGTAAACCGCGACCTCGTAGTATGTGCAAATGATGTGGAGAAAGGCAAGCCAGATCCAGAACCTTATCTGAAAGGACTGCAGAAGGCAGGAGTAGAACCATGGCAGGCCATAGTGGTGGAAAACGCCCCACTCGGAGTACGTGCAGCAGTGGCAGCCCATGTGTTCACCATTGCCGTAAACACAGGTCCATTGCGCGACTCCATACTGCTGGCAGAAGGGGCAAACATGATATTCCCATCCGTCGCAGCTCTCGCCGGCGAATTCAGACTGGAATAGCAGACAAGTTGGCACACATCCCGGCAACGCTCAGTGAAAACCTTCCTCAACAAAAAAATACCAAATCTTGCCCATATAGAGAAAAAGGATTAACTTTGCAGAATTATTGCGCTTATGCAAAAGCAAAGAAGAAATAGCGGCAATGGATTAGGAAGCAAACAACAAGAATATAAAGCAAACAAAACGACATAATATATGGAATTAGCAAGCAAATACGATCCACAAAGCGTGGAGTCGAAATGGTATGAATATTGGCTTGACAACAAACTGTTTAGCAGCAAGCCTGACGGAAGAGAACCATACACAGTGGTAATACCTCCACCAAACGTGACAGGAGTACTACACATGGGACACATGCTCAACAACACCATACAGGATATCCTGGTGAGAAGGGCACGTATGGAAGGCAAGAACGCATGCTGGGTGCCTGGCACCGACCACGCCTCTATCGCTACAGAGGCAAAGGTGGTGAATAAACTTGCTCAGGAAGGCATAAAGAAAACCGACCTTACACGCGACGAGTTCCTCAAGCACGCATGGGCATGGACAGAAGAGCACGGAGGAATAATCCTGAAGCAGCTCAGAAAGCTCGGTGCTAGCTGCGATTGGGACCGCACAGCTTTCACAATGGACGAGACCCGTTCGAAGAGCGTGATAAAAGTATTCTGCGACCTCTACAACAAAGGACTCATCTACCGCGGAGCAAGAATGGTGAACTGGGACCCACAGGCACAGACCGCACTTTCAGACGAAGAGGTGGTGTACAAAGACGAACACTCGAAACTCTACTATCTGAAATACAGAGTGGTTGAAAGCGACGTGGAGAGAAAGAGCGAAGGCAACGTGATGCACAAAGACGAGAAAGGCTACTACGCTGTGGTTGCCACAACGCGCCCTGAAACAATCATGGGTGACACGGCAATGTGTATAAATCCAGACGATGAGAAAAACACATGGCTCAAAGGAAAGCACGTGATAGTGCCGCTGGTGGGAAGAGAAATACCTGTAGTTGAAGACGGTTACGTTGACATAGAGTTTGGTACGGGCTGTCTGAAAGTGACTCCTGCCCACGATATCAACGACCATGCCCTCGGACTGAAACACAACCTCGAGACCATCGACATATTCAACGATAACGGCACAATAAGCGAGGCCGCAGGAATGTATGTGGGCATGGACCGCATGGACGTGCGCAAGCAGATAGAGAAAGACCTCAAGGAGGCTGGACTCATGGAGAAAGTGGAAGACTACAACAACAAAGTGGGCTTCTCTGAACGTACCAACGTGCCAATCGAACCTAAGCTCAGCACACAGTGGTTCCTGTCTATGCAGCACTTCGCCGACGAGGCGCTGCCACCAGTGATGGACGACGAGATAATGTTCTATCCGTCAAAATATAAGAACACATACAGACATTGGCTGGAAAACATCAAAGACTGGTGTATCAGCCGACAGCTATGGTGGGGACACCGTATCCCGGCATATTATTACACTACGGAAGAAGGCAAGAAAGACGTGGTGGTGGCTGAGACAGCAGAACTGGCTTTGGAAGAGGCGCGCAAGAAAAATGCCAACCTCAGTGCCGGCGACCTGGAGCAAGATAGCGACTGCCTTGATACATGGTTCTCTTCATGGCTGTGGCCAATCTCTCTGTTCAACGGAATTCTCGATCCCGACAACGAAGAAATGAAATACTACTATCCAACTAGTGACCTCGTTACTGGTCCGGATATCATCTTCTTCTGGGTGGCACGTATGATTATGGCTGGTTATGAGTATAAGGGAAAGATGCCATTCAAACATGTATACTTCACGGGTATCGTGCGCGACAAACTCGGACGCAAGATGTCGAAGAGCCTCGGAAACTCACCAGATCCATTGGTACTCATAGATAAATACGGAGCCGATGGAGTACGCATGGGAATGATGCTCTCTGCACCGGCAGGAAACGATATCCTCTTCGATGAGAGCCTCTGTGAACAGGGACGAAACTTCAACAACAAGATATGGAACGCATTCCGTCTCGTGGAGGGATGGGAAGTGGCAGATGGCACTCAGCCAGAGGCAAACAAGATTGCTGTGGAGTGGTTCAATGCCAAGCTGCGTCAGGCAAATGCCGAAATAGACGACCTGTTCAAGAAATACCGTATCTCAGAAGCTCTGATGACAGTCTACAAACTTTTCTGGGACGAGTTCTCAAGCTGGCATATGGTCAGCCTATCAACAAAACCACATATGAAGCAACACTCAAGTTCTTTGAAAATCTGCTTAAGATGCTCCATCCGTTCATGCCGTTCATCACAGAGGAACTGTGGCAGCACATTTACGAGAGAAAGGACGGAGAGTCAATTATGCGCGACAAACTGGAAATCTCAGCTCCTACAGGCGAAGACATGAAACTTATCGAAGACATCGAGAGCGTGAAGCAGATCGTGGCAGGAGTGAGAACAGTGCGCAACCAGAAAAACATCGCCAACAAAGAGACACTCTCGTTGCAGTGTGTAGGTGAAAACGCTTTGAAAGACTACGACAGCGTGGTTGGCAAGATGGCCAACCTGACGAGCATCGACGTCGTGACAGAGAAGGACTGTACTGCAGCAGCCTTCATGGTGGGCACGCTGGAATATGCAGTGCCGTTGGGCGACATGATAGACGTGGCTGCCGAGATAGAGAAGATGGAGGCACAGCTGAAACATCTCGAAGGCTTCCTCGCCGGAGTTTCCAAGAAACTCTCAAATGAGCGATTCGTTGCCAACGCACCGGAAGCAGTGGTGGCTCTTGAGCGTAAGAAGCAGAGCGACAGCATGGAGAAGATTGCTGCGCTGAAGGAGAGCATAAGCTCACTAAAAGCACAGAAATAACAGTCATGGCTTGACTGTTTTGACAATGACAAAAGTGTATAAATGATTGAAGGACAGGTTGTTTAGACTTGTCCTTCAAACATTTAGAGTATACTATGCTTCACTCGTCAACTTATTTCTACACAAATACAATAATTTGGCTTTCCTTTCGTTAAATATATCATATGAAGAAGATAATTATACTCTCGATATTAATCTGTTTTGTGTGCATAAGCGCATTCTCGCAGACCTTCACCCTACAGGGAAGAGTGACCGACAGCAACAACAATCCCGTGGAACTTGCCACAGTGGCAGTGGTGAAACAGGGGAGAGTGACGCTTACGAACCTGAAGGGTGAGTTCTCACTGCATCTCAACTCCGCAGACAGCGTGGTGGTGAGATTCTCTATGGTGGGCTACAAAACCAAAACACGCGTGTTGCGCAAACCTAAAGGAAAGCAGACTTTGCTCATACAACTCTTCGACGACAACAACGAATTGGGCGAGGTGACAATCACGGAGAAGAGAAGACAAACCGGCACTACTGAGCAACTCGACGTGAAGAATGCCACGAATACACCGTCGGCAACCGGAAATGCTGTGGAAGAACTCATACAGCAGCAGGCGGGAGTGTCAACCCATAGTGAGCTTTCGTCGCAATACAATGTAAGAGGAGGTAGCTTCGACGAAAACAGCGTATATATAAATGGTGTGGAAATATACCGCCCGTTCCTCGTGAGAAGCGGACAACAGGAAGGACTCTCAATCATCAACCCCGACATGGTGAAGAGCATCGGTTTCAGTACCGGAGGCTTTGAGGCTAAATATGGAGACAAAATGTCGTCAGCACTCGACATCACATACAAACAACCCAAGAAATTCGAAGCCAAGGTCACTGCCAGCATGCTCGGCGCATCGGCATACGTGGGATTCAGCAACAAGAAATTCTCATGGAGCAATGGTCTGAGATACAAGACAAACAAATACCTGCTCGGTTCGCTCGAAACTAAAGGAGAGTATAGTCCGAGTTTCCTTGATTATCAGACTTATCTCACATATAAGCCCAACAAACGATGGGAGATAGAATTTATGGGCGATATCTCTGACAATCACTACAATTTCACACCTTCTGACAGAGAAACCAACTTCGGAACGATGGAGAATGTAAAATCATTCAAAGTATATTTCGACGGTAAGGAAAAAGACCTTTTCCGTACTTACTTTGGCACATTTACAATCACAAGACTATTTGGCGCAAAAACACGACTGTCGCTCATCGGTTCTGCATACAGTACCAATGAGCAGGAAAAATACGACATACAGGGACAATATTGGCTTACACAGACGGAAACGAGCGAGAATCTCGGAGTGGGCACATATATGGAACATGCACGCAACTATCTGAAAGCCAATGTGAAAAGTCTGAAGTTGGCTTTCTCTCACAAGGCAAAACGCCACGAAATACTCGCCGGACTGGCATACAAAATTGAACACGTGGACGAATATAGCAAGGAATATGAAATGCGAGACTCCAGCGGATATAATATCCCACACACCGGTGAAGACATGAAGATGATTTATTCGCTTAATGCCCGAAACAAACTTAACGCAAACAGACTGGAGGCTTATGCTCAGGATACATATAAATTCATGAGTCCAGGACAGCATACGTTCTTCACACTGAACTATGGTATAAGGTTTAGTCACTGGAACTTCAACCGTGAGACGATAATCAGTCCGAGACTCTCGCTGAGCATAGTTCCGCCTTTCAACAATGACGTGACATTCAGGTTTGCAACAGGATTATACTATCAGGCACCATTCTTCAAGGAACTAAGAGACACCACTACAGTGGAGGGGACAACATACGCCACTCTAAACAAGAAGATAAAAAGCCAGAGGTCTATACACTTTATCGCTGCCTACGACTATAAATTCAAACTCAATGACAGACCATACAAATTCACAGCCGAAGCTTACTTCAAGGCACTTGGCAACATCGTGCCATACAGCGTGAACAACGTGAAGATAGTATACGACGCAAGCCAGCAATGCAGTGGACATGCTCTCGGACTTGACATGAAGCTATATGGCGAGTTTGTGCCTGGTGCAGACTCATGGGTGAGCCTGTCGGTGATGAGTACCAAAATAAATCTGAAAGGCAAGAGTATACCTATGCCAACAGACCAAAGGTATTCTTTAAACCTTTATTTCACCGACTATTTCCCTGGAACAGACAAGTGGAGAATGTCGCTCAAACTGGCGTTTGCAGACGGTCTGCCCTTCGGTCCTCCACACAGAGATCTCTCGCAGCAGCAGTTCAGGGCTCCTGCATACAAGCGTGCTGACATCGGCATGAGCTACAGACTTTTCGACAGAGAGAAGAGCGACAAAAAGAAATCTGTATTCAAGAACGTATGGCTGGGCATCGACTGTCTCAACTTGTTTGGTATAAACAACGTGAACTCTTACTATTGGATAACGGATGTGACCAATCAGCAGTATGCCGTGCCAAACTATCTTACTGGAAGGCAGATAAACGCAAGGGTGTCAGTTGAGTTCTGACGCTACTTGCTCTGCAGAATTCTTTACTTCAGCAGTATAACATTCATCAGATAGGGGATGTCTGTTTTTCAGTTGAAAAATACCTAAAAATGATTATTGCAGGATTGCAAAATAATAATTTACTTTGCATGCTGAATATAAAGGAAGTGGAAGATGAAGAGTCAAAAACTATATGAAGCCGATGATAAGCTTATCGTGCTTATCAGTGACAACTATAACGTACTGCAAAGTCTTGGCAGTTTTGGTATTAATCTTGGCTTTGGAGACAAGACCGTGAATGAGGTGTGCGAGGCGCAAGGTGTTGATACTTACACATTTCTGGCAATCGTTAATCTCGTCATTAATGGCTACAAGGCCTTCGATGACTTCTCGAGATTGTCTATACCTACTATCATGCATTATCTTCATGCCAGCCATGAGTATTATCTTGATTTCCAGTTGCCTTTTATACGTAAGGAACTCGTAGAAGCATTAGACGAGAAGGACAATCTCGCTCGTCTGATAATCAAATTATATGATGAGTATGCCGAAGAAATCAAGAAGCACATGAAGTATGAGGAGAAATTCCTTTTCCCATACGTGGAGTCGCTTCTCGACAAACAACCGCTGCCAAACTATGACATTGATACATTTTCAAAACATCATGGTCAGACTGACCAGAAACTGCGAGAACTGAAAAACATCATAATCAAATATCTGCCTAGCGATGGATTGCGCAATAACCAGCTGTCTGCCACTCTCTGTGATATTTATAATAACGAGGAGTGGCTTGCCAAACATTCTGACGTGGAAGAAGAAATAATGATTCCTGCCATCCGTACGCTTGAGAAGAAATTGAAACAGAATGATGTGTCTGCAAAAATTTCAAGCATGATAAACACTAACCCTGGAAACCAGGACGCATTGAGCGAGCGCGAGAAAGAGGTGATAGTGAGTCTGGTGCAG
>OMDA01001092.1_pt1 | contig 11311 bp, 9 predicted proteins | sample 1645141 | NCBI WGS metagenome assembly OMDA01 (sample SAMEA103958151, study PRJEB25191) | human gut metagenome | reverse complement strand
TGACATCACTACCTTTCTACCAATAGATGAATTGATTAACCACATAAATGATTGAAATTTAATTATTTAACTGTTTGAAACTAATTTATATTCCACACTTTTCGTCCCTGCAATACCTATTTTTTGGCATTCTGCAATCCTCATTTCTAGGTATATTTTCGCAAGTCTGCTGCAAAATTACTATATTTTAATGATTTATCAAAGTATTTTTGCCAAAATTTCGATTTTATTTCTTACTTTTGCCGAAAATTAGAAAAAATATAGATTAAACGAAGTATGAAATTCAATTATGACGTGCTCGTTATCGGTGGAGGACATGCCGGATGTGAGGCTGCAGCAGCCTCTGCAAACATGGGTGCCAAAACCTGTTTGATAACGATGGATATGAACAAGATTGGTCAGATGAGTTGCAACCCCGCCATCGGAGGTATTGCCAAGGGACAGATTGTGCGCGAAATCGACGCATTGGGAGGACAGATGGGTATCGTAACGGATAAAACCGCCATCCAGTTCCGAATGCTCAACATCGGCAAGGGTCCTGCCGTATGGAGCCCCCGTGCCCAATGCGACAGAGGAAAGTTTATCTGGGAATGGAGAACCATCCTCGACCATACCGACAACCTCGACATCTGGCAAGACCAGGCTGACGAACTGCTCGTAGCTGACGGAGAAGCCATCGGCGTAAGAACCATCTGGGGAGCCGAATTCTATGCCAAGAGCATCATCGTCACCGCTGGAACATTCCTCAACGGACTGATGCATATAGGAAGAAAGATGGTAGAAGGCGGAAGATGCGCCGAACCTGCCGTACACAACTTTACGGAGAGCATCACCCGATGGGGTATCACTACAGCCAGAATGAAAACCGGAACTCCGGTCAGAATTGACAAGAGAAGTGTTCATTTCGAAGATATGGAAGAACAGCCGGGCGACAGCGATTTCCACCAGTTCTCTTACATGGGAGAACATCGGGTTCTGAAACAATTGCCTTGCTGGACTTGCTACACCAACAAGAAGGTACACGAAACTTTAAAAAGCGGTCTCGCTGACTCACCTTTATATAATGGTCAGATTCAGAGTACCGGTCCACGTTACTGTCCGAGTATAGAAACAAAGCTCGTCACCTTCCCCGACAAGGATCAGCATCCGCTCTTCCTGGAACCGGAAGGCGAAGATACGAATGAGATGTATCTGAACGGTTTTTCTTCGAGCATGCCTATGGATATCCAGCTGAATGCACTTCACGAGATTCCTGCTTTGAGAGATGCCAAGATTTACAGACCGGGATACGCCATCGAATACGATTACTTCGACCCTACCCAACTCAAGCATTCACTGGAGTCGAAAATCATCAAAGGTCTCTTCTTTGCCGGACAGGTGAACGGAACCACCGGTTATGAGGAAGCAGGAGGACAGGGAACCGTGGCAGGAATTAACGCAGCCTTGCATTGTGTTGGCGACAAAACATTCGAGATGAACCGCGACGAGAGTTATATCGGCGTTCTCATCGATGATCTCACCACAAAGGGAGTTGACGAACCATACCGTATGTTTACCTCCAGAGCCGAATACCGCATTCTGCTCCGTCAGGACGATGCCGATGCCCGACTCACCGAAAAAGCATACAAACTCGGAATTGCCAAGCGCGACCGTTACGACTGGTGGATAGAGAAAAAAGAAGCCATCGGAAGAATCATCGAATTTTGCGCCAACTATCCTATCAAGAAGGATGAGATAAATCCAAAACTGGAGGCGCTCGGCACTACTCCACTTCGCGCCGGCTGCAAGCTCATCGACCTCATCGCTCGTCCGCATCTGAACCTCACGAATCTTTCGGAGATTATTCCGGACCTGAAGGCTGCACTGGAAACACCAGCTAACCGAAAGGAAGAGATAACGGAAGCTGCAGAAATCAAGATGAAGTACAAAGGTTACATCGAACGAGAGCGTCTCATCGCCGATAAGATGCACCGATTGGAGGACATCAAGATAAAGGGCCGTTTCAACTATTCCGAGCTCCACGAAATCTCCACAGAAGGACGCCAGAAACTCGAGCGCATCGACCCGGAAACTTTGGCACAGGCAAGCCGAATTCCGGGCGTATCACCAAGCGATATCAACGTGATGCTTGTATTACTCGGAAGATAAGCCGTTTCACAGCGAAAAACAAGGGAATCCTTAATGTTTCACGTGAAACAGACTATCAACAAAACATTTGATGCTCAACCGCTTAAGAAAGGTTGCATCAAGTGTTTTGCGATTAAAGTAAAACTTCAGCAATTCGTGAAACAAAAGCGGATAAAATCGAGTAAAAGGCAAAAACAAACGGGCAAAAAGCCCATAAAAAGGAACAAGAAAAAAGAACAAAATAAGTATCAATTTAAAGCATAAAAAGTAATGAACAATCAGCTATTATTAGACAATCTGCGTTGCATTCCAGATTGGCCAATCAAGGGTGTAAACTTCCGCGATGTATCAACCCTTTTCAAGAATCCTGCATCTTTAAAAGAAATCAGCGATGAGATGTATGAACTCTACAAAGACAAAGGAATCACCAAGATTGTAGGCATCGAATCACGCGGTTTCGTAATGTCTTCTGCCCTTGCTATTCGTCTCGGAGCCGGCGTAGTTTTATGCCGTAAACCGGGCAAACTTCCATGCAAAACCGTACAGGAAAGTTATGCTAAGGAATATGGTATCGACACCATCGAAATCCACGAAGATGCCATCAATGAGGACGACATCGTACTCCTCCACGACGACCTCCTTGCCACCGGTGGAACCATGAAAGCAGCATGCAACCTGGTAAAGAAATTCCATCCGAAAAAGGTATATGCCAACTTCATCATCGAGCTCGTAAACGAGAATTTCGAAGGCAGAAATTCCTTTGATCCAGACGTTGAAGTAACTACTTTATTGCAGTTATAAGCAGCAAAAATACTGCAAGAAATACTGCGAGAATGCAGCAAGGAAGCAGTAAAAGACACTAGAGCGTTGCCGTTTCACGTGAAACAGTAACGCTCGTTTTCCCTTAAAAAACAAGTAAAAATATGACGAAACAAGAGAATGAGGAGCGCTTGGCTAGGCTTAAAAACATCGTTTTAAGTATGCCGGAAAAGCCAGGAAGCTACCAATATTACGACGAAAATCATACGATTATATATGTGGGAAAGGCGAAAAATCTGAAGAGAAGAGTATCTTCCTACTTCCATAAAGAGGTAGACAGATACAAGACAAAGGTGCTTGTTTCTAAGATTCACGACATATCTTATACGGTCGTAAACACTGAAGAAGACGCACTTTTGCTCGAAAACAGCCTGATCAAAAAGTATAATCCAAGATACAATGTCCTGCTGAAAGACGGCAAGACATACCCATCTATATGCGTAACAAACGAGTATTTTCCACGCATTTTCAAGACTCGTCATATCAATAAAAAAGTGGGAACCTTCTTCGGTCCTTACCCTCATATCGGCAGCATGTATGCCGTTTTAGAGGTCATCAAAAAGCTTTATAAGCCCCGCACCTGCAGAATGCCTATCACCAGAGAAGGCGTTGCTGAAGGCAGATACAAGCCATGCCTGGAGTATCATATCCACAACTGCGGAGCACCCTGCATCAACAAGCAGAGCTATGAGGAATATCAGGAAAACATGCGCCAGGCACGTGAAATTCTGAAGGGAAACACGCGGGAAGTAAGCAAATATCTCTACGATTTGATGATGAAAAATGCCGAACTTCTTCGTTTTGAAATAGCCGAAGAATATAAGAAAAAGTACCAATTACTGGATGAATTTGAGGCAAAAAGCGAGGTGGTAAGCCATACAATTACGGATGTAGATGTCTTTACAATAGTAAATGATGATGCCAACAAAAACGCCTTCATCAACTATATTCACGTAAAAAACGGAACCATCAACCAGAGCTTCACCTACGAATATAAACGTAAGCTGGAGGAGAGCGACGAGGAACTTCTGATTACTGCCATTCCGGAAATCAGAGAACGTTTCCACTCCACATCGAAGGAGATAATCGTGCCCTTCGAAATGGAATGGAAGCTGAAAGATGCAACCTTCTTCGTACCCCAGAGAGGTGACAAAAAGCACCTTCTGGAGCTGTCGGAAATGAACTGCAAGCAGTATAAATTCGACCGTCTGAAGCAGGCTGAAAAGCTCAATCCGGAACAGAAACAGACCCGATTGATGAAGGAATTACAAGCAAAACTGAAGCTTCCAAAGCTGCCTTATCAGATAGAATGTTTCGATAATTCCAACATATCCGGTACTGATGCCGTGGCAGGTTGCATCGTATATAAAGGTATGAAACCATCCAGAAAAGACTATAGGAAATACAACATTAAGACGGTAGAAGGGCCGGACGATTACGCATCCATGCAAGAGGTGGTAAGACGCCGGTACAGTCGAATGATAGAGGAAGAAACTGCACTTCCAGACCTCATTATTACCGATGGCGGAAAGGGTCAGATGGACGTAGTAAGAGAGGTTATTGTTGACGAATTACACCTGGATATTCCTATCGCAGGTCTTGCCAAAGACGACCGCCATCGGACCAACGAACTTCTCTTCGGATTCCCACCTCAAACCATCTCCCTACCACCCGAAAGTGAACTGTTCAAGGTACTGACGCAGATACAGGATGAGGTGCACAGATATGCCATCACCTTCCATCGCGACAAGCGCAGCAAGCATGCTCTTCACTCAGAATTAGACGATATCAAAGGCATCGGTCCGAAGGCTAAAGAAGCCCTTCTGAGCAAGTTTAAGAGCGTGAAAAAGATGAAAGAAGCATCCTTGGAACAACTTTCAGAGGTATTAGGCCCACATAAGGCGGAAATTCTTGCAAAATATTTTGCAGAAAAAGGCGAGAATATGAAATAAAAGTTGTATATTTGCAGTTCAAACTATACTATATATATTAATAATAAGAAGAACAGAACCGAAGCAAGCATTACACAAATGCTATTCATAAAGTTCTATGTTCAACATTCAAAATTCAAAGTAGTAATATGAGAATCGTAATACAGCGTGTCTCTCACGCCTCAGTTACCATCGAAGGAGAGGTTAAATCTGCTATCAGGCAAGGCTATCTGATCCTTTTGGGAATAGAGGAAAGCGACACTTCAGAAGATGTAGACTGGCTGGTCAGAAAGGTAATAGGACTCCGTGTTTTCGACGACGAAAACCACGTTATGAACCGCTCTATCATGGATATAAATGGTGAGATTCTGGTCATCAGCCAGTTCACCCTATTCGCCAGCTACAAGAAAGGAAACCGCCCAAGCTGGCTCAGAGCAGCCAAGCACGAAATCAGCATTCCACTCTATGAGGAGTTCTGCAAAAAGCTATCCGATGCACTCGGAAAGCCAGTAGGAACAGGCGAATTTGGTGCCGATATGAAGGTAGATTTACTAAACGATGGACCGGTAACCATCATGATGGATACTCACAACAAGGAATAATGCCCTACCCTGAAAGAAAGGCATCTTTCCCCACAAAAGAATTAGGAAGATGACAATAAAAGAAGCACAAGAAACTGTAGATCAGTGGATTAAAGAATATGGCGTACGCTATTTCAGCGAACTGACCAATATGGCTTGCCTCACAGAAGAAGTGGGCGAACTGGCACGCGTCATTGCCCGAACATACGGCGACCAGAGTTTTAAGAAAGGCGAGAAACCTAACTTAGGCGAAGAAATGGCCGATGTTCTTTGGGTGCTTATCTGCCTGGCAAATCAGACAGGGGTTGACTTGACAGAAGAACTCCAGAAGAGTTTTGACAAGAAGACCAAAAGGGATTCAGAAAGACATAAAAACAACCCAAAACTATCTGAGCATCAGGAAGATAAAGAACAAGATAACAAGAATTAAAATTGCTATTCATATAAAAACTTAACTTTAATAATTATATAAATAACATTAAGTATGAGCAGTATTAAAGAACAGGTTCTTGCACAGCAGGGACAGTATAAAGAGCCAGACGACAAGTATTTATCAGTCTTGAAGCAGTACAACTGCAACCTCAACGATGAGGAAGTAGCTGGTGCAGTAAAGAAGATTCTCGATGAAAAGGTAGCAGAGAATGAGACCATGGAGGTCAAGAAGTTCCTCTTCGGTAGCATCGAGTTGACTTCTCTCCATACAGAAGATACAGAAGAAAGCATCCTGAAGATGATTGAAAAGGTGAACCAGTTTGCCAAGGATTATCCTCAGCTTCCTCACGTAGCAACCGTATGTACCTACCCTAACTTTGCCGGCCTTATCAGCAAGAGTCTGGAGGTTGACGGCGTAGAAATCGCTGTAGTAAGTGGCAATTTCCCATCCTCTCAGACCTTTATCGAGGTAAAGATTGCAGAAACCGCTATGGCTATCAAGGATGGTGCTACAGAGGTGGATATCGTAATGCCTGTTGGCAAGTTCTTCAGCGAAGATTACGAGGGTCTCTGCGATGATATTCAGGAACTCAAGGAGACATGCGGAGAGCATAAGATGAAGTGCATTCTGGAGACAGGCGATCTGAAGAATTGCAGCAACATCATGAAGGCTTCTATCCTCGCAATGTACTCAGGTTCAGACTATATCAAGACCTCAACAGGCAAGGAGAAGGTCTCAGCTACCCCTGAGGCAGCATACGTTATGTGCCAGGCTATCAAGGCATATTACGAAAAGACCGGTATTCAAATTGGTTTCAAGCCTGCAGGTGGTATCAATACCGTTCATGATGCCGTAGTTTACTACACCATCGTGAAGGAAGTTTTGGGCGAGAAATGGCTGACCAACCAGTGGTTGCGCCTCGGCACATCACGCCTGACTAACCTCCTTTTAAGCGAAATTCTGGGCAAGGAAATCAAGTACTTCTAAAGAGAATTCTAGAGTATTGTTTAAAAGAAAAATCGAAAGAAAAGTAACTGATTATCAATAGAATACAAAAAACGAAGGGTTGATTCTCTCTGAGAACCAACCCTTTTTATATTATGTTTTTCTTCAATTATTATATTAAGCTTTTCTTTCAATCACAAAATCCAAGTAAGCCTTCAAAGCATTGTAAATATCCTTATCCTCCACATAAGTATCGAGGAAATTCATGGCTTCGGCATGGAAATCCCACATGCGCTTATCCGCATATTCAATACCTCCGTTTTCCTTTGTAAATGCCACTAACTGAGCTATTTCATCAGCCGTCACAGTATGAGCCTTTACCTTTCTGGCAAGCTTCATCATCTCCTCATCACCGGTAGACTTCAAAGCATATATTACAGGCAAAGTCAGTTTTCCTTCAACCATATCATTACCAGTAGGTTTACCTATCTCCTTGGAATCATAATAATCAAAGATATCATCACGTATCTGGAAGATGATGCCCAAGTTCTGTCCGAAACGCTTCGCCTCTTCAATCTGCAGTTCTGAAGCATTGGCAGACATCGCTCCGATACCGGCGCAAGCCTCAAAGAGAGCAGCCGTCTTCTGCTTAATCACCTGATAATAAATATCTTCCGATATCTCTTCATTACTGATACTGTTGAGCTGAAGAATCTCACCATTAGACAGGATACGTCCCAACTCAGCAAGATAACGCACGATTTCCTCTGAATGCGAATAAGATACATGAAGCAAGGCGGTGGAAAGAATGAAATCGCCCACAAGCACAGCCACCTTATTATTATAAGTAGCATTCACGCTAGCCTGTCCGCGGCGCTCCACACTCTCGTCAACCACATCATCATGTACCAGCGAAGCGGTATGAAGAAGTTCCAGACCTACAGCAGAATGCTGGGTAACACTGGAAACCTTTCCAAAATTACGTGCCATCAACAAGATGAGTATAGGGCGCATACGTTTTCCAGCGCGCTGACGGATGTGGTCGAGCACCAGGGAAAGGAGGCCATCGCTATGCATAAGAGACTTGTTGAACAAATCTATAAAATCTGCTAATTCTGCCTCTATAGGCAGCTTGATAAGTGATAAATAGTCCATTATATGTGAGTAAATCTACTTAATTTCTGAAATTTGTTACAAAATTAATCAATTCTTCTTGAAATATCGCATTTTTTTAGTAATTTTACACCACAAAAATGAATATTATGGATAAATTGTTCCTTTTAGACGCGTATGCGCTCATTTATAGGTCGTATTACGCCTTTATGAAAGCCCCTCGAATCAATTCGAAGGGACTCAATACTTCGTGTGTAATGGGGTTCTGCAATACCCTCAACGAGATACTTACCAAGGAGAAACCTACCCATATTGCGGTGGCTTTCGACCATGGCAAGACCTTCCGTCATGAGGCTTTCCCTGCATATAAAGCCCAACGAGAAGAGACACCGGAAGACATCAAACTCTCTGTGCCTATCATCAAAAATATCCTGGAGGCATATCATATCCCTATCCTTCAGGTAGATGGTTTCGAGGCGGATGATATCATTGGAACAGTTGCCTTGAAGGCAGGTGAAAAGGGGATGGAAACCTACATGCTCACACCCGATAAGGATTACGCACAACTGGTTCGTAACAATGTTTTCATGTTCCGTCCTCGTCATGGCGGTGGATACGAAAAGTTGGGCGTACAGGAAATTGAAGAGAAATACAGCATCACTTCCCCACTCCAGGTTATCGACCTCCTTGCTCTGATGGGCGACTCAGCTGATAATTTCCCAGGCTGTCCGGGCGTGGGAGAAAAGACAGCCATCAAACTTATCAACGAGTTCGGTAGTGTAGAAGGTCTTATCGAGAACTCTTCTCAAGTGAAAGGCAAGCTCCGCGAAAAAGTGGAGGGTGCAGTAGAAGATATCAGGATGTCAAAGTTCCTGGCAACCATACGAACCGATGTTCCGGTAGAGATCAAGATGGAAGATTTGAAACGGGTAGAGCCAGACAATACAAAATTGGATGAAATCTTCACCGAGTTAGAATTTAAGTCGTTTGCTAATCGAGTTCTTAACAAACCTAAAAAGGTGCAAACAAAGCCTATAGGAGAACTCGATTTATTTGGCGTACAGCTGGCAGATAGTAAGGAAGAGCCAAAAAACGCGAGTTTTGAGACCATTAAAACGACCTCTCATTCATATAAACTCATTGATACAGAAGTAGATGCAAGGAAACTTTATGACTATTTATTGACATTCAATATTCTCAGTCTAGACACAGAGACCACATCTACCACTGCTATTGATGCAGAATTGGTGGGTTTGAGCTTTGCCGTGAAGGAAAAAGAGGCTTTCTACGTAGCAATTCCGGCAAATCGTAAAGAAGCCTTAAAAATCGTAAACATCTTCAAACCTCTCTACGAGAATCCGGAAATCTTGAAAGTGGGGCAGAACATCAAATACGATTACGAGGTGTTGATGAACTACGGCATAGAGATTCAGGGCAAGATGTTCGATACGATGCTCGCCCACTATCTCATCCAGCCAGAACTTTACCACAACATGGATTACTTGGCAGAAGTATTCCTCAACTATCAGACCATCCACATCGAAGAACTGATTGGTCCGAAGGGAAAGAATCAGAAGTCGATGCGCGATCTCGCCCCATCAGACATTTACGAATATGCTGCCGAAGATGCCGACATCACCTTGAGATTGAAAAATGTGCTCGAACCAAAACTCAAAGAGATAGATTGTGAAGATCTGTTCTGGAATGTAGAAATGCCGCTTGTACCTGTTTTAGCCCACATGGAGATGACGGGAGTATGCATCGACACCGACACCCTGAAGGAAACATCCGAGAATCTCACCAACCGCCTCAATGAGATAGAACATCATATCTATGAGTTGGCAGGCGAATCGTTCAATATCGCTTCCCCACGCCAGGTTGGAGAAATACTCTTCGGAAAGATGAAGATTGTGGAGAAGCCTAAGAAGACGAAGACGGGCCAGTACGTAACAAGCGAAGAAGTTCTTCAGCAGCTGCGCAGCAAGAGTCCAATCATCGATGAGATACTGAACTACAGAGGTTTAAAGAAACTTTTGGGAACCTATATAGATGCCCTTCCAAAGCTTATCAACTCTCGCACCGGTCACATTCATGCCTCTTTCAACCAAGCCATCACAGCCACAGGACGTCTTTCTTCAAGTGATCCAAACCTGCAGAATATTCCTGTACGCGATGACGATGGCAAGGAGATACGCAGATGCTTCATCCCAGAACCAGGCTGCCTGTTCTTCTCTGCCGACTATTCACAGATAGAACTACGCATCATGGCACACCTGAGCCAGGATCCAAACATGGTAGAAGCATTCCGTGAAGGCTCTGATATTCATGCAGCTACAGCTGCCAAGATTTGGCACGAAGACATCAAAGAAGTAACAGATGCACAGCGCAAGAAGGCAAAAACTGCCAACTTCGGCATCATCTACGGCATCACGACCTTCGGTCTTGCCCAACGCATGAACATCGAAAACCGAGAGGCAAAGCAGATCATAGAAGACTACTTCCGCACCTTCCCTGGTGTTCAGGCTTACATGGAGAAGGCAAAGGAAATGGCAAGAGAGAAAGGCTATGCCGAAACCCTCTTCCACCGCCGTCGCTACCTGCCAGACATCAACAGCAAGAATGGTACTGTAAGAGGATTTGCCGAGCGCAATGCCATCAATGCCCCTATCCAGGGCTCTGAGGCAGACATCATCAAAGTGGCTATGATCCGCATCTTCAACCGATTCAGAGCAGAAGGCATCAGGAGCAAGATGATTATCCAGGTGCATGACGAACTCAACTTCTCCGTATATCCGGAAGAGAAGGAAAAGGTAGAGAAGATTGTGGTAGAAGAGATGCAGAACGCCTACCAGCTCAGTGTGCCTCTGGTTGCTGATGCCGGATGGGGAAACAACTGGCTAGAAGCACATTAGAAAAACCAGAAGGCGGCCGCAGAAATCGCAAGGTAACTTAAATACAAAGAAGCTCGCAAGATACCAAACAATCATCTTGCGAGCTTTTCTTTTTCGAGATGTTTCACATGAAACAATCAAACCTTCTATCAAAACACCACTAAAAAGACAAATAACTCCTTTATTCACAAGTACATTTAGAAATCTTTGTTTATTTAGATTAAAAAGGATAATAAAATTATAATATTTTCATATTTATTTGATTCTTACAGAAATAAAGTATATATTTGCATAGTAAATCAGAAAGATATGCAAACGCACCTGTCTGATTAAAAGTGAATAGATAACAGTAATCAATCAAATTAAGAAAGAAAGGAACATTATGAAGAAATATGTTTGCGACGTGTGTGGTTGGATTTATGATCCAGAAGTAGGTGATCCAGAGGGCGGCATCGCTCCAGGTACAGCATT
>OMDA01001085.1_pt1 | contig 11336 bp, 8 predicted proteins | sample 1645141 | NCBI WGS metagenome assembly OMDA01 (sample SAMEA103958151, study PRJEB25191) | human gut metagenome | reverse complement strand
TAGAGAAGGACGCACACATACGTCTTGTACAGATATTTATGCAGGATGAGAACACGACCATACTCAACGATGTTGGCAGTGAGTGTGCGGAGAACGGACAGCTAGATGTGCTTCAGATATTTATCGGCAAGGGCAATCTGTACAACGGCGTGAGAACTGAGCTCATTGGTAAGCGTGCTTCAACCAACATGGATATAGGTTACCTTGGCCAGAAGAAGCAGGTCATAGATATCAACCTTGTGGTTAACCATATAGGCAAGAAGACCAACTGCAACATACAGGTGGATGGAACACTTAAGGATGCTGCGGAGAAGATATTCAGAGGTTCGATAGATTTCAAGACAGGTTCATCGGATTCGAAGGGCGCTGAGACTGAGAATGTACTGCTGCTCGGCGATGATGTGGTGAACAAGACTATTCCGCTCATCCTCTGTGCAGAGGAGAATGTGGAGGGTTCACATGGAGCGACCATCGGTGAGCTTGACGAGGATACTTTATTCTACTTCGCGTCAAGGGGAATCGACATGGAGACAGCCGAGGACATGATGACCAAGGGCAAGATGGAGGTCCTCTACCGCAAGATCCAGGACGAGAACACAGAGAAGCTGGTGGAGAAGCAGCTTGCGGAGGTAATGGAATATGACAGACAGGAATTATAGAGAGGATTTTCCTCTGTTGAGAAACAATGACACAGCTTATATAGACAATGCGGCCACAGCGCAGAAGCCACAGGTGGTCATAGACGCTGAGAGAGAGTTCTATGAGAAGAGCAATGCGAATCCACTCAGAGGATTCTATCCGCTCAGCCTTGAGGCGACAGAGAAGTATGAGAGTGCCAGAAAGGTAGTCAGGGACTTCATTCACGCTGACTCTGAGAAGGAGATAATCTTCACCAGGAATACCACAGAGAGCCTTAACCTTGTGGCATACAGCTACGCGCTGAATAACCTTAAGGCTGGTGACGAGATAGCAGTTACGATCATGGAGCACCACAGCAACATGCTTCCATGGCAGATGGCAGCCAGAGTCACAGGCGCAACTCTCAGATATCTCGACTGTGAGAAGGATGGAACGCTGACTGACGAGACCATCAATGCGGGAATCAACGAGCACACAAAGCTGCTTGCTGTCGGACATGTGTCAAATGTCCTCGGATGTGTGAATCCGGTCAGAAAGATGGCTGACAGAGCACACAGCTTTGGCGCGGTTGTCGTTGTCGATGGCGCACAGAGTACACCGCATATGGCTATAGATGTGCATGAGCTTGGCGCTGATTTCTTTGCATTTTCAGGCCACAAGCTGATGGGACCTATGGGAATAGGAGTGTTATACGGAAGACAGGAACTGCTTGACGCGATGCCTCCATTCATGTCAGGTGGAGAGATGATAGATTCGGTTTCAAGAGATGGTGCGGTATATGCGGAATTGCCTCACAAGTTTGAGGCTGGTACAGTCAATGCGGCAGGAGCTGCGGGACTTGCGGCTGCTATAGGCTACATCAAAGAGGTTGGATTTGACTATATAGAAAAGAGAGAGCTGGAGCTCACGACCCGTGCCATGGAGGGACTTGCAAAGCTTCCTCATGTGCATGTCATCGGTTCAGATAAGCCGGAGAACCACACCGGAATAATGGCGTTCACCATAGACAATGTACATCCGCATGATGTCAGCGAGATTATGGCTGCGGATGGAATAGATGTGAGGGCTGGACATCACTGTGCACAGCCACTGCTTGTACACCTTGGCGTGTACAATACGACAAGGGCAAGCTTTATGTTCTACAATACAGATGAAGAGGTAGATGCATTTGTGGAAAGTGTCGCAAATGTGAGAAGGAGAATGGGATATGCAGAATAATATTCAAAACAGGAATTTTTATAATGAGATCCTTACAGAGCACAATATGAGACCTGAATTCAAATATGATCTTCCTGCAGCAAATGTTGTGTTGGAGGGTGTAAATCCCAACTGCGGTGATGACATATGGCTCAAGCTCAAGGTTGAGAACGGAGTCATCGAGGACGGATCATTTGTGGGAGACGGATGTGCCATATCACAGGCATCGGCAGATATAATGCTTGGAATGATCATAGGAAAGACCAAGGAGGAGGCCTTGAAGCTTGGACAGCTCTTTCTGAAGATGATACAGGGAGAGGCTACAGACGAGGAGATAGACCAGCTTGAGGAGGCATCAGCGCTCAAGGATATAGCGCACATGCCGGCCAGAGTAAAGTGTGCGGTCCTCGGATGGCACACCCTTGAGGAAGCACTGAAGAATATATCATAAGGGTGGATTCCTTATGATAATGCGGGCGCTGCGCGAAGCGCATCGGAATGCGCCTGCTCCACATATCGTAGATATTCTTTATCTGCATCTTAACTATAGGCATGATATACTTCACTTGAATGTGTGAAAGCGGGCGCCGCTGGTAAGATCTATGTCGTTTGTGACATGAGGTGTACTGGTGGCGCTTTCTTTAGAATAATCCAAAAGGGATTGATACATATGAAAAAAATAAATATACAAAAAAGCAAAAAAAATAAGGGGTGTAAATGTAAGGACATTATAAAAAATGCGCTGTTGATGCTGGTGATGATAGCCATAGGGGTTGGATTGTGTCTGATAATAAAGACAACATTTACTACAGACATATTGATACCGGCCGTCATGGTGTTTTCGGTATTTTTGATATCGGTGTTCACTGACGGATATGTGTATGGAATACTGGCATCTGTAGTCAGCGTGATAATAGTGAATTTTGCATTTACATTTCCGTATTTCAAGATAGATTTCCTGATACCTGAAAATATCACATCGGCGATAATCATGATAGCCATAGCGTTTATCACCTGTGGTTTTACAAGTAAGATAAAGCATCAGGAAATGCTCAAGAAAGAAAGTGAGATGGAGAAAATGAGGGCGAACCTGCTCAGGGCAGTGTCGCATGATTTTCGAACTCCGCTTACCACCATTTACGGGGCCAGCTCGGCACTTATAGAGAGTGGCAGCGAATTTACGGATGAGCAGAAGGAGAAGATGCTCAGGGGAATACAACAGGATTCCCAGTGGCTTTATCGTATGGTTGAGAATCTGCTGTCCGTAACGAGGCTAGACGGAGACATTAATCTCATAAAGACCCCGATAGCCCTGGATGAGCTGATAGATTCGGTGCTTATCAAATTTGCAAAGAGATATCCTGATCAGGAGGTAGAAGTCGATCTGCCCGATGAGCTGGTCATCATACCAATGGATGCAATTCTCATAGAGCAGGTTATCATCAATATCCTTGAGAATGCAGTACAGCATGCAGAGGGAATGAAGAATCTGGCATTGAATGTGAAATGCAATGGCGACAGGGTTGTGTTTGAGGTACAGGATGATGGCGATGGAATACCGGAGGATAGGTTGAAACACCTGTTTGATGGAAGCCTTCTGGGGGACAGCTCTGATGAGGTGTCCGCGGACTGCAGGCCGAGAAGAAATGCCGGAATAGGTCTGTCGGTATGTGCGACCATCATAAAAGCACATGGAGGAGATATAAGTGCATACAATTCCGCGGAAGGTGGTGCAGTATTCAGGTTTACACTGAAGATAGAGGAGGTTACGGATGAGCAATAACAAATACAAAGTCTTGATAATAGAAGATGAACAAAATATCAACAATCTGCTGGATACCCTGATGCAGGCAAATGGTTATCAGACGATCATAGCCACATCCTGCGGGAGTGGACTTATGATGTATGCGTCTCATAGGCCTGACATAGTTATACTTGATCTCGGACTCCCGGATAAGGATGGTATATCGTTCCTCACAGAGATAAGGAAGACGGATTTTACACCGGTCATAGTCCTGTCTGCTAGATCAGATGAGAAGGATAAAGTTGAGGCGTTAAATCTCGGGGCAAATGATTATGTGACCAAGCCATTTGGCTCGGAGGAGCTGGTTGCCAGGGTCAGATCTGCACTCCGCACAGTGCTTTACCAGGCACATGACAGTGAACTGCCGACAGGGAAATTCCAGACTGGGGATTTGCTCATAGACTATGAGGCTAGGCGAGTGTTCATAGGGGATGAGGAGATCAAGCTGACTCAGACTGAGTACAACATAGTCGATCTTCTGTCCAGACATCCGGGCAAGATGCTTACATACAGTTTTATAGTCAAGGAGGTCTGGGGCTACAATGACATGGGAAGCACCAAGAGACTTCAGGTCAATATGGCGAATATAAGAAAGAAGTTCGGAGTGAAGCCGGGCAAGAAGAGTTTTATCATCAATGAGCTGGGCGTGGGATACAGGATGTGTGATGACAGCGAAAAACTCATTGATAGTATTTGATGGTAGATTAATAAAATAAAGTCCGCTATACTGATTTTATGAAGTATAGCGGATTTTTTATTAAATCAGGAGGAGTGTTATGAAAGGGTACAGAAAAATCATGAAGGCTGTGGCGGTCATTCTTGCATTTGCACTGATATTTTCAGGTATGAATGTTCCGGGAACTGCGCTGGCAGCTACAACGGCGGCTACGGCAAAAAACACGGTTGTAAAGAGCATCACTGTGAGCAATCTGCCAGCCGGCACACTTACGCTCAAGGCGGGAAAGTCATTTGCTCTTAAGACAAATGTGGCGGCGAAAGAGCTGAAATTCGTAACCAGCAACAGAAGGATAGCAACCGTGACAACTGCGGGAGTGATCAAAGCAGGAAATGTAAAAAATGGGACAGCTAAGATTACAATGTCGCTGAAGGCTGATCCTAAGGTAAAGAAGGTTATTACGGTAACTGCAGGACAGCCTGTCACGAGTGTAAAGCTTACTAAAAGCAAGCTGACGCTGGTAAAAGGAAAAAGTGCTGTGGTAAAGGCTTCTGTTGGAACAAGCAAGGCAAGCAATAAGAAGGTCGTATGGAAGAGCAGCAATATAAAGGTTGCTAAGGTTAATTCCAGAGGACGGATAACAGCAGCCGGAGGCGGTTCAGCAGTCATCACAGCAGTAGCTGCAGATGGTTCCGGCAAGAAGGCAAGTTGTAAGGTATCAGTCAAGGCGTATGTAACTTCTATAAAGTTCAAAAAGGGCAGCGGTAAGATGTATGTGGGAAAAACAGAACAGTTAAACCCAGTCATTGCACCGGCAGATGCAACAAACAAAAAGTGTACCTGGAAGTCTTCGAATGATAAGGTCGCTATGGTAAGTTCATCCGGACTCGTTGTGGCTGTTGGCGCTGGAACCACAGTGATTACAGCAACAACTACAGACGGAACAAAAAAGACAGTAAAATATAAGCTGACAGTTCTAAATGCTGTGAAGATTGCTTCGGCGCAGGTGGATAACAGGCAGACAATAAATGTTACATTGTCATCTGCACAGAAGCTGACAGCATCAAATTTTGCTGTTAAAGTAAAGACCACATTAAATGGCGGCATATACAACAAGAGCATTCCGATTGAAAGTGTGTCTACAGGAGACAATAAAAAATACACGATCAGGTTAAACAAGGAGAACAGGCTTTCATCTTCGGACAGAATATGTGTGTACGTAAGTGGACTTACAGGAACAGGAACCGGTAAGGTGGAGACATATTATTCTGACGGAAAGTATAATAAGACATATTATGAAGCCAGAGCAATTGAGCAGAATGCGAATGTGAATACAGACGTTAATTTATCTGGCAGTGGCTACCTCAAGGTTTCTGTAAAGGACGTTCCGGCTGGAATGAGGTATACAATAGGTGGAATGCGTTCCAACTGTATTACTTTCACAGGGAAAATAACCAAGTCTGGCACATCAGTCACGACAATTACAGCAGTTGATGAGTATGGTAATACAATGACAACTATCGTAACATGGTGTGTATACAACAGCTCCGTGATATCAGCTTATTACAGCCCAAGGTATTATCGCACTCGTGGTGAAAGTGGAGCGGCTGTGCATGTAGCTGCTGATATAAATTCTGTAGCTGGTGGCTCAGGAAATTATATCTATGATATAGTTGGCAATACTTATGGTCTTGATATTTATAGTAATGGTAAATTGGAGGGTTACATCAATAAGGCTGGTACTTATAATATAAAAGTCAGGATAACGGATTCCGATAATGCCGGAGTCAGCACAACTGTAGACTGTGTGATAAATGTTGCACAGGGAATTACAGTATCGGGATATATCAGGGATGTGGCAGGAGAAGTATTGTCAAATGCATATATTATATTTACGAATAGGGACAAATCCACAAAGTATACATATTACTGTTATTCTGATGTAAAAAGAGATGGATCGTATTCTGTAGATATTGTTCCTGGGACATATGATATAGCTATATATTCGGGTTCGGACACAACATACATATATTCACAGCGGTTTACCGGAAACATTTCGGGAAGAAATTATTCGTCGGATGTAAAAAAGATATCCGTTAGATCAAAAAATAACGGATATAATATAGAGAATATCGGCACATGGTATGACGAGGATGGCAACAGCGTTGGAGCTGGTGCATACGTTTATCTGGCGCCTGGTACTTACAGACTTACAGGTCGCGGGGTTGCTTTAGCCGGAACTATAACCGCAACGATAAACCGCAAGACTTCATATGTTGTAGCAGATATTAAGACAGACTATGAGGAGATTGGTGATAGAACCTCTATAAATGCATCAGTGGGAACATACTATAGATTTGTTCCAAAGATGACGGCAGCATACTATATCTATTCAAGTTCTGGATCGGATAATAATCCATATGGACATCTTTATGATGCAGATGGAGAAGTGCTTACAATTAATGATGATGACAAGCAGGAGCATATCAGCACAGGAAATGACCACGATTTCTATATGTCATATAACTGTGAAGCAGGAAAAGTCTACTATATTAATGTTACACGAAACAGCAGTATGGTATATATAACCACAGAGTATCCTGGAAATTAAGAGGATACCCGTACGTCTTTTTATGTGGGTATGAATAATGCTCAATAGCATGTGCGAGATTGACAAGCATAATATATAATTTATAATATATGATATGGTGTATTAAAAGGTAATGTTACATAAAAAAGGAGGAAATTTATGAAAAAAGGGAACAGGTTTATGGCGGTCATTGCGGTGATCCTTGCATTTGCATTGACATTTACAGGTGTCAGCATTCCGGCAAATGCGGCGGCCACATCAACCGTCAAGAGTATCACGGTGAAGAATCTTCCAAGTAATACTCTTACACTCAAGGCGGGGAAAACATTTACACTGAAGACAAATACGACTTCAGGCAATCTGAAATTCTCAACAAGCAATAAAAAGATCGTGACAGTATCTTCTGCAGGCAAGATAAAAGCAGTGAAAAAGGGTAGTGCAAATATCACGATCTCTCTCAAGTCAAATGCGAAGATCAAGAAGGTGGTGAAGGTCACAGTCGGACAGCCGGCCACAAGAGTCAAGGTGAACAAATCTGCGCTGACGATCAAGAAGGGCAGGTCGGCAGTGATAAAGGCGACAGTAGGACCTAACACAACCAGCAATAAGAAGGTTATCTGGAAGAGTAGCAATTCCAAGATCGCAAAGGTAAGCGCTACAGGCAGGGTCACAGCGGTAAAAGGTGGAACAGTGACTATCACAGCAGTGGCTGCTGACGGTTCAGGAAAGAAAGCAGTCTGCAAGGTAACAGTAAAGGCACCGATAACATCATTAAAATTCAGTAAAATAAGTGGAAAGCTGTATGTAGGCAAAACGATGCAGCTCAGCCCAGTTATAAAGCCGACAGATGCAACCAATAAGAAATGTGCATGGAGTTCTTCAAATGATAAGGTAGCCATGGTAAATTCTGAAGGAAAAGTATATGCGGTTGCTGCAGGAACAGCAGTGATAACAGCAAAGGCTACAGATGGCACAGGTAAGAAGGCGACATACAAAGTCACAGTTACGAAAGCGAACACCATAGCATCTGCAACTGTCAGTGACCCACAAACTGTGCAGGTTACATTATCGGGAAGTCAGAAACTTCCGGCTTCCAGTTTTGTTGTAAAGGCGAGCACGGTACTGAATGGAACATATAACTATACCATTCCATTGGACGGCGTGACGACAAAGGACAATAAAACCTACACCATAGCGCTGAGAAGAGGATGCTCATTAAGCGATTATGTGAGAGTCTGTGTCTATGTAGATGGACTGTATGGCACAGGTAAGTCAAGTATTGAGACATATTATTCCAAGGATCATTCAAATAGAAGGGTTTATATGACTTATGAACTTGAACAGAATGAGTCATTCAGCAGAGAATTTACAGTGGATCGCGCAAGAGGAATATGTAAAATTACTGTAGACAAGCTCCCTGATGGTGTGAAATATGCAAGAAAAACGAATGGAAGTAACGCGATCAGTTTCAGTGGAACAGTGAGAAAGACAGGAACAACGAAAACAACAATTAAGTCTGTTGATGAGCTGGGGGATATAGTTACATACATAATCACATGGAATGTCAGCAGTTCGTCGGTGATCGCGGCGTATTATATACCTCAATACGGCATGATAGGCACGGATAATAAATATTATTCAGTAAGTGTGAAGCCTACATCTGTCGCAGGCGGTTCAGGGAAATACACTTATAGCATAGACGGGGATGACTATGGCTTGAGTGTTGATATAACAGGAAGGGTCACAGGAAAAATTTATCAGGAGGGAACATATAACCTGAAGGTAAAGATAACGGATGACAACGATACGAAGATCAGCACCACAGTTAACTGTGAGATAAATGCTAAAAAGGCGATCAAGGTTGAGGGGTATGTCAAGGATATAAATGGAAATAACCTGAACGGGGTATCGATCATGTTCTACAATCAGGATAAAGCAACTCCTTATCTTGCGTGGAGTGGTGTTACATCAAGAAATTATGGTTCATATTCGATGGATCTGTTCCCTGGTACATACGAAGTGGTAATATCCATAGGAGATGACAGCACATATCTGCATAATCAGAAATTTGACAAGTCTGAGACTGGCAGAAACTTTGTATCAGATGTATTAAAACTTACTGTAAATCCTGACAATGCCAAGTATTCGGTTGATGATATCGGAGAATGGTATGATGAATATGACAGACAATGCGGTACAAATGGGTATGTTTATCTTGTCCCAGGAACATCATATACACTTAAGGCCAAAGGAATGGGTAAGCGAGGCGTGATAACTGCAAAGGTAGACAGAAAGGCAGTTTCAGTCACAGCAAAAATGTCTGAGGATGTGATCGAGATAGGAGATAAAAGCTCATTTTTTGCAGAAGAAAATGGATTTTACAAATTTGTTCCAAAAACTACGGGCACATACTACTTTTATTCAATTTCAACAAGTGATCCATATGGACATTTGTATGATGAGAATAAAAAGAAGCTGGTTGAAAAGGATGATAATAAGCATAATTTTATATGAGTTATAATTGTGTTGCGGGCAAGACATATTATATATCTGTAAGCAGATCGGCGTGTGATGTATATATATCGACTACTAACCCGAAATCGGGCAATTAACTTTTGTGGTGATAATGTCAATATACAGTTTGTATATATTGGAAAGTGATATAATAAGTAATATGATAGCTGTAGTTGCGTAGACGGGATATGCACATATTATAGTGAGGAGGATCATATTATGAACAAACTAATGAGAAAAGTAGTCGTGTTAATGGTTGCATTTTCTATGTTGTTTGCCGGGGCTTTTGCATCTGGCTCGACGGAGGTTCAGGCGGCCACAATTCCTGCAAAGGTGACAATAAAGAGCGCAAAGGCAAATTACTGGCATGATGAGATATTTGTGTCATGGAAGAGTGTGAAAAACGCCACAGGTTACCAGGTGGCATTTAGAAAGACGAACAGTTCTGTATACAGAAAGGTTTCGGTAAGGGGAAAAACATCAAGAACACTTCTGCTTGACACTTACAGGACATCGTACACCATAAAAGTCAGAGCGTTCAGACAGGTCAGGGTAAAAGGAAAAGTAAAAACCTATTATGGCAAATGGTCAAATATAAAGGTTGTAAAACAGAAATATACACCACCAAAGAACAACACAAGTTCCGACAGTTCTGGAAATTCCGGAAGTGGAAGTGGTTCACAGGGATCGATTGGAACAGGTTCTGGAAATGATGTATGGATACCGAGAACAGGAAAGAAGTACCACAGCAGATCGACATGTAGTGGCATGAACGGACCGACAAAGGTATCAAAGAGTTATGCAGAGAGCATGGGATATACTCCTTGTAAAAAGTGTTATTAAGTATATTTATATTTAATTAGAATATTAAGAACTGGCGAAAAGCTGAGTATACGATAAGTAGATTGTATACCCGGCTTTTCGCCTTTTTATACAAAAAAATAGGAAACTTTGTAAGATTGACAAACAATACAGGCCATTTATAATTAGGGTATGTTTTATGGGAAGGGAAAAGTACATTGCAGAAGCAGGAGGAAATTTATGAAAAGGTGCAACAAATTTATGGCTGTTGTGGCTGTGATCCTTGCATTTGCACTGACATTTACGAGTGTCAGCGTGCCGGCAGAAGCAGCTACAACGAGTGTAAAGAGTATTATGGTGAAGGATGTGATCACAGTAACGGTCGGACAGCCGGTGACAGGCGTGAAGCTGAGCAAGACATCTCTGACGGCTAAGGTTTATGACAGAACGGTAAGTATCACAGAGGGAAAAGGCGTACGATATAGAAGTTAACGGCTCTGCATGTACACTGTATATATCTTCCGTTTCTCCGTGATCGGGTGAATAAGTTAATTTAAAAATATGGACAGGCTGTCGCCTGACTTATAGATTAAGTCGGGTGACAGCCTTTTTGTATATAAAAACACATAATCCCTATTGACATAGTAGGAAATAAGTTGTATACTCCAACATGTTGATAGATAATTACTACATATCAGATAGGATATATGTGGATTGACGATGAAATTCATTGAACAGAGCGAGGTTCAATAGACGGGAGGTGGACAGATGCAACAGGTGTTGTGCTTTGGAGATTCCAATACATGGGGATACAATCCTGAGAATGGGGAGAGATTTCCCTGGGGAATCAGATGGACCAGTATATTGCAGCAGAAGCTGGCAAATAAAGATATAAGGATCATAGAGGAAGGCCTCTGTGGAAGAACAACAGTGTTCGAGGATCCACTGAGACAGGGAAGAAAGGGCGTGTCGCTGTTCCCAACTCTGCTGGAGACACACAAACCGGAGAATATAGTGATCATGCTTGGAACAAATGACTGTAAGACGGTGTTCTCGGCATCACCGGATGTGATAGGCAAGGGAATACGGAGACTGCTCATTCAGGCAAGGCAGTA
>OMDA01001078.1_pt1 | contig 11413 bp, 10 predicted proteins | sample 1645141 | NCBI WGS metagenome assembly OMDA01 (sample SAMEA103958151, study PRJEB25191) | human gut metagenome | reverse complement strand
CAGCAATGGCTCCTTACATCTTCATGGAGCGTAACGGTATTCATATTATCGACCTTAACAAGACCGTAGCCAAGGTAGACGAGGCTGCTGAGGTACTTAAGGGAATCGCCAAGTCAGGTAAGAAAATCCTGTTTGTCGCTACTAAAAAACAAGCTAAGGACATCGTAGCCGAGAAGGCTGCCTCTGTCAACATGCCTTACGTTATTGAGCGCTGGCCAGGTGGTATGCTCACTAACTTCCCTACAATCCGTAAGGCTGTCAAGAAAATGGCAAACATCGATAAGCTGATGAATGATGGTACATTCTCTAACCTTTCTAAGCGCGAGTTGCTTCAGGTAAGCCGTCAGCGTGCCAAGTTGGAGAAGAACCTTGGTTCTATCGCCGACCTGACTCGTCTTCCAAGCGCACTCTTCGTTATCGACGTAATGAAGGAGCACATCGCTGTTAAGGAGGCTAACCGTCTGGGTATTCCAGTGTTCGGTATCGTAGATACCAACTCTGATCCTAAGAATATCGATTACATCATCCCTGCCAACGACGATGCAAAGGATTCAGTAGAGGTAATTCTCTCTGCTGTTTGCGGTGCTATCGCTGAGGGTCTTGAGGAGCGCAAGGCAGAGAAGGCTGATGAGAAGGCTGCTGCCGAGCAGAAGGATCAGCCTAAGAAGAAGGCTGCCCGCAAGGAAGAGGCTGCTGAGGCTGCTGAGTAATCAGGCAAAGGCTTAATAAGCTCTGAGCCATCATCCAGGAAAGGGGTGGCTCAGTGCTATAGCAACAAATAGAACATTAACTATTTTAATTAAAGAAAAATATTATGGCTGTTTCAATTGAAGATATCAAGAAACTTCGCGCTATGACAGGTGCCGGTCTTGCAGACGTAAAGAAGGCTCTGACAGAGGCTGAAGGTGATTTCGATAAGGCAAAGGAGTTGCTCCGTGAGCGTGGACTCGCTATCGCTGCAAAGCGTTCTGACCGCGAGACATCTAATGGTTGCGTTCTCGTTAAGAAGGTTAACGATTTCGCTGCTATCATCGCTCTCAAGTGCGAGACTGACTTCGTAGCTAACGGTGCTGACTTCATCAAGTTGACATCTGACATCCTCGACGCTGCTATCGCTGCCAAGGCTCACACTCTCGACGAGGTGAAGACTTTGAAGGTTGGCGAGTCTGATGCTCAGGCTGCTGTAACACAGCGCTCTGGTATCACAGGCGAGAAGATGGAACTCGACGGCTACTGTGTTCTCGAGGGTGAGAACATCGAGGTTTACGACCATATGAATAAGCACACTCTGTGTACTATGGTTCAGCTCAACGAGAACAACGAGGAGGCTGGTCACAAGGTTGCTATGCAGGTGGCTGCTATGCGTCCTGTAGCTCTCGACGAGTCTTCTGTTTCTGAGGAGACTAAGAAGACAGAGCTCGAGGTAGCTGTGGCTAAGACCAAGGAAGAGCTCGTAGAGAAGGCTGTTAACGCAGCATTGAAGAAGGCTGGCATCAACCCAGCTCACGTTGACTCTGAGGATCACATCGAGAGCAACACCAAGAAGGGTTGGTTGACTCCTGAGCAGGCTGAGGAGGCTCGCAACATCAAGAAGACTGTAAGTGAGGAGAAGGCTGCTTCTTTGAACCCAACTATGATCCAGAACATTGCTAATGGTCGTCTGGCTAAGTTCTTCAAGGAGAACTGCCTCGTTGACCAGGAGTTCCAGTTCGGTGATGGCGACAAGCAGACTGTTGCTCAGTACCTCGCTTCTCAGAGCAAGGATCTCAAGATCGTTGCTTACAAGCGCTTCACTCTTGCTGCTGAGTAATCTGCTGTTGCGGACGAAATGCTTGACATGGCAAGATTAATTTGACTTATAGTTAAATTAGAATATCAGGGAGTTATGGAGTCAAGGCTTACGCTTTGCTTCTAACTCCCATTTCTTTTTTATTGAACTTTAGCAAGTTCAGAAGTTATAGAAGTTTAAGAAGTTATGAAGATATTTGCCATAGGCATGAACTATGCCGAACACAATAAATCGCTACATGACACGTTATCTAAACCAGAGAGACCTGTCATTTTCACCAAAGCCGACTCGGCGTTGCTGAAGGATGGAAAACCATTCTTCATCCCTGATCATCTGGGACGTATAGAGTACGAGACAGAGTTGGTGGTTCGCATCTGCAGGTTGGGAAAGACCATCCCGCAGCGCTTCGCCCACAGATATTATGATGCGGTGACGGTAGGAATCGACTTCACAGCCCGTGAGATGCAGAAGAGGCTGCGTGAGGCTGGCCAGCCATGGGAACTTGCCAAGGGCTTCGATGGTTCGGCGGCGATAGGTACATGGATGGATGTGCAGAAGTTTCGCGACATACAGGCCATTCATTTCCATCTCGACATCAATGGCAAGACAGTACAGGAAGGTTGCTCCAGCGATATGTTCTACAAGGTGGACGAGATTATCTCTTATATCAGTCAGTACTTCACGCTGAAGACGGGCGACTTGCTTTATACAGGCTGTCCTACCGGTTGCGGACCTGTCAGCATTGACGACCATCTCGAAGGTTATCTTGAGGACTGGAAGGTGCTCGACTTCAATTGCAAGTAGTTACATTTGCAAACAACCCGATGAAAGCTGTTCGTAAGTTTTTCAGAGTAAGTGCTTTTAACAAGCCACTCGAAAGAACAGTACGGGTTTACAGAACAGGGCGGTGGAATTTTATCTTCCGCCTCATAAGAAACAAGTTTGTTATTCCAAGATATGACGAATAAAAGAGTTAGGATATTTTTCGTGTGGATAGCCTTGCTGGTTCTTGCTCTGCCGGCAAAGGCACAGCAGCGGTTCTTTAACTTGACAGCCGACGAGGTCAAGGTCGACTCTGTGTTGCCGCATTTTCTCTATTCCATTCCTTTGCCCGAAAACTATCAGGACTCCGTCTACACCGTCTCGGTGAAATATCCAGAATATATGGATATGACCGTGAGCGATGTGGCCAACTACAATCGCATATCCGGTGCAGCCCTGCCTTCGCAGGTGCCTCTTAGTCAGAATATCTCCGTGAGCAGAAGGAAAGGATATCTTGTGGTTTCCTTCTGCCCATTGGTTTTCCGCAACAATAAATATCAGATGCTGGTGAGTTTCATGCTCGATGTCAAGGCAAAGGCCGTGAAGAACAGCGTGCTGCGCCAACGCAAGAACGACAAGGCTTATGCCTCGGCAGCCGACATCTATGCCGAACATTCTTTACTTGCCTCGGGCAAGTGGGCAAAGATAAGAGTCAGCTCTTCAGGTGTTTACCAGCTTACCGAAGCCACGGTTCGTCAGGCAGGTTTCTCCAATATCAATAAGGTGAAGATTTATGGCTATGGCGGCAATCTGCAGAACGAGGCACTTTATGCCAACGACCTGGCCCGCACCGATGATTTGAAGGAAGTGCCCCAGTGTGTCGTAGGCGGAAAACATCTGTTTTATGCCAAGGGTCCTGTCAGCTGGACGTCCAACTCATCGACTGTCCGCCGACGCAATCCTTATTCCGATTACGGTTATTATTTTATTACCCAGAGCGACGAGGAGCCTGCCACGGTCGACTCGGCAGCCTTTGTTTCCTCTTTTTATCCGTCGCCCGATGACTATCATTCGCTTTACGAGGTCGATGGCTATAGCTGGTATAATGGCGGACGAAATCTCTTCGACCCAACGCCCATCAGCGTGGGCGGCAGTCAGCAGGTAGTGATCACCAACACCACTGGCAGTCAGAAAGGACGCCTTACCGTCAATGTCTCGGCAGGAGGAAATAACCAAATACGCATTCTGCTCAACGGCAAGGAGTTGGGAACCCTGAATGTGCCCATTCTGCAGTATTGCAAGGCAGGGCAGGTGGGCGGCACCTATTCGCTCGACAATCTTAGAATAGATGCCAAGGACACCGTCACCATCGTGAATGTGAGTGGAGAGACAGCCCGTCTTGACTATGTGTCGATGGCTTGGGAGAAGGCGATTCCGCTGTCGCCTCTGTCGGGAAAGCATCCTACAGCCACTTATGTGAAGAACATTACCAATCAGGATCTTCATGCTGACGGTCAGGCCGACCTGGTCATCATCGTTCCCTCCTCAGGCGCACTGTTGAAGCAGGCACAGCGCCTAAAGGAGTTCCATGAGAGTCATGACGGTATGCGGGTGAATATAGTTGCCGCCGACCAACTGTACAATGAGTTCTCGAGTGGCACACCCGATGCCAATGCCTATCGTCGCTATCTCAGAATGTTGCAGGACAGAGCTGCGACAGAGGCCGACATGCCTAAGTATCTGTTGCTCTTTGGCGACTGTGTTTGGGACAACCGCATGCTCACAGCCGACTGCAAGCGGTTTGATCCAGACGATTTCCTTCTCGTCTATGAGAGCGAGAACTCATTTAGCGAGACAGTCTGCTATGCAGGTGACAGCTGGATGGGCATCCTGGCCGAAGGTGCAGGTTCCGACGCACGACGTGAGCTGCAGGACGTTGGCGTGGGCCGATTCCCGGTAACCACAGTAGCCGAGGCGAAGATCATGGTCGACAAGACCATCAATTACAGCAAGAATCAGAATGGCGGAGCCTGGCAGAACACCATCATGTTCATGGGTGACGATGGAAATGACAATATTCACATGAAGGATGTCGACTCTGTGGCCAATAGCGTGGGCAGGGATTATCCCAATTTCCTGATCAAGAAAGTGATGTGGGACGCCTATACCCGTGAGAGTTCAGCCACTGGCAATACATATCCAGAGGTGAGCAAGATCATCCGTCAGCAACAGGCTAACGGAGCCTTGGTCATGGACTATGGAGGGCATGGCAACGCCACCCTCATCTCGCACGAGTCAGTACTTGGACTGAGCGATTTTAGCGAGTCGCGCACCTCCAATCTGCCATTGTGGGTGACAGCAGCCTGCGACATTATGCCTTTCGACGGCGTAACGGAAACAATAGGCGAGTCAGCCGTGCTCAACGAGAAGGGCGGAGCCGTAGCTTTCTATGGAACGGCCCGTACCGTTTTCACATCCGCCAATAAATACATCAACCATGCTTTTATGAAGCGTGTCCTCTCCCTGCAGGACGGCAAGCCCATTGCTTTAGGCGAGGCTCACCGACTGGCGCAGAACGATGTGATGTTGGGAACCAACCGTTATCCGACCCCTACCCGGGAAGACCCCAACAAGACGAGTCCCGAACAGGACAATACCGAGAACCACCTGCAGTATTCGCTGTTGGGCGATCCAGCCCTGTCGCTCAATCTTCCTACAGCCCAGGTTGTGGTCGACGAGATCGACGGCGTGGCTGTCGGTTCAGGAACGATGCCTACGGTCAAGGCAGGATCTGTGATCAAGATGAAAGGACATGTGGCAGGAGTAGAAGGATTCAATGGTGTGGTGACAGCAACGGTGCGCGACACTCAGGAAGAGATAACCTGTAAGCTGAACAACACCAGCGGTGACGGCGCAGAGGTGGCGTTCAAGTATTTAGACCGCACCAAGACGCTCTATCATGGTTCGGACAGTATTCGCAACAGCAGTTTCGAGCTGACGTTTGCCGTGCCCAAGGACATCAACTATGCCGATGGTCAGGGAATGATCAATCTCTATGCCCTGAATACCGATAAGACCATCAGAGCCAATGGCTCCTGCGACCAGTTTATTGTGGGAGGAAGTGCCGAGGCAAAGAACGATTCGGTAGGCCCTTCCATCTATTGCTATCTCAACTCGCCTTCGTTTGTTGATGGTGGAAATGTGAACAGCACGCCTTATTTTGTGGCAGAGATCAAGGATAAGGACGGCATCAATGCAGCCGGCAGCGGAATAGGTCACGACCTTCAGCTCGTCATCGATGGCGACATGGCGAAGACCTATACGCTCAACAACAACTTCAGCTACGATTTCGGAACCTATACCAGTGGCTCCACCTTTTATAGTATTCCCGAGTTGGAGGAAGGACCTCACAGACTGCAGTTCCGCGCATGGGACATTCAGAACAACAGCTCTACAGCCGTGCTTCACTTCAACGTGGTGAAAGGTTTGCGTCCGCAGCTCTTCAACATCGGCGTGACCAACAATCCAGCCCGTACTTCCACCACGTTCATCATCAGTCATGACCGTATGGAGAGCAACATGGATGTAGTCATCGAACTCTTCGATGCGACAGGCAGACAGATGTGGCGTCATGCCGAGAGCGGAGTGTCGGCTACGGGCAATTATACGGTCGACTGGGATTTGTCGGTAGATGGTGGTCGCCCCCTGCAGACGGGCGTCTATCTCTATCGTGTCAAAGTGTCGTCGGAAGGCAGCAGCTATGTGTCGAAGACGAAGAAGCTCATTGTCATCAGCAACAGATAAGACAGGCGATAAAACAATAACAGAACTTCTATAACTTCAGAACCCAGCGAAAGTTGAGAAAATAAGAGGATATTAACAACAAATAAGGCGCACGGCAAAATAAAAAGGCAGCTTCTGCGTTTTATTTTAGGCAACAGAATAATAAACCACAAAGAAGATATGAACAAAGCATTCAGAATATTACTGGCGGTGCTCATGGTGCAGCTCTCTCTGCAGGCGAGTGCTCAGGAAAAGGAGGATCTTTTCAATCCAGTCAACTATGCGGTCGTTTCGCAGACCATAGCTCCTGATGCCCGTGGCGGCGGTCTGGGAGACGTAGGTGCGGCAACCGACCCTGATGTCAACTCTCAGTACTGGAACCCCGCCAAATATCCTTTCTGTATCTCGCGTGCAGGAGTGGCGCTCAACTTCACACCTTGGCTTCGCTCGTTGGTCAACGATATGAACCTTGCCTATTTGGCAGGCTATTACCGCATTGGCGACCACAGCGCCGTGTCGAGTTCGTTGCGCTATTTCAATCTGGGTAAAGTCTACACCTCTTACGAGGGAGCCGAGTCGGGAGAAGGAACCACTATCAATCCTTACGAGATGTCGCTCGATGTAGCTTACTCGCTGATGCTGAGCGAGACATTCTCACTCTCTGCCGCTTTGCGCTGGATTTATTCCGACATGCGTTTTGATGAGCGCGAGGACAATTCTCCCGCTTCTGCCTTCGCTGCCGATATTGCAGCCTATTATCAGAACTATATCAACATCGGCCAGCGTGAGTGCCAGTTGGGTATCGGTCTCAACATCTCCAACATCGGTAGTAAGATCAAGTTTAGCGGCAATGAGTACAGCGAGTTCTTGCCAGCCAACCTCCGATTGGGCGCCTCGCTGATGATTCCTATCGACGAGTACAACCGCCTCACTATTGCAGCCGATGCCAACAAACTGTTGGTACCTACCGTTCCCAAGCAGGAAGAGGGCGAGGACAATTCTGAATACGAAGACCGCGTGCATCGCGAGTATGATGATATTTCAGCTATCCGAGGCATTTTCAAGAGTTTCGGCGATGCGCCAGGCGGATTCAAGGAAGAGCTGCAGGAGATTTACTATGGCGTAGGAGCAGAGTACACCTATAATGACAAGTTCTCGCTCCGTGCAGGCTATCATCACGAAGCCGAGAACAAGGGCAACCGCAAGTACTTTACCGTCGGTGCCGGTTTCAAGATGAGTGTGTTCCAGCTCGATGCCGGTTATGTAGTAGCCACCGCCAAGAGCAATCCGCTCGACCAGACGTTGCGCTTTTCGCTCACCTTTGATATGGACGGCATCAAGGACCTGTTCAAGAGAAGATAAACCCCAAAATGATGAATATTCGAGTAGGATTCGGCTATGATGTCCACAAGTTGGTGGCAGGGCGCGAGCTTTGGCTTGGCGGCATCAAACTAAATTACGAGTTGGGCTTGTTGGGGCACAGCGATGCTGATGTGCTGATACATGCCATTTGTGACGCACTCTTGGGAGCAGCCAATATGCGCGATATCGGCTATCATTTCCCTGACACTTCGGCCGAGACGCTGAATGTCGATTCCAAGATATTGCTTCGCAAGACCATCGGACTGATAGCCACCAAGGGTTATCAGGTGGGCAACATCGATGCCACAGTGTGTGCAGAGCGCCCTAAACTCAATCCTCATGTGCCAGCCATGAAAGCCTGTCTGGCAAAAGTGATGAACACCGACGAGGACAATATCTCCATCAAGGCAACCACTACCGAGAAGCTGGGTTTCACGGGCAGAATGGAAGGAATTTCGGCTTATGCCACGGTTCTCATAGTGAAAGCTTAACGACCGTTAATGGATACTTAAAATGTGTTGTGTTCGGGCACATTTGGTTGATTTATATCAAATAAACACTAAAATCTATCATTTTCCTTTCAAAATGTTTGGTGATATAGCAAAAAATGTTGTATCTTTGCATCGTCAAAAGGTTAATAGATTGTTTAGGTTAGTAGTAATAGATTTAGGTTTTTAGTTATTAGGTTTTAAGGTAGATTGTTTAACAGATAACAAAGGGGATCGTGAGATTGCCTTTGGATTAGAAATTTAAAAGTTAAACATAATGATACGCTGCAGCTCGTTGAGAGTTGCAGCGTGTTTTTTTAGTGACACTTATCATTTTGTAGTGTCTTTTGTTTTGTGTTTTCCCCAAATAGCATTATCTTTGCACATGTGTAAGATTGCATACGTCCTGCCGTGTCGAGCCGGGCAAGCATGCAGTCGAATATTAAAACAAGCAAACGATGCGAGTACTCATAGTAAATACAAGCGAGCAGACCGGTGGCGCCGCAGTAGCAGCCAACCGTCTGATGGATGCTCTTAACAACAATGGAGTTAAGGCCAAGATGTTGGTGCGCGATAAGGAGACAGAGTCGATCACGGTGGCTCAAATGCCCCGTTCCATCTTCGGACAGTGGCATTTCCTGTGGGAGCGTTGGTGTATCTTCTGGCACATGCGCTTCTCCAAGCTTCATCTCTTCGACGTCGACATCGCCAATTCGGGTTACGACATAACGGGCTTGCCTGAGTTCAGGGAGGCTGACATCATCCATCTGCACTGGATCAATCAGGGCATGCTCTCATTGGGTTCCATCCGCAAGATACTCAAGAGCGGAAAGCCCGTGGTGTGGACCATGCACGACATGTGGCCAGCCACCTCGCTGTGCCATCTCACCATGGGGTGCAACAAGTTCCACAGTGGTTGCGCGAAGTGCAAGTATCTGCCTTCGGGAAACTTTTGGGGCGATTTGGCAGCCAAGGTGTGGCACCGCAAGCAGAATCTCTACAGGCAGAACAACATCCTCTTTGTGGCTTGCAGCAAGTGGCTGGCAGGCGAGGCGAAGTCGAGTCTGCTTCTCTCCGGGCAGAAAGTGGTAAGCATCCCCAATCCCATCGACTCCCGAGTATATTGTCCAGCCGATCGTCAGGAAGCCCGCACCCGTGCCATCCTGCCAGCCGACAAGCGCATCATCCTCTTCATAGCCCAGCGAGCCACCAATCCCTACAAGGGTATGAATTATCTTATGGAAGCCTGCCAGCAGCTGGCAGACAAATATCCCGAGATGCGCGACAACACCTGTGTCGCCATCCTTGGCGGCCATAGCGAGGAACTGGAGGGCAAGTTGCCCTTCCCGTCCATCTCGTTGGGATACGTGAGCGACGACCGTCGCATCGCCGATATTTATCGTTCGGCAGATGTCTTTGTGCTTCCCTCGCTTTCCGAGAATCTCCCCAATACCATCATGGAGGCGATGGCTTGCGGCGTGCCCAGCGTAGGTTTCAAGGTAGGCGGCATTCCCGAGATGATAGATCATCGCAAGAACGGTTATGTGGCCAACTATCGTGATGCAGCCGATCTGGCGGAAGGAATCCACTGGGTGCTCTTCGAAGCCGATGCCGACGAGGTGCGCAGCAACTGTCTGCACAAGGTGTCGTCCAGCTATTCGCAGCACGTCGTGGCACTCAAGTACATCGAAGTCTACAATCAGGCGATGGCCTATAAAAACTACCGTATATGATCAAATTCACCATCATTACCTGTACCTATAACGCAGAACGGGTGCTGCAGCGAACCCTCGACAGCGTGAAGAAACAAACCTATTGCAACATCGAGCACATCATCATGGACGGAGGCTCTTCCGACAAGACCCTGTCCATGGTAAGAGCCTACCAGCACAAGATAAGCAAGGGCGAGAATGCCCACGACATCGTTGTCGTGTCGGAGCCCGACCGAGGACTCTACGATGCGATGAACAAGTCGATAGACCGTGCCACGGGCGACTATTTAGTGTTTCTCAATGCTGGCGATGTGTTTCCATCTGCCGAAATATTGGAGTATGTAGCAGGTTGTGTGGGTGAAGGTGAAGTGCTTCCTGGTGTGCTCTATGGCGATACCGACATTGAAGATGCAACAGGGCGCTTTCTGCGTCATCGACGTTTGCAGCCACCTGCTCACCTGTCTTGGCGTTCGTTTCGTTGGGGTATGTTGGTTTGCCATCAGTCATTCTATGCCCGTACCGACTTGGCAAAAGGCATCCATTATAATCTCGATTATCGTTTCTCTGCCGATGTAGACTGGTGCATACGTGTGATGAAAGAGTCTGCAAGGCTTCACCTGCCATTGCGCAATGTGGGTGCTGTCATCACCCATTATCTCGATGGAGGTATGTCGGTGCAGAACCATCGTGCTTCTCTTCGCGAGCGCTTCGAGGTGATGCGCACCCATTACGGGCTGCTCACTACGCTCTTTGTTCATGCCTGGTTTGTGGTTCGTAGCATCTTCAAAAGATAAGAGTTTCCTTCGTGATTTTATCTCGATAGTAAGAGTCCATCCTAATGATGAATATTCTCTGTGTTCATCATCGGGATGGGCTTTTTGTGTGTTGTCTGATGGCAGATTTCGAGTTTGACCACTTTGACCATGACCACTTTGACCACAATACAAAATAATCAGGCTCACCCTTTATGGAGCGAGCCTGATTGTATTAGATTTTCCTGTCACGTTTCACCAGAGTTGCTTGTCACCTCTGCTGTCAAGTCGCCCTTGGTGAGGCGGAAGGTGCGGCCCTGGGCAATGGCTGCAAGCAATTGGGGAAGCTGGGCAAGAGTGGCGAATGCGAAGAGGAGTCCTACGGCGGAAAGGACACTGCTGTCGATGATTCCTAATGGAGGGCTCAGAAATCCACCTACGAGAAGAAGGATGGAAAGAATGAGCGAGACATAGAATGTTTTCATAGAAGAGATTGATTTTTGTCTTTGTCAAGAATGTTTTTGTTTTGTCAAGAATTTGAGGAATTTAAGAATTTTTCTCTGATTACCTATCCGCTACGCGCGGTGAACGTTGCTTCTCTGTTTCTCAAATTCTTGACTCAAAAATACTCTTGACTAAAAATTATCGACCTGTACGGTTGAAATTACCCAATACGCCCTGAAAGGGCAGAAGCTCTTAGCCCAGGGCAGCGCCCTGGGTTGTTTGGGGCGGTAACCTGTCGCCCTGTAAGGGCAAAAGCTTTAA
>OMDA01001071.1_pt1 | contig 11453 bp, 3 predicted proteins | sample 1645141 | NCBI WGS metagenome assembly OMDA01 (sample SAMEA103958151, study PRJEB25191) | human gut metagenome | reverse complement strand
GCTCTTACAATATCGACAACATGCTTGCCGCCATCACCATCGGTCTTCATTTCGATGTGAAGCCTCAGCAGATAGATCATGCCCTGGAGAACTACATCCCAAGCAACAACCGTTCGCAGTTGGAAGAGACGGCGCACAACAAGCTGGTGGTAGATGCCTACAATGCCAACCCATCAAGTATGGCTGCCGCCATCGAGAACTTCCGCGTGATGGATGTGCCTCATAAGATGGCGATTCTCGGACAGATGGGCGAACTCGGCGAAGTGAGCTACGAGGAGCACCAGAAGGTAGTAGACCAGTTGCAGGCAGCCGGTCTGGAGAATGTATGGCTGGTAGGCGATGAATTCAAGGATATTCCATGCAGCTACCGCAAGTTCCAGAATGTAGAGGAAGTGAAGGAAGCACTCAAGGCGAACCAGCCTCACGACCATTACATCCTCATCAAAGGCAGCAACAGCGTGAAGCTCTTCCAACTTCCGGAGTTGCTATAAAAATAGCCCTCATCTATAAGTCGACAAAAAGCCCGGCAGGAAAAACTTCCTGCCGGGCTTTATTGTTTTTATGATTGATGTTACTTCACATTAAACTTGACGGTCTTGCCTCTCATCTTTACGATATAGATGCCAGAAGCATTCAAGTCTACCTCATGGTCAGTTCCACGATATACAGTGAAGCCAATAGAATTCACAACCTGGATTACCTCGTGATCAGCAAGTCCCTCAACCTTCAGATGTCGGTTGTTGACAATCAGTTTCACTTCACCCATTGTGATGTTGCTGATGCCTGTAAAAGGAATAACTGTTACCACACAGTTAATCGTCAGATTAGAACCGTCCTTGGTCTTGGCTGAGACGATAGCCTTACCCTCACTGACACCTAGGATATTACCTTCCTTATCAACTTCTACAACCGAAGTCTGGGCTGATACCCAGTCAAGTTCCTTATTGGTTGCATTTACAGGATTGAAGATTACATTCAGTTTCTTGGTTTCTCCCAAGGCGATTGTCACAGGAGATTCCTCAAACTTGATCTGCACAATAGGAACTTCAGGTTCCTTTTCCTTCTCAACCTTGATATGGCAAACCGCCTTGATTTCGCTATTTTCAGCCGAAGCAACCGTAACATCAGCCTCACCTTCTGCTACCGCCAGGACGAAGCCTTCATCTGTCACGATAACCACATCTTCATTACTACTTGTCCAAAGAATCTTCTTGTTAGCTGCATCCGTTGGATAAACCGTTGCCTCCAACTGCATCGTATCATTTGGCTTAAGCGTAGCTTCTGTCTGACTGATTGTGATGCTTGTCACCTTCTTGTCCGCATCACTTGGCGCATTACATCCTTCTATCTTGCAGAATCGTTTCCACCATGCATCAGCCTTGTAAGCCTCTTCATTGCCATAGATAACATGAAGCGTTGCCTTGCGGAACACATCGTTCATACTAGACGGATCTTCCGTACCGATGAATGAAGGAACCTTCGTTGCATAGCAGTAGACATCTGTAAGAGAAGAGCAGCCTGCGATGATGTTGTCATTCACATGCTCTACGGTTGCAGGAATCTTCAAAGTTCTGATGTCAGAACAGCCGTTGAATACATTGTTACCAATATACTTTGTGCCAACAGGCAATTCTATATCTACTATTTCCTCACCATTCAAGTAGAGGCGATGAGCCGTACTTGCCGGATTAGCCGCAGCATTCTGGAAGTTGATGTGAGCCCAATCATCCAGATAATCAATGTTCACCTTGCTCAAAACCGCGCAATGGTTGAATGCATTCTTATCCACAGTCAGCTTGGTTTCATGTGTCTTGAATGTCACACTCTCCAAAGCAGAACAATTTTCAAACGCACCTGCACCAATACCTTCCGCCTTCTTAGGAATCGTAATATCAGCAAGATTACTGTTATTGATGAACGCACCTGCCTGCATCGACTTCAGAGACTCTGGCAATATGAGCTGACTGAATCCACACTCACCGAAAGCATAATCATAGATAATGCTCAGAGATGTTGAGAGCTGGATGTCTGTCAAACCTGCATCATAGCGGAAAGCATACTTGCCCACGCTCAAAGTAGAATTCGGCATGATGAAGTGATTGAGAGAGCTACACTTGTAGAAAGCGTAGTTGTCGATAATCTTCAGGTCGCACTTATCATTCCACTTCACGGTCTCCAACTTGCTGTCACAATAGAAAGCAGAGTCACCGATGAGTCGCAGCGTACTCTTTCCTTCCCAGATGACATCCTCCAGTTTAGCACAGTTCTTGAATGCTGCCGTATCTATGACATCGAGATATTGGGTTGTACCCTCGAAGAGGACATGCTGCAAGCCTGCACAATCCATGAAAGAACGCTTGCCGACAGTAACCAGCTGGCTGGCATTAGCCACTATTACGCGGTTCAGGTTCATCGCCTTGGTAGCAGCATTATCTTCTATCTTCTCTACGAAAGCACCCACACGAAGTGCCTGAAGTTCGTTCTGGCAAGTAAATGCATAACCGCCCACCTTCTTCACGTCATAAGTCACGGCATTGAAAGTAGTCTGTTCAGGAATACTTACCGTACCGGTATAAACCTGTGCCACCTTCTCTGCATCAAGCGACTTGTTCTTGCCGCCATAGATACTGGTTACGGTAGCTTCTTTCTTCGCCTTATCAAAGAGATAGTAGATGTCACCCACATACTCAACTTCAGGATTTCTGACGATGACCTTACATTCTGAAGTCACGCCATTACCGTCATTCGCTGTATAGTAGATGGTAGTTACACCCGGAGCAACACCCTTGATTACACCATTCTCATCAATGTCAGCCACCTTTCTGTCGGCTGTAGAATATTTGATGCGCACATTGGCAGCCTCAGCGGGATAGATAGTCAGCTTCTGTTCGTTGTAATTCTCACCAGCCTTTACATTTACGGTAAGAGTACTCAAGTCTATCTTCTCCACTACTGCTGTCGGCTTTGGCTCGCAACCCAGGAGTTTTGTAAACTTACCCCACCATGAAGTATCCTTCTGATAGAGGCTTTCCGAACCGAATGGCACATGGAGTGTTGCATTCTGGAACACTTCATCCATGCTTGCCGGATTGTTCACACCGATAAACTCCGGCACTTCCTCTGCGTAACAATATACATCCTTCAAAGCCGAGCAGCCCACAAAGATATCATCGTTTACATGATCCATAGTTGCCGGCATTTCGACACTTTCGATGAAAGCACAGCCGTTGAATGCATTGTTGTTGACATACTTCGTACCCTTAGGCAGCACCACATTGATGATCTCCTTGCCGTTGGCATCATAGATATGCTGGGATGTGTTGGCAGGGTTTGCCTTGGCATTATTGAAGTTGGTCTGCGCAAAACTGTTCATATTGGTGATATATACCTTATTTAATATAGGGCACTGGTTAAATGCATTGTTGCCGATGGTCATGGTCTCGATAGCAGTATGGAAAGTCACCGACTCCAGCTTCGAGTTGTTTTCGAATGCAGCAGAACCAAGACCCTGCAGACGTTCCGGCAAGATTATCTCCTGCAAGAAGTCATTGTTGATGAACGCACCTGCCTGGATGTTTGCCAACGACTCAGGAAGCGTAATCTGGCTGAATCCACACTCACCATAAGCATACTCGTCGATATAGTTGAGCGAGGTAGAGAGGTGGATATTGGTCAGGCTCGCATTATAGCGGAACGAAGAGTTACCCACACTCAATGTCGTGTTCGGCATTTCGAAGTTGTTGAGCGAGATACACTTGAAGAAAGCGTAATCCTGAATGATCTTCAGCTCACTCTTTCCGTTCCACAGCACCTTTTCCAAAGCCGGGCAATCGTAGAAAGCACTATTTCCGATGGTCTTTACCGTTGTATTGCCCATCCAAGTAAAGCGTTCCAAGGCAGTACACTCTCTGAAAGCCGCCTTGTCTATGCTATTCATTTTCAGGGAAGTTCCATCAAACGTGAAACGTTTCAAACCAGTACACCATTTGAATGCTTCCTCGCCGATGTTCACGAGCTCGCTCTCGTCAGCCACATTCACGCGGTTCAGTCTCTCCGCCTTGATGGCAGCATGAGGTTCTACCTCTGTTACCGTACGAGGGATGTAGATACTCTGCAACTCGTTCTGGCAGTTGAAAGCGTAGCTTCCCACTTTACGTACCGTATATTTATTACCCTCATAGATAATGGTCTCCGGAATATTGATAGTACCAGAGTAGTACTGCGCCACATTCTTAGCATCAAGCGAAGTATTCTTGCCGCCATAGATACTGGTTACTGTAGCCTCTCTGTTTTCTTCCGTCGTACCTTTCAAGAGATAGTAGAGACCTCCGACATACACCACATTGTCTTCATAAACAATAACCCGGCATTCAGAATAGATATGGCTATCATAGCTCAATGAACATCTCAGCGTATCAACGCCAGGTTTATTGGCTGTAATATGTCCATCTTTATCTACACTTGCCACCCCATTACCTGATGTTGTCCAAACCACATCCTTATGTTCATAGTTCTCAGGAAGAATGGTGGCAGTCTGCTCAACATACTCAGAGCCCTTTTGCAGGTTGATGGTATTTGTAGAGAGGTTGATGGTTACAGGATTCACGGTCACCTTACAGGTAGCAGATACACCAGAACCATCCATAGCTGTTGCCGTGATATTAGTCGTACCGACATTCACACCCTTTACAACACCTTCTTGGGTAACTGTAGCAATACTTTCATCTTCACTTGCCCATTTCAAAGTCTTGTTGTCGGCAAGCTCAGGAGCAATATTTACCTCTATCTGCTTACTCAACGAATATAGCAGAGATATATCCTTAGGCATCTCGATTTGACTAACCTTTAGCGGTGTTACATGAATCGTGGTAGAAGCCGATATGCCAGAACCATCGGTCGTAGTAGCAGTAATGACGGCATCGCCCACTTTGTGTGCTGTTATCACACCCGTGCTCTCGTCCACAGAAGCAATATCTGTAGCGTTGCTGCTCCACTGCAGTTTCTGATTGTCCGAAGCAAGCGGAAGGATTGAACACTCCAACTTCATGCTTTCGGTCTTAATAATCGACGATTCTGCAGGCAATGATATTGTGCTTACAGGTAGTCCCGTTACCTGTACCTCAAATACACATGACAGATTAGAGCCGTCTGTAGTCTCTGCCTTAACCTTAGCAGTACCCATCTTCAAGCCCGTCATCATTCCGTCTTCTGTAACGGTGGCAATATCAGGCGTCAGACTTGTCCACTTAAGCTTTTTGTTGTCAGCCTCTGCAGGAGATACGTTTGCTTCCAATTGTGTAGGAATTGTTTTCACAATAGATGCTGTCTGCAACGAGATGTCGCTTACCATCAAAGGAGTCACCTCCACCTCGCAAGTTGTGCTCATGCCAGAACCGTCTTGCGCCTCTGCTTTTATCGTAGCCTTACCCACCTTATGCGCTACAACTATTGCCTCAAGCGGATATACTGCATTCATATTTTGGACAACTGTAGCCACACTCTCGTCGCTGCTTGTCCATACCATACTCTTGTTGTCTACTTCCTCCGAGTTAAGAGTAAGCGTTATAGTCTTGTCCTCTGTCTTGACTATAGAAACCGACGACTCGGCAAAAGTCATTGTCTCTACCTTCAACGGTTCAATGTTGACATCAACAGAAGCCTTGAGGTTTGTTCCGTCTGTTGTTGATGCAGTTATGCGCGTAGTGCCTACCTTCTTGCCTGTAACAACTCCTTCATTGTCAACAGTAGCAATATCTGTTCGACTGCTCGTCCATGTCAACTTCTGGTTATCCGATTCTAACGGCTCAACTACCACCTTAATCTTACCAGTCTTAGTTTTAACAACAGAGACTGGGGTTGTGGGTAGAGATATCGAACTAACAGACAGACCCGTTACCTCCACATTAAAAGTCTTAGAGATGTTTGAGCCATCTAATGCCTCAGCTTTTATTTGAGCTGTACCCATCTTCAATCCTGTCAGCATTCCGTCTTCTGTAACTGTGGCTATATCAGGAGTCAGACTTGTCCACTTAAGTTTCTTATTGTCAGCCTCAGCAGGAGAAACTTTTACTTCCAGCTGTGTTGGAATAGTCTTCACTACAGATGCTGTAAGCAACGAGAAGTCGCTTACCATCAATGGAGTCACCTCCACCTCGCACGTAGCGCTAATGCCCGAACCGTCCTGTGCCTCAGCCTTAATAGTAGCCTTTCCTATCTTATGGGCCGTAACTATGGCTTCAAGAGGATATGAAGAGTTAGGATTCTGAACAACAGTGGCAACACTCTCGTCGCTACTTGTCCATACCATACTCTTATTGTCTACCTCCTCCGAATTAAGAGTAAGCTTTATTGTTTTGTCCTTAGTTCTGGCTATAGAAACCAATGGCTCTGCAAAAGTCATTGTCTCCACTTTTAATGGCAATACCGTAAAGGTTGTTGAAGCCGTTATATCAGTACCATCTTTTGTTTTTGCAGTAATTACGGTTTTACCTATTTTCTTTCCTGTCACAATGCCATTAGCATCAACTATTGCCACCTCTGGATTCTCAGAGCTCCATTCAAGCTCTTTAGTTCCTGCATTTTCTGGCAATATAGTATATTCTAATTTTGTTGGTTTTGCTTTATTTACAGATACTTCTTTAGCCAACAAAACAGAGCTTGTCGGATATAAAGGATAGATGCCTTTGGCACTATTCCATGCAGCACTTTGCTTATATTTTTCAACAGACTCTTTAGGAACATAAAGTCTCATTGTATTATTAACTACACTTGTGTTATGTGTATTAGTATATTCAGATAGAATACAGCTTGGTGGCTCTACTGTCAAACATAACATACTCGTCAAAAGACTACATCCCTTGAAGCAATCTTCTCCCAAAGAAGTTAGAGCAGATGGCAACTCAATACTTGCTAAGCTATAGCAATAATAGAAACATTGATACCCTAACGATGTTATACTTGATGGCAAATTGATACTTGTCAAGCTACTACATCTATCGAAGCAATAATCCCCTAACGATGTTATACTTGATGGCAAATTGATACTTGTCAAGCTATAGCAATAATAGAAACATCCATCCCCTAACGATGTTATACTTGATGGCAAATTGATACTTGTCAAGCTATAGCAATGATAGAAACAATGATACCCTAACGATGTTATACTTGATGGCAAATTGATACTTGTCAAGCTACTGCAACCACTGAAACATCCATCCCCTAACGATGTTATACTTGATGGCAAAATGATACTTGTCAAGCTACTGCAATTGCTGAAACACTCATCCCCTAACGATGTTATACTTGATGGCAAATTGATACTTGTCAAGCTACTACATCTATCGAAGCAATAATCCCCTAACGATGTTATACTTGATGGCAAATTGATACTTGTCAAGCTACTGCAACCACTGAAACACATATAACATAACGATGTTACTCTATATGTAACATTATTATATGTGACAGTTTCTGGTATGACAATGTCACCAGAATAATCATCTCGAAGAACTTCAGCTGTTTTGCTGATATTAAGCCTGTATTTTATTCCATTAAGAACGATTTCTCTTTGTTCTCCACCAGAAAAATCATTACCACAACCTTCTTTTAGAAGAGCAATATCAAATGTAGTATTGGCATCACGAGAATAGACATCAGGATCAGAAAACCAGTTGTATATATAATTATATCCCTCCAAATTATTTAGTCCATGGTTATCTTTTACATTCCAAAAGCACACTCCACTATATTTAGTATCCCATGTGAGAGATATTTTTACAGCAGAGCTTTTATTCATTGTACATTTTAAATAATCCAATGAACGCCCTTGATACGTCCAATAGCATCCCTTGTCATTCTTGAGATAGCATAAGCCATCTCCGGCATCTTCCAAAGTCCACTCGTCGCCAGAGCCTGCTTTTTCGTAAGAAGTCAATGGCTGACCATCACCACTACATGCCAAAGCATATTTGCTCTCACCATAGTGACTCGTTCCATCACTATTTTTCGGATAAATCTTAATCACAATACCTGCTTTCAACTGACTGACGCTCGTAACTATATTTTTTGCTACTCCATTACCATCACTTAAGATTGCAATATCAAAAGTAGTGTTAGCATCTTCTAAATAACTATCACGAGTAGACCACCAGTTGTACATATAATTACATCCCTCCAAATTATTTAGCCCACGGCCATCTTTTATATTCCAAAAGCACACTCCACTATATTTAGTATCCCATGTGAGAGATATTTTTACAGCAGAGTTTTTATTCATTGTACATTCCAAAGATTTTGAAGACGTAATACCTTGATATGCCCAATAGCATCCATTGTTATTCTTGAGATAACAAAAGCCATCTCCTGCATCTTCCAGAGTCCACTCGTCGCCAGAGCCTGCTTTTTCGTAAGAAGTCAATGACTGCCCATCACCGCTACATGCCAAAGCATATTTGCTCTCGCCATAGTGACTCGTTCCTTTACGATCTTTCGGATAAATCTTAATCACACTACCTGCTTTCAACTGACTAAGACTCGTCACCTTAGTCTGAGCAGACATAGTGGTGATGCTGCAAATCAAAAGAACGACAGCAACAAACCATTTGTAAAAATGTAAACTTCGTTTCATATTTCCTACTATTTTGTTTTTTACCCACTGGCGGAATTAAATTATAGTACACTTTACTCAACCAATGGACTCATTATTGATAAAGTCTAAATTAAAAAGCAAATAATTCTCTATATCTCACATCTTTATTTTCGATTATAACGATGTTAAAGCCGACATTCTGCAAAAAGTACATTTTTCCTTCGTCCAAATCTTTCAAAAAGCAGATATACCATCCCTTTGCATCAGAACCAATTCGGTCAAGATATTTTTTGCGAGAAATAAGGAGCCATCGAAGAAAGGTTTCTGTAGGTTCCAAGCCCAATCCATTGATACATAGCGAGCAATTATAAAATATATTCAACCATGTAGGCTGGTACTTTTCATTTTTGTTTCTTGCATTATCCTTAATGCCCCACTCTTGATGTTCCTTTGTCACATTATACATATTTGCCTCATCTTTGAGATAATCTCTCACATAGGTTAGCAAACCCATATAGTCTGCAGTTCCTAATCGTAAACTCCTTGTATGGTTAATTGTCCCATGAATGTGCCAAACGGCAAAATTCTTGTAAATGTCTTCTTCCGACATGAATTGTTGGGTGGCGTAATATTCGCCTAAAGGATATGTCTCAGAATAGCCTTTGGATTTGTATAAAACATCGTTCTTGAAACACTCTTTTTTCAAGTCGTTCTCTAAATAGTTGTCATAATTGGTGGTCAACACTGGCACATTCAACTTCATGAGTTGTCCTTGAAAAGGATCTAAAAAACGCCCTTGACTGAAAGTCTCTTTAACCAACTCCTGATTTGATTTTAGAATATCCTCCCATTTGTCAGGCATCTTGACACACATGATGTCATATTTCTCTACCAACGACAAGCCTTGTTCTATTTCAGGAAAGTTCTCGCAAAGTCCTGCTTTACTCCAAAGTTTCTTCATCAGATTTTCCCAACTAACAGCATTTGCACCATTATAATATCTATTGATGCCGTTTCCCAGCACAAAAGCAAAACGTGCTTTGGCCTTTTCTGCCTGAAACTCTTCTTGAAGTTTTTGCAAAGTAAAGTCTGGCATTATTGAATAAATTTTAGTTACGCCCATACTACTTTCGATTTGTTATTGTTTTATATTGAATTCTGATTATACATATAGATACGATAAACCTGTCGGAGCCACAGGTTCCATGCACCTCAACTGATGCTTGAATAACAAAAATATCGGTAATACTGAGAAATAAGCACAACTATTGATAAACGAGCGGAGCAGAGATGCTCCCCCGTAGTTGATGACCTGCAAAAGGACAGAGGTCACTTTGTCGTCCTTTAGGTTATAACGACCTAAAATTGTTAATTCATCAATATCCATGGCTTATATCATTTACATTTTGCGGGCAAAGATACAAAAAATGTTTGAAAGTCGATTGGTTCAATTTGGTTCAAGTTTCATTCAGATCTGTTTTTTATTAAAAAAGATGTGTTTTTCGACAAAAAGACTAGTTTTTCTCCGCTTTTTCAATTCATAAGTCATCTTGTACGAACAATGGGGGATATAGTTGTACAACTAAAGATTTATAGTCGTACAACAATAGAGTGTATAGTCGTACAACATAAGGGTGTATAGTCGTACAACTAAAAGGTGTGTGGTTGTACGATTATAGGGTGTTGCCACTAGGCTCGGCAGATGTGCTGACTGCAGTCGGCAGACCTGCTGACTAGGCTCAGCAGAGCTGCTGAGCCTAGTGGGAATCTCTTAGAAACAGACTCCTTTAACCTGATATTCCGACTTCTTGAACCTGAGCAAACGTATTCTTTCACTTGCTCTGTCGTATCCGTGTGCTTGCTCAGTCGCATCTGTAGACTTGCTCTGTCATATCTGTAGGCTTATTCAGATATATCAGTAGGCTCACTCTGCCGCTTCATTTCGCTTACTCTGACGAATCTTTTACTTACTCAACCTGCTCGCAGGCTCAGCTCCAAAAACTTGTCACATAATTGGTAAACGCCTTCATCTTGCGTGATAAAGTCTCTGTCCAGTAAGGTCTTGACAGCTCCTTGCACGGTGCTTGCACCAAGATGATACTTCTGCAAGAACTCTTGCGACATCAGGGAAGAAGGCTTACCTTCCTGAGCTATGGCTATGAGAAGCTGTTTCTGCTTGGCTGTAAGCTGATACAGCAAGGCCTGATAGGCAAAACGCTGCTGGGAAAGGATGCTATCTATCGCCATCCTGACATCATCCTCCTGCAACAAAGACCTATCAGAAATTGAAGTATAAAGCATATTGAGTACATACTGAACATACCAGGTAATGCCATCGAAATGATGATATAAATAGGTAAAAGCCGCTGCACTTATCTCTTTATTGTTCCTGGCAAGATGGTGATTGGCAAATTCCAGGTAAGTCTGCTCATTGATTGCCTCCAACCCCATGATACTCGAACTATGATAGAACGGGCGTGACTGGGAAGTAAACATCAATGCCATCATGTGGCGCTTGGAGCCAGAAAAGACAAAGTTTGCATTGTGGCAATTCTGTATTCGCTTACGCAAGGTTGCCTCAACGGTTTTCTCTGGATAGTTTGCAACTGTCTGAAATTCATCTATCGCCACCAGACAAGGTTTATCTGCCTGTTCGAGATAAGCGAAGATCTCATCCAGCGTAATATCCGGAGCCTGAATATCTCCCAAACCAACACTCCACTCCGGATTTCCATTGATGTCAAAAGAGATAGTTGACTTCAGAGACTGGAGCATATTCAGGAAAAATTCCCATACTTTCCTGCCCTTTGACTTGAGTGCCGTCAGGATTCCCTTGCCCAGCGCATAGACGAATTCGTTCAAATTC
>OMDA01001070.1_pt1 | contig 11460 bp, 6 predicted proteins | sample 1645141 | NCBI WGS metagenome assembly OMDA01 (sample SAMEA103958151, study PRJEB25191) | human gut metagenome | reverse complement strand
CTGCATAAAATTGGCGAATCTGTTAAATAATCCTCGCATAAAGTTCATCCTTTCCGCAAAAAGCGGTAATTACAAAAATCATCCTTCCACCATTTTATCACAGGCAGGGCGTACATTCAATAAACATTTGACGATATATGTCACTAAATCAGCCGAGAACGAGCTTTGCCGTGTCAACGCTTTCTTTTGCGTCACGGCAGTAGTAGTCAGCGCCGATTTTCATAGCGTAGTCCTTTGTAAGAACCGCACCGCCGACAAATATTGTACATTTGCTTGAGCCGTCGGGATTCTGAAGTTCCTTACATTCTCTTACAAGCCTTATTGTATCTTCCATACTCTTGAGAGTTGTTGTCATAAGAGCCGAAAGTCCTATCATTGTAATATTCTGTTCAACGGCAGTATCAACAATAAGCTGAGGATCAACATCACGACCGAGGTCAACAACTGTGTAGCCGTAGTTATCAAGAAGAACCTTCACAATGTTCTTGCCGATATCGTGAATGTCGCCCTTTACGGTTGCCACAATAATTTTACCCTTGCTTACGGGAGTTCCGCTTGTCTTTGTAAGGTGCTTTTTAATTACATCAAAGCACTCCTGAGCTGTGTTTGCACTTTGGATAAGCTGTGGAAGAAAGATTTTATTCTTTTCAAAATCTTCACCCACTCTGTCAAGTGCAGGGATAAGCATTTCGTTTACAACCTGCATTGCATCGGTTGTTTCGAGAAGCTTTGCGGTTGCGGCTGCACCTTCGTTTTTAAGTCCGTTATAAACAGCCGCAAAAATGTCAACATTGCTGTCTGCCTTTTTAACGGGGGCGGCAGGAACAGCATCGTTATATGCGTTGATAAATTCAAGCGAGTTCTTGTCAATGCCGTTAAGCACACGGAATGCTCTTACAGCGCCTGTCATCGACTCAACATTTGGGTTGATAATAGGCAAATCAAGTCCCTGTTCCATAGCCATTGTAAGGAAAGTTCTGTTGACAAGCTCACGGTTCGGAAGTCCGAACGAAATGTTTGATACACCGAGACAGGTTTTACAGCCGAGTTCCGTTTTTACTCTGTGCAAAGCCTCAAGAGTCTGACGGCAAGCCGCCTGTTCTGCGGAAACCGTAAGAGTAAGACAATCGATATATACATCTTTTCTGTCAATGCCGACAGCCTCGGCTCTTTCAACAATTCGTTTTGCAATCTCAAATCTGCCCTCGGCGGTTTTCGGGATACCGTTTTCGTCAAGTGCAAGTCCGACAACAGACGCACCGTACTTTTTGACAAGAGGAAGAACCGTTGCAAGGCTCTGTTCCTCACCGTTTACGGAGTTCAGAATCGGTTTTCCGTTGTAGTAGCGGAGTCCGGCCTCAATAACCTCGGGCTTTGTGGAGTCAATCTGGAGCGGAACATCACACACACTCTGAATAGCCTTGAGAACACGCACCATCATCTTTTTTTCGTCAATTTCGGGATGGCCTACATTGACATCAAGAATTTCCGCACCACCCTGAACCTGACTGAGAGCCTGAGTGAGGATATAGTCAATATTATTTTCAACAAGCGCCTGCTTAAACAGCTTTTTGCCCGTGGGGTTAATTCTTTCGCCGATAATTCTCGGACCGTTGATTTCAACAACCGTCGTTGAACTGCAAACGGTTGTGTCAACGCTTTTTGTCTGAGGCTGATATTCTCTGTCGGCAACCTCCGACTTAATTTTTGCAATATAATCGGGATTCGTTCCGCAGCATCCGCCGATAACCTTAACACCGTATTTGAGGAGTGAACAAACGCACTCGGCAAATTTATCGGGCATAATGTTGTACTCGTTGCTGTTAGGATCGGGCAAACCTGCGTTAGCCTTGATTACAAGGGGAAGATTTGTGTATTTCGACATCTCGGAAACAACGGGTTCAAGCTCATCCGGACCGAGTGAACAGTTTACACCGAGAGCGTCAACACCGAGTCCCGTAAGAGTGACAGCCGCACAGGCAGGGGATACACCCGTAAATGTTCGTCCGTTTCTCTCAAAGGTCATTGTTGTGAGGATAGGTTTGTCGCAGTTTTCTTTTGCGGCAAGAACTGCGGCTTTAAGTTCATAAAGGTCGGTCATTGTTTCAAAAACTATGACATCGGCATCTTTACCGGCAAGAATCTGCTGTTTGTAATACTCATAAGCCTCGTCAAATTTCATTGAACCGGCAGGTTCAAGCAACTGACCTATCGGACCGATATCAAGGGCAACGAGGGCGTCTGTACCCTCAACGGCTTTTCTTGCAATCTTAACACCGGCACCGATGATTTCTTCAACGCTGTAACCGCTGTCCTGAAGCTTGTAGGCATTTTCACCGAAGGTGTTTGCGTACACAATGTCAGATCCGGCATCAATATACCTCCTGTGAAAGCTCTCGATAAGCTCGGGGTGAGTAATGTTCAGCACCTCAGGCACATGGTCGTACTTTACACCGCTTTTCTGAATGAGAGTTCCTGTTGCACCGTCAAGCAGAATAAAATTCTTTTGGTTGAGATATTCACTAAAGTTTGAAAAATTCTTAAACACCACAATGTTCCCCATTTCTTCTGAAGCGACATTTGCCTTTCATACTGCAAATTGCACACCCTCGTTTTCTTCGTTCAATCGGATTGTCTGAAATTCCGAGAACCGCCGTAACCGACTTTGACGGCACAAGCAGACAGCTGTCGCCTGTTGTAAGACCTATTTTTCTCGGAGCGTCAAGTATTCTCAGATACTCCTTCTGCATCTCAATAGGATAGTCCCCATAGCCGGGGCTGAAACGGAAGGTCATATACTTTCCGCTGTATTTTTCGGCAAGGATTTCGTCAACCTTTTGACACACCTGTTCAACGGCAACGCTTGCAAAGCTGTCAAGCACAACCGCCCTTGCCATATCGGAAATCTGACTTATACGGATAAGCTTGTCAATTTCCGAACCGATTGTCGCACACATCATAACGGCTGTGTGGCAACCCTCAAGGTGCTTTTTTATATCATTGCCGAGTAAAATATCGTCAAACGGAGCTTTGCGTTCAACATAGAGAAATCTCGGCTCTGCTGTTTTCAGTATTTCTTTTTCGCATTCATCCATCAGCACATCCATGCGGTAATTAAGGCTGATTCCTGCACCGCCGAGGTAGCGTATAGCCTCTTTGCGGTTTAATCTGTCAAGCGTTATCATAAAAGACTTGACACCGCCTCCGTAATTTTTCTTGCAACATACGGGTTGTTCATTGTGTAGAGGTGGATGCCGTCAACACCGTGTGCGATAAGGTCAACAATCTGGTCAACCGCATATGCAATGCCTGCGTCACGCAAAGCCTCGGGTCTTGTATCATACTTCTGCATAATCTTTGCAAATTTTGCAGGAAGGCTTGCACCGCACATTGAAACCATTCTTTCAATCTGACTTTTGCTTGTTACAGGCATAATACCTGCCTCAATCGGAACATTCACGCCTGCAATCTTCGCTCTTTCAAGGAAGCGATAGTAAACGGAGTTGTCAAAGAAAAGCTGTGAAATAAGATGGCTTGCACCCGACTCAACCTTTTTGCGAAGGTTGTGAATGTCCTCAACCTCATCGGTTGCCTCGCTGTGAACCTCGGGATAACAAGCACCGGCAATGTCAAAATCACCCTGTGACGCAATATATCTGCATAAATCGCTTGCATAAGTGAAATCCTTCTGCGGTTCAACACCTTCAACCATGTCACCACGGAGTGCGAGAATATTCTCAATGCCGTTCTCTTTAAAAAGCGCAAGGTTGCGGTCAATATCAGCCTTTGTGCTGTTAATGCAGGTGAGGTGTGCCACGGATTCAACTCCGAAATCTCTCTTGATTTTTGTTGCGATTTCGCAGGTACGGCTCTTTGAACCGCTGCCGCCTGCGCCGTATGTTACGCTGATGAAGTCAGGCTTTAAAGCCGAAATTTCTTCAAGCTTGCCGTAAACCGATTCAATCGGAGAGGTCTTTTTAGGCGGAAATACTTCAAAAGAAAAAACTGTTTTTCCGCTGTTAAATAAATTGCTTATTTTCATATATAAACACCTCGGTAATGGTTTTGTTAAACTTGATTAATTATAGCATAAATAATTTTTGCATACAATACTGTTTTGGTGGGTTTTGTCGTTTAAGACTATCATTTTTTTGGAAGTTTGGGTATAAGCAAAAATTATATCAAAGAGTTTTATAATAATTATAATTTTGTTAACGAACCAAATTCACCATTATATTCTGTAGTGGCGAACCGTGTTCTCCACTACAGAGTATAAATTTACTTTCATAATAAAGCAAAAATTGCATCAATGCCGTATTCGGGCATCTGATGCAATTCCTTTATCCGAGTATCTTCTCGAATAGATTGCGGTGGCACACCGCCGACCACAATTTTCCATTTTCAATTTTCCATTTTCCATTTTTAATTAAGCAAAAACAGCCGACTGCTTTGCAATCGACTGTTTAATAATCGGATTATATATCAATTACCATCTTGCGTCAAGTTCGGCTTTGGTGGCTCTTTTTTTCTTTCTTGCGACATATCTTGAATATCTTGAAAGCTTTCTGTCACGAAGGAAGAATACAAAAGCGATTGCGCCGAGGATAACTGCAACAAGCACAAACCAAAGACCTACATTTGCGGATCTCTGAACTGCGGCAACAAGAGTCGGTGTGCTTGCGACATTTGACTTTGCAAGAGCCTTGTCGGCAGACTTTACGGACTGAACGGCAACGCTTGACGCTGTGTCCGAGTAGTTCTGATTCTTTTCATTTGAAAGAATGAACTGCGACGCACCTGTTGAAGAAGGCATCTCAATCGGAGCGACTGAAACCGCCGGAGAAACCTCACCGCTTACAACCTCTGTTTTGGGGTTTGCAACTGCGTTGTCGCTGAACAGTGCGTTGTATGTTTTCTCATCAACAATACCTGTTGAATCGAGTGAATTCTGATTCTGGAAATTTGCAACGGCCTGCGCCGTATATTCACCGTAGTAGCCTGTTGCATCCATTGCAAAGTAGCCGAGCTTTATAAGCTGCTGCTGAATTGCAGTTACTTCATCGTTTTCGTCACCGTTCTGATACTTAACTGCCTCTGTTACAGGCTCTGTTGTCGCCTCTGTGGGAGCAGTTGTTTCTTCTTCGGGCTTGTCCTCAGTCTTTGTTGTTGTATCGGCTTTTGGAGCTTCGGGAGCATTCTCCGAATAAAGTGTATTTCTCGAATCGCCTGCAATACCGTCAACTGTAAGACCTGCGGCTTTCTGGAATGCCTTATAAGCCTCTTCTGTTGCGTCACCGAAGTAACCGTCAACTGCACCGTCATAATATCCGAGGTCAGCAAGTCTTTGCTGAATCTTCTTTACCTCAGCACCCGATGAACCGTTCTTGTAAACACTCGGTGTGTTGCTTGAAGATGATGAGCTGCCTGATGAACCTGAAGAACCTGATGAACCTGATGAGCTTGAACCCGACGAACTGCTTGAAGAAGTGTTTGAAGGAGTCTTGCTCGATCTGCCCTGTGAGTCAAAGTAATATGTAGTACCGTCAATTGTTCTTGAAGTATTTACAATGTACTCGCCGTTTTCGTAGTAGTAGTAGTTGCCGTTAAAGCTTTCCCAACCGTTTGTTACATATGAAACTGCGGCAAGCTTGAACCAGTATGTCCAATTATTGTAACCGCCGATTGCCTCATAGCAAACACCGTATTCATCACCTCTTGCGTCAACTTCCATACCGTTGCCGACATAGACACCGACATGACCGGGACGCCAAAGTCCAAGACCGTGAACATTAGGAATGCCTGCACTTACCGAACCTGTTTCGGTAGCTGTTTCAAGCTGTGGATTACCACATCTTTCGCCGCCGGCATATGAATAGATAAGACCCGAACAGTCAACTGCTCCGGGGGTTGAACCGCCGTAAACATATGACCATCCGCTGTTATAGGCATTGAGTGCCCATTCTGCAAGACCTGCACCCGTGCCTTTTGCACCGGCAGAAAATGAAGAGCCGAATACGCATACACTTGAAAGTGTGAGAACACTCAGAATGATTGCAGTAATCTTTTTTATTCTCTGCATCGTTAATTACCTCCATTTTTATCAGAGAGTCAAAGCTCTTACAGAAAAATAACGACCGACTCAAAGTACAGTCCGTTTTAATCTGTACGGAAGATTTGACCGAAAAATTGTTACCAAATCTGACAGTAAATTACAAATCAGGTTACACCTTGATAACAACATTGTAACCATTATAACATCACTCTTTTAAAAAATCAACCCCAAAGCCCGTATTTTTTGCTAATTCAGAAAATTTGATGCAGTTTCACTCACAAAATCTTCATTTCAAGCACCAAATTAAAGCGAATTATTACAAAATTTGTAACCTTTTGTAATATTTACAGCGTACCGTCAACATAAATTTCGCATCAAAAAAGCAGCTCCCGCACCAAGCATTTGGAGCGGGAGCTGCTTTTATTCGGTTTCCGTAATACAATTATGAAAAAAACAGAGGAGAGAAAATTTCAAAATGAAATTTTGCTGAGTAAAATATGAATTAAAAATTACGGCATTACTGGTATTCGCAAACACTTGCCCATTTGAGAAGGAACTCTCTCTCTTCGGGTTTGCCCTTAACAGACTGTGATGCGGCTACAATCGGAAGCCAGCGGTCAACATATTGACGGGCTGTGTCGGTCTTTGTGCAGTAAAGCTTCATATACTTTTCTGCAAGCTCTTCCTGATGATTCAAACGGAACAAGAGGTAAGTTCTTGCGGCATCGGCTGAACCGTTACCCTGTGTTGCGTGTGACCAGTCAATAACATACGGTGTACCCGACTCGTCAATAATAATATTACTCGGGTTGAAATCGCCGTGACAAACCTTTGTGTGGTTCGGCATACCGTTAAGACGGGTTTCAAGCTCATATCTTGTTGTTGCGTCAAGGTCGGTTTCGCTGATGCGTTTCATCTTATCCTTGAGTTTGTTAAGCAACGGTGCTTTTTGGCTGAGGATTTTAACCTGAATGTCAACAAAGAGATTGAGGTATTCGTCCTCTTTTTCGGGATGCTCTGCCATAAGCTCCGCAAGAGTTTTGCCATCGATGAAGGTGGAGATAATTGCCCATTTTCCGTCAATCTTTGTAACCTCTTCAATTTTCGGAATATTGAGTCCTGTTTCCTCAACTCTCGCCTGATTAAGAGCCTCGTTAAGAATATCTGATTTCGGATAACACTCGTCAAAAACTTTGGCTGCAAGCGCACCGTCTTTATAAACTACCTTGTTCTCTCTTTTTGCAAGAACTGTATCTAATTTCATAATAAAGCCCCTTTCGCTTTAAAATATTAAAAATTCATCAAGCAATCTTTCATTGCTTCGGTTATATTATACAACAATTTCAGGGGTTAGTACAGTGTAAAAATAACAAAATAATTTCAATTTTCTTTGTGCATTTAGCAAATAAAATATTTTTTACCTTTCAAACAAAAAGAGCAAGATATTTTATGCGAAGTGCATAAAAATTCGTTAAACTTTTAACTAAATATTTGTGAAATTTTTAACATTCTTTTGTGCATTGTGCATAATGGCTTGTAATATTAAAAGCACATTACGCCCGAGCGGAAGTTTATTTAAATTGAAAGTTGAAAATGGAAAATCGAAAATTGCGGTATTATCCATATACAACAAAACACCCTGCCACGGGGGCAGGGTGTTTTATAATTATGCATTACGAGATAGATTAAACAGTCTCGCTGTTGTTGCCATAGTAAGCATTGAGGTACATCTGCTTGATTTCCTTGAAGAGCGGATATCTTGGGTTTGCACCTGTGCACTGGTCATCAAATGCCTGCTCTGTCATAGCGTCAAGACGGTTGAGGAAGTCCTCTTCGTCTGGAACATAATCCTTGATAGAGTTCTTGATGCCAACTCTTGCCTTGAGGTCGTTAACAGCCTTGATAAGGTTTTCAACGCTCTCTGTATCGTTCTTGCCGCCGAGGCCGAGGTAACGAGCTACTTCAGCATAACGAGCAAGTGTGTGCGGGTGATCATACTGTGGGAATGTACCCATCTTAGCAGGAACTTCTGCTGAGTTGAATCTGATTACCTGCTCAAGCATAAGTGCGTTAGCAATACCGTGCGGTACATGATGGAAAGCACCGAGCTTATGAGCCATTGAGTGACAAACACCGAGGAATGCGTTAGCGAATGCCATACCTGCCATTGTAGCAGCGTGAGCAACCTTCTCACGAGCAACAGGCTCGTTCATACCGTTGTCATAGCAAGCAGGGAGATACTCGAAGATAAGCTTGAGTGAACGGAGTGCAAGACCGTCTGTGAAATCTGTAGCCATCATTGAAGCGTAAGCCTCAAGTGCGTGAGAAACAGCGTCGATACCTGATGCAGCTGTAAGTCCCTTAGGACCGCTCATCATGTTGTTAGCATCAACGATTGCCATTTTAGGCATAAGCTGATAGTCAGCAAGCGGATACTTAACGCCTGTATTCTGGTCTGTGATAACTGCGAAAGGAGTAACCTCAGAACCTGTACCTGATGATGTTGGGATAGCAATGAAGTATGCCTTCTCACCCATCTTCGGGAATGTGTAAACTCTCTTACGGATATCGCAGAAACGCATAGCCATATCCTGGAAGTCAACTTCCGGATGCTCATAGAGAACCCACATAATCTTGCCGGCGTCCATTGCTGAACCGCCGCCGAGTGCGATAATGCAGTCAGGCTCAAACTTACGCATAGCCTCTGCACCCTTCTGAGCTGAAATAAGTGATGGGTCAGGCTCAACATCTGCGAATGTTGTATATGTGATGCCCATTTCATCGAGCTTGTCTGTGATTGGCTTTGTGTAGCCATTCTTATAAAGGAATGAGTCAGTAACGATGAATGCTCTCTTCTTACCCATTACATCCTTGAGTTCCTGAAGAGCTACAGGCATACAGCCCCTCTTGATATAAACCTTTTCAGGTGCTCTGAACCAAAGCATATTTTCTCTCCTCTCGGCAACTGTCTTAATATTGATAAGGTGCTTGCAACCAACATTCTCAGAAACAGAGTTGCCGCCCCATGAACCACAGCCGAGTGTGAGTGAAGGAGTAAGCTTGAAGTTGTAAAGGTCACCGATACCACCCTGTGAAGAAGGTGTGTTAACAAGGATACGGCAAGTTTTCATTCTTGATGCGAACTCGTCAATCTTTGCTCTTTCGTTTACAGCGTCAACATAAAGTGAAGATGTGTGACCGTAACCGCCGTCAGCAATAAGATGCTCAGCCTTTGCAATAGCATCTTCAAAATCTTCAGCCTTGTACATAGCGAGTACAGGAGAAAGCTTCTCGTGAGCAAACTCTTCGCTGATGTCAACTGATTCTACCTCACCGATAAGAACCTTTGTTTCCTCAGGAATTGTTACACCTGCAAGAGCTGCGATTGTAACAGGCTTCTGACCAACAATCTTAGCGTTAAGAGCGCCGTTGATGATGATAGTCTTTCTAACCTTCTCTGTCTCTTCCTCGTTAAGGAAGTAGCAGCCACGAGCCTTGAATTCCTTCTTAACTTTGCTGTAAATCTTCTTTTCAACGATAACAGACTGCTCTGAAGCACAGATCATACCGTTATCAAATGTCTTTGAGTGGATAATTGAGTTAACTGCGAGTAAAATGTCAGCTGTTTCATCAATGATAGCAGGTGTGTTACCGGCGCCAACACCGAGTGCAGGCTTACCTGATGAATAAGCAGCCTTAACCATGCCGGGGCCGCCTGTTGCGAGGATGCAGTCAGCTTCCTGCATAAGTGTGTTTGTGAGTTCGAGTGAAGGAATATCAATCCAGCTGATGATACCCTCCGGAGCGCCCGCCTTAACAGCAGCTTCAAGAACAACCTTTGCAGCCTCAATTGTGCTCTTCTTAGCACGGGGATGCGGGCTGATGATGATACCGTTTCTTGTCTTAAGACAAACGAGTGTCTTGAAGATAGCGGTTGAAGTTGGGTTTGTTGTAGGAATAACGGCAGCGATTACACCGATTGGCTCAGCAATCTTCTTAATGCCGTAAGCCTTGTCTTCCTCAAGAACGCCGCAAGTCTTAACATTTCTGTAAGCATTGTAAATATACTCAGATGCGAAGTGGTTCTTGATAACCTTATCTTCTGCAACGCCCATGCCTGTTTCTTCAACAGCCATCTTAGCGAGCGGAATTCTCATCTGGTTAGCAGCAGTAGCGGCAGCAAGAAAAATCTTGTCAACCTGCTCCTGTGTGTAGGTAGCAAAAATTTTCTGAGCTTCTCTTACTCTTGCAAGGGCAGCTTCAAAGCTTTCTGCGTTATCTACGATAGGATACTCTTTTGTACTCATTTAATCTACCTCTTATCTTGCATAATTATATTAGATTCAGCAAAGCTGAAAATGATATCAAATTAATTTGCCTCAATTACTCGGCTTTCTCGGCAGCCTTACCGCTTGCCTTTGATGCCTTTGTTGCCTTTGCTGAAGAACTGCCTAAGTCAGCCTTGAATTTAAGGTTGTTTTTCTTAGCATAGTTCTGGGCATATGAACCGCTTGCTCCGTGGATTGTAACTTCCTTACTGCATTCAGCGAATACATTGTCGGGAATACTTGTAATACAAGCCGGAATTGTAATGTCTGTAAGCTCACGCGACTGATAAAAAGCAAATTCATCAATCTTTGTAAGTTTACCGCTGTCGGGAAGAACAACATTGTTAAGTGCCGCACCCGAAAAAGCTCTCGGTCCGATTTCTTTGAGTGTACTCGGAAGCTTGATTTCTCTTAACTCAGAGCAGTTAAAGAACACGCTGTTGTTAAGGATTTCAAGACCTTCGGAAAGATTTACCTTTGTGAGGCTGTGACAGCTTGAAAAGGCATAATCTTCAATCTGCTTGATACTTGACGGAATTGTTACTTCCGTAATTTTGGAGTCATTGAACACGCTTGCACCGATTACGGTAACTTTGTAGTTCTTGTAGCTTTCGGGAATTTCAATAACCGTGTCAGAACCTGTGTACTTTGTAATCATAAGTTCTTCCTGATTGATAATGAAAAATCCGAAATCTCCGTTTGTAAGGTCAGGCTCTGTCGGCTCAACCTTGTAGCCGGGCTTACTGCTGTTTGATGATGTGTTGTCGTCACAACCGCATCCCGAGAGTCCGACCGCTGCTGATGCGCACATTGTGCACGCCATCAGAAAGCAAAGAATTCTTTTCATTTTTCTGGATCCTTTCAATTGTTGTTTCAGAATTTAGCTAATTCTCGATTGATTCTATTTTATCATCTTTGTTAAATATTTGTCAATGTTTTTTTGACCATTTTTCTACTTTTATCGGGTTCAATAATAATTACAAAAAGATTACACACTTATTGTTGCACTTCTCACAAAAAAGATAAAAATCCCGTAAAATCCGCTGTTTTTTGCGGTAAAAAATGTAAGAAAAATCCTCA
>OMDA01001064.1_pt1 | contig 11511 bp, 10 predicted proteins | sample 1645141 | NCBI WGS metagenome assembly OMDA01 (sample SAMEA103958151, study PRJEB25191) | human gut metagenome | reverse complement strand
AAAGTGGGATGCTAATCCCACGATATGCGACTATCGAGCAGGATTGTGGGAGTGTACAGCACGGAACAATCCTGCTGGCATCCTGCCCAGGGTCATCGAAAAAACATTAACAACCGCACAAAGAAATACAGCATTTCCTTCCCGGGAAATCCTGCAAAATGGAGAAGCAATTCATGAAATCATCCAATTACCTGTTAGAATGCTGCGTCGATTCCGCATATTCTGCCCGTATGGCCAAAAAAGGAGGTGCAGACCGCCTCGAGCTTTGCTCTAATCTTGTCATCGGCGGTACGACGCCCACCCTCGCCCTTTATGAACAGATCAGAAACCAGACCGACATCCGCATCCATGTTCTGATCCGCCCTCGCTTCGGCGATTTCCTGTACTCGGAGGATGAGACAGCCCTCATCTGTAAAGAAATCGACGCGTTTCGGGCAGCCGGAGCCGACGGCGTTGTAATCGGAAGTCTTTCTCCGGACGGTTCCCTGTGTACCGAACAGCTGAAACGCTTCCGCGAACATGCCCGGGATATGTCCGTCACGCTGCATCGTGCATTTGATATGTGCCGCGATCCCTTTGCGGCCCTTGAGGAAGCGATTTCCTTGGATATTCAAACCATTCTGACCTCTGGTCAGGCTCCCGACTGTCTGCACGGCGTCGATCTGCTCAATAAACTCCATCAGGCAGCTGACGGCAGAATCCATCTCCTTGCAGGTGCAGGCGTCTCTGCCAAAACGGTTCCTGCTCTCCTTGAAAAAACGTCCCTGACCCAATTCCATATGTCCGGCAAGACCATTAAAAACAGTGAGATGGTCTACCGCAACCCGGAGGTTTTTATGGGAATTCCCGGTATGAGCGAATATGAGATCTGGCAGACTGATCCGGAGGCTGTCGCAGCTGTGCGCGCGATGCTCGACCGCGCGGCAGATGAAGAAGCGTAAATGCGCAAGGATGTAAGCTGCTGTGTAAGGGAGATGCCGGACATGCGGCACAACGCAATGCCGATCACTGATTGAATAAAGACGTTCCCGAACAGATTTGTTTCGGGAACGTCTTTTTTTCGACTATTATCTCTCACATTTCCAGAAATAAGCACTATATCCCGGCAGCTCACTTCCGCCGCCAAAATCATGCTCCTGTCCGGTGATCAGATCCACCGCACGACCACAGCCTGCATCGAAGTGGGCTGTATAGGGCTGCTCCTCTGCATTGATCGCAACCAAAACCCGTTCTCCATCTACGGCGCGTTCAAAAATGCACTGGCGGTTCGTCAGCACAACACTGCGGAATGCGCCATAATTGAGGGCATTGGAGTGTTTTTTAGCTTCTGCAAGCTTTGCGATCCACTCTGTCAGCCCGTTTGTCTGAGGCCCATCGAAGCATGCACGCAGTGCAGGATCTCCCTGGCTTTTCTCTCCCTTTGCGCCCCATTCACTTCCATAATAAACGCAGGGGATTCCGGGCATACCAAACATCAGCGCATAAATAAGCGGCAGATGCTTTTCATTGGTAAGGATGCTTGCCACTCGCGTCACATCATGGTTGTCCACAAAGCTAAGCAGATGCTTTCCCTTATAAAGGGTCCAGTTTTCCGGGCCGAACTGGCGCAGCAGAGAGTGGACAATTTCAAACATATTCATACTGTTGAAGCTGGAATACAGTCCCTTATAGCATTCATAGTTGGTGGCAGAATGCAGCATGGAATCATTCATCAACCGGTTGTAATCCCCATGCAGCATTTCTCCGACAAGAAAGAAATCCGGCTTTAAGCTGTCGCAGAAGCTTCTCAAACGGCGGACGAAATTTTCGTCCAGACAATAAGCGACATCCAGCCGCAGACCGTCAATGTCAAACTCGTCAACCCAGCCTCTTACGCTTTCCAGGAGATACTGGACAACCTCCTCGTTCTGTAAATTCAGCTTGACAAGATCGTAATTGCCTTCCCAGCCCTCGTACCACAGGCCGTCATTGTAATTGGAGTTGCCGCCAAGATTGATATGAAACCAGTTTAAATAGGGGGAATTTTCCCTGTTTTTCAAAACATCCTGAAATGCCCAGAAGCCGCGTCCTGCATGATTGAACACGCCATCCAGCACAACCCGGATGCCTTCGCTGTGCAGCTTATCGCAAACCTGCTTAAAGTCTTCATTCGAACCGAGGCGGCAATCGATTTTACGATAGTCCCTTGTATTGTACCCATGGGTATCCGATTCAAAGACCGGTGAAAAATAAATCGCATTTGCCCCCAGCTTTTTGATATGATCTGTCCAGTCCAGCACCTTCAAAATCCGATGTGTCTCCACCCCGTCATTTTCAAACGGTGCTCCGACAAAACCAAGGGGATAAATCTGATAAAATACACTTTCATATGCCCACATAGTAAATTCCTCTTTCCTGCCAGTATGTTTGCTGACCTGTTTATTTTACCATTTTCCTCCGGACTGCTCAATATCAGAATCCTGCACTTTTCCAATAGAATCAATCAATCCCTGATGTTTTTAAAAAATGATTCGTTAATATGACATCGATCCCCATATCAAAGAAGGCTTTTGCTTCTTCTGCATCATCCGACCAAAATAAATTACAGATCATCCCCTTTGCATGAGCCTTGTCGATCATGCTCCGGGTCAGAAATAATTTGCAGAATTGTACCCGGCTGCACTGATACCGAATGGCATTTTCCACAATGCTGTAATTCATATGTCCCTCCAGACAGCATCTTTTGATATCCGGCGCCATTTTTAATGCCGTTTCCAAAACATCCTTCTCCCCGGTAATATAAACCATGTCTCTGCATTGGTATTTATCCAGCAGCTGCAGGATTTTTTGAAAGGTATTCTCATCATAAGCCGGAATTTCTCTGTCTTCCAGATCCTTCAGCACCATCGGCTCCGGCTCCCTAAGAGGCATCGGCAGCGGCTTATTTTCTGTATATATTTCCATCAGCTCCTGTCCCCTTTCCTCCATGATCTGATTTTTAAGAACCGGACCGCCAATGGATTTGATATGAATATTCATAACTACCTTACCGGCAAACTGCCGCAGCACCTCTTCAAATAAAGGAATACGTACTCCTTCATATTCCGAATGAAATTTCTTTCCTGCATCCAGGTTTTTCATCTGTTCCCATGTCATATCACAGATTGTGCCTTTGCCGTCTGTCGTCCTGTCTACCGACGGATCATGACACACTGCCAGCTGTCCATCCGCCGTCGGCCATAAATCAAATTCTATCTCATCCGCTCCTAATGCCACCGCAGCCGCAAATGCCGGCAGTGTATTTTCCGGCGCAACGGCATTAAATCCTCTGTGTGAGCAAAATTTTCTTTTTGACATTTTATCCATTTCCTTTCTTTTTTCAGGAAGCATTTTTTAATTTAGGATCCAATCTATCTCTCAGCCAGTCTCCGATCAGGGAAATATCTAAGATCAGTACCACTATGATAATACTGGGCAGTACCGCCAGCCACCAATGCGTCAGCATATAATCTCTGCCCAGACTGACCATCACGCCAAGAGATGTGCCGGGAGGCTCTATTCCAAGTCCCAAAAAAGACAAGGTGCTTTCGAGCAAAATAAATCCCCCCAGCTCCATGGTAGTCTGCACGATCAGGGGCGATGCAATATTTACCAGAATATGCTCAAACACAATTTTTACTCCGCTTGCCCCCATAGAACGGCTCGCTTCGATAAACTTCGCATTTTTCAGCTGAAAAATCTGGCTTCTTACCAGACGGCAATAGGAAGACCATCCTGTGATTGCCATAACGAGAATTGTCGTAACCGGCTTTGCCCCCAGAATACAAGCAAAAATAATACCGATAAATGTGGTTGGTATAGATAAACGTACATCTGTAAAGAAAGACAATACCGCGTCTATCCATTTTCCGCCCAGTCCGGAAAGAATCCCCAATGCAGTTCCAGTTACCGTCGCAATGATCATGCCGGTAAAGGAAATCATGATGGTGGATCTTGTGGCATAAAGCAATCTGATCGCAACATCTCTGCCCAGATTATCCGTTCCAAATAAATAGGGGGATGTGGGATCCTTAAATTTTGGCATTTTTAATCTTTGTGTAAGATCACTTGCCCCCAGATCGATCGGTGCAATCACCGGTGCAAGCAGCGCCGTTATAACGATTACTGCCAGTGTCACCATTAAAAAAATTATCATCGGTGGAATGATCCATCTTTTTCTACCGAGCTTTCTGTTCCGCATACTTATCCTCATTTCTGTATTTTATCTGAAATCCTTTAATGATCGCGTATTCGCGGATCCAGCAAACCATAAGAAAGGTCTACCAAAAGATTCACAAATGTTACGGAAGCCGATATCACCAGAACGCCAAATACTACCACAGGAAAATCTCGCTGCTGTGCACTGGAAACAATTAAGGTTCCGATCCCGGGCCACGCGAATACCGTTTCCACAACAACAGATCCTCCGATCATAGCACTTAACTGTGCTCCCAAAATCGTAATGACCGGGATCAGCGCATTCCTGAGGCCATGCTTTAAGACCACCTTCCATTCCCGCATGCCCTTTGCTCTGGCACAATCCAAATGCTCCTGTCCGATCACATCCAGAAGCGAGCTGCGGGTAAGTCTTGCAACATTGGCAATGGGACCTACTGACAACGCGATTACCGGCATGAGAAAGTGCTGTGGAGTTCCGATACCGCCGCTTGGCAAAATTCTGAGTTTCAGAGAAAAAATAAAGATCAACAGGATTCCCAATATAAAATTAGGCAGAGTACTGCCTACCACCGCACTGCTCATGGTGATCCGGTCTAACAGGGTATTGTGCTTCACCGCTGCCAGAACTCCCAAGGGGATTCCGATCACAATGGTAAGTCCCAATACAATGCTTCCCAATGAAATTGTCGGAATCATACGCTCTGCGAAGAGATCGGAAACAGAACGTGCATAGTAATAGCTCATTCCGGTATCCCCCGTAAAGAGCCCGACAAATGATTTTATGTACTGCTGCCACAGCGGCATATCCAGTCCCAGATTTGTCCGCAGGATTTCTTTTGCAGAATCACTGGCTCCGGCCAATGTCAGCCATTCAATCGGATCTCCCGTTACTCTGGTAAGGAAAAAAACCAGAGTGTAAACTGCCCATATCGTCAGTACCGCCTTTCCTACACGCAATATAATATAACGTTTCATTGCTTTCCTCCATCCGTGTATAAATGACAGGCAACCTGATGTCCATCTGCCGTTTCTGCCATCTGCGGTCTGATCTCTTTACAAATAGCAAGTGCCTTTTTACAACGCGCGCAGAACGGACATCCAGAGGGCAAATCCATGGGACTGGGGATCTCTCCCTCCAGTACCTTGCATTGATCCTGTTCTCTGGGATCCGGTATCGGTACTGCCTGCATAAGGGCCTGGGTGTAGGGATGAAGCGGATGCTCAAACAGATCTTCTTTCTCCGCCAGTTCTACTGCCTGCCCGAGATACATTACAAGCACTCTGTCACTGATATGGCTTATAACGCTCATGTCATGTGAAACAAAAACATAGGTCAGCTTCTTTTTCTCCTGCAGATCCTTCAAAAGGTTTAATATCTGTGCCTGAATAGAAACATCCAACGCAGAAACTGGTTCGTCACACAATAAAAGCTGCGGATCCGTCACCAAAGCTCTGGCAATGGCAATCCTCTGTCTCTGTCCTCCTGAAAATTCATGGGGATATTTTTTCAGAGAGTCTCTGGATAATCCCACCTGCTCCAACAAAGGGAGGATTCTCGATTTCTTTTCCTCTGCACTCATCCGCTCATGGATCCGTAACGGCTCTTCCAGAATTCGCTGAATGCTCATGCGGGGATCCAGAGATGCATAGGGATCCTGAAATACCATCTGCATATTTTTTCTAACCAAAGGAGGCATATGTCTGTGTATTTTTTTGTCCCCGAACTGCACATAACCGCCAGTCGCTTCCTCCAACCCCATCAGCATGCGGATCAGGGTTGTTTTTCCACACCCTGATTCCCCGATGATCCCCAGTGTTTCGCCCTGATACAGGGTAAAGGAAACATGATTCACGGCATGTACCATTCCAATTTCTTTTGGAAGCAGTGCTCCTCTTTTTACCGGATATTCTTTACATAGATCAACGACTTCTAATATTTTCTCTTTCACAAGGCACCCCCTCCAGGCCCGCATTTTTCTTTTTCCTGCTGCTGCGGAGTATAGAAGCATTTGTATAAATGTCCGTTTTCCCCCTGCATACCCGGCTCTTTCTCATGGCATACCTCCTGTGCATAGCTGCAGCGGCTGCAAAACCGACAGTACTGTACCGGTACTTTCATCTTTGGAACCTGACCAGGGATTGTATACAGCTTTTCTTTTCTCTCTTTTATGCTGGGAATTGCTGCCAGAAGCCCTCTGGTGTAAGGGTGGCATGGATTTTCGAACAGTTCTGTACATTTTCCTTCTTCTACTACTGCACCGCCATACATTACCAGCATACGGTCACAGACAGCGGCCACTACTCCCATATTATGGGTTATCAGTATGACTGCTATTCCCAGCTGATCCCGCAGCTCCTTCAGCAGGGAAAGGATCTGGGCCTGGATCGTCACATCCAACGCCGTTGTCGGTTCGTCTGCGATCAGTACCTTCGGGTTACATGCCAATGCAATGGCGATCATAACTCTTTGCTGCATACCTCCGGACAATTCGTGAGAATATTGTTGGATCCTCACCTCCGGTGAAGGGATTTTTACCTGCTTTAACAAAAAAACAGCCTTTTCATAGGCTTCTTTTTTAGAGATTTTTTCATGTATGCGTATGATCTCTACGATCTGATCTCCTATCGTGTACACCGGATCCAATGCGGAGAGGGGATTCTGAAAGATCATGGAAATTTCTTTTCCTCTTATCCGGCAAAGCTCTTTTTCCTTCATCTGAAACAGATCCTTCCCCAGATAAATGGCCTGTCCGCCCTCCCTTTTGGAGGAAACAGGATCCAGCAATCCCATCAAGCTGCGCACAACCGTGCTTTTTCCACATCCGGATTCTCCTACGATTCCGACAATTTCACCAGGATAAATATCAAGATCCACTCCATCCACTGCCGGAATTACGTTTTGTCCCGAGTAGTAATAGCTTTTTAACCCTTTTATTTTCAGAATAGCTTCCAAATAACTATACTTCCTTTCAAAATCTGCTTCCCGGCAGATATCTGCCGGGAAGCAGCCCTGTCATTATTCTGTAACTTTCAGATCCCCTGCACGGAACGGCATGATCTGGTTTTCACAATATGTCATATCCCATTCCAGACCATCTCTGATACCATACAAATCTTCTGCCTGATACAAATAAGTGCCTGGGCAGTAGGTATCGAATACTTCCATCAGGGTTCTTGCTGCCTGCCGCTGTTCTTCCAGATCCTTGCTGTCGATCAGTGTATTTCCTGCTGCCACAAATTCCTCTGTAGGTGTCCAGCTTCCTGTTTCCGGGTTTGCCGGTCCGGAGCCTGTTCCAAACAGGAGCCATAATGCACCAAGGGGATTATCAAACCGGGAAGCAGAGGACCATGCCCGGATGTCTGCACTGAAGGAGAATTTGTCTGTAAATACGACTTCTGCTTTTACGCCGATATCCGCAAGCATGCTGACAATGGCCTCACCTGCCTGATTGCCGTTTGTATAATAACCGTCCGCCATTTCGATGGAAATAACCTCTTCCCCGTCATATCCGGATTCTTTTACTAATTCACGAGCTTTTTCCGGATCATACTGTACACCGGGATAGTCCTCAATATATAAATCTCCATAGCTTTCAAACTGATGCCCATTCGGAACCTTTGCATATCCGGACCAAAGGGTATCTACCAGTGTCTGGCGGTCTATTGCCATCGTCAATGCCTGTCTGAATTTCTGATTTGACATAATGCTGTCTTCATTTCTGGTATTAAATGTGTATATATGGATATTTTTAATGGAGGTTCCCACCACGCTCACACCGGAGGTTCCATTGATCGTATCTACCGCATCAGAAGGCACATCGTTGATAATATCTACTTCCCCTGTGATCAAAGCGGTCATACGGGCAGATGCTTCCGGATAAGAAATAAATTCTATACTCTTTGCAGCAGGCTTATCTCCCCAGAAGCCGTCGTAACGCTCCAACACATATTTTTCAGGAGAGTACTGTGTCAGCTTATACGGGCCGGTACCGATGGGAGCAGTCTGAAAGGCTTCATCTCCGATTTCTTCAATATAATCCTTCGGTACAATGCTTGCTCCCCAGATAGAGCCCAGTCTCTGTTCAAACGCAGCATCCGGTTTTTTCAGCTTGAACTGTACCGTAAGATCATCTATCTTTTCGACGGAATCCAGTGTTTCATATAATACTGCAATGGTTCCATCTCCATAGCCGCTTAAAATTCGATCAAATGTAAATTTCACATCCTCTGCATCACATACCTCGCCGTTCTGGAAGGTAACATTTTCCCGGATTTTTACATTTAATGTTGTATCATCCTGCCATTCCCAGCTATCTGCCAGCTGTCCGGTGATATTTCCTTCTTTATCCGTGAAAAGCAGGGTATCAAAAATATTATAAAAAAGCTTAATGCTGGCAATACCGATGGATCTGTCCGGATCTAACTGTGTCGGCAAAGCAGCAAGACCAATTTTCAAAACATCCAATTCTGTTTCTTTTGCTGCAGCTTCTGCTGTATCCTCCTGTGAAGACGCAGTCTGCTCAGCAGTCGTCTGAGTCGCCTCTTTCTTATTTGCGGTATTTGCAGCAGAGCCGCAGCCACCAAGCGTAAGCATCATTGCCATTACTCCGGCAATCAACCGAGTCCTTTTTTTCATACATTCTCCTTCTTGTTGTGTTTTCTATTCCCTTTCCTGCAGTTCTAAGTTTTGTGTGCACATCATCAAAAGAACTGTTAACATCTTATGTCTCTTTTCTATTTGTCACCATCAGGAATGCGTAAATCGTTTGTAAAAGTTCTGCATATAAAAAATGCAGGATTTCCTTTCCGGAAAATCCTGCAAATCAGAAAAGCATTTTATGAAATTATCCAATTTGGAAAACTGCCGCTCTGTACTTCTATTACTGTGCGTTACCCGGTTCCAATGCCAACCCAATCAATCGATCCGCCTGATCTGCCATGAACAGCGGGATATTCAGCACATCATCGTCCAGTTTCAGATTGTCCAATGAGAACCGGATGCGAAGCTTGACCTTATCAGGGAACAGTTCCTTGAACTTCTTCATACTCTTGCTGGTTGTGTTGGCTTCGGATTTGACCTCCACGGGGAAGATGTCGTTCTCCCGCTGAATGAGGAAATCAACTTCGTAAGGCGGGTTGTTCTGACTCCAATAACGGGGCATGACTTCAAAAAATTTCTTATATTCTTCATTTCATCAAAGTTAAAGTAAGCTGTATTTTCATAACAGCGTCCGCCGAACTCTTTCAGAATCCAAGTCTTACCCACCTGACGTACACCCTTCAAGATTAAAGGCTTGCGGTAGGGAGAATTCTTCCAAGCCAGCAATTTTTTAAGACAAATCGTTCCATAGAATCGTTCCTCACATAACTGCAGTATGGATTCCCCCGATAAACAGATAGGGAATCGAGCACATCGCTCCGAATCCAAGACCGAACGCTTTCTTCCTTTCTATTCATCAAACATCATATATTCCATATAAAATTCCTGAAATTTCGCACTCGATCCAAGATTGATGGTCTTTGCCCGCTCTGCCAGTGCTGTTGCTTCTTTTTCCAGCCTGCGGTCATGCAGAATCCTTACCGCACCCGCCAGTGCCGCGTTTCCGCAAATTTTAATACGGGACAGGTCAATTTTTGGAAAAAGTCCGATTCTTTCCGCGCTTTTGGCCGACATATAGGAGCCAAAGCCACCTGCCACATACAGGCCTTCCAGCCCGGCAGCATCCATTTTTTCCTCCGCCAAAAGTGTCTCCATTCCTGCCCGGATCGCTCCCTTGGCAAGCTGAACCTCACGAATATCCTCTGCAGTCAGACCGACGTTTCCAGCAAAGCATACATCCTCTTCCAGATAACCGGTATCCTCCAGCAATCCGCTTTCCAGCAATCCTGCCACACCGTCGATCACACCGCTGCCGCAGATGCCTTCTGCTGTAGAAGCCTCCCTGTCGCCAATCACATGCACCTTCCAGCTGCCGTTTTCCCAGTTTACATGGTCAATGGCACCTGCCACACCTCGCATGCCGCAAGAAAGCCCGGCGCCCTCAAAAGCCGGTCCCGCCGCTGTCGCACAGCAGATCAGGCGTTCCTTATGAAACAGGACGATCTCGCCGTTCGTCCCCACATCCACCATCAACCGGGGGCTGCCCTCGGCTGAGACGCCATCCGTTTCTCCGCAGCTGATATTCGTGTCAATTGCTGCCGCAGCTTCTTTGCGGCTGCCGTCCGCTCCGGGTATGCGGTCCGTTTCTGTAAGACCCGATCCAAGAATCGCTGTCGTAATATCCGCACCGACAAACGCAGACATGCAGCGCGGAAGATATACGTCTGCTTTCCGGCAGCTCAAATCCAGTGCTTCTCCTATCGTCCACCAGCCAAACAGCTCATCCGCTTCAAACGGCGCCCTTGAGAGGCATCTGGGATCCTTCTGCGTCAGGAAATACAGCATCGACGTATTTCCGGTAATGATAACTGTCTCAATAGCCTCTGCACTTTCTCCTGCGTGTTCTGCCAGCTCTGTAAGCAGGCGCGACACTGCCTCCCGGACGATTGCCGCAAGTTTACCTGCTTTTCCCTCCAGAGAAGCTTCCATCCGGCTGATGACATCCGCTCCGAACACGGACTGGGGATTCCATGCGCCCATCGTTCCGACAGCCCTGCCTTCCCGATAGAGGACGGCTGCAATTGTCGTTGTACCGATATCCACCGCCGCTCCGAGATGACGGTAGAGCCGCGCGCCGGGCGCAGCTTCTGCAGACGGCGCAGCACTGGCGCGCTCTGACGGCTGTGCGGACGACATGCCGGCGGCGTAGGCAACTGTCGGCGCAGACGGCGTGCTTACACAAATGGTCTCCTCCCCGTCTGCTTCCTGCCGCAGCGCATCGATTTTCCCGTCCGGCACTGCTTTCAGAAAGCAGGCAAGCCGGATTCCCTGCGCAAGACGCTCGGCTCCAAGAAGTTTTTTTTCCGTCTCAGACGGAGCTGCAAAACCTCCCTCCGCATACACCATACATTTTCCACAGGCATGCCGTCCGCCACATGGCATTTCCACTCCGTGTGATTTTTTCAGCAAACTGCTGACTGTTGTTCCCAGCTCTGTGAAAAGAGCTTCTCCATTGATCCAAAAACGGATTTTTTCTCTGTTGTCTGTCATTTTTATTCTATCCTGTCAAACAGGCTCCGAACCGTCTGTTTTCTGCCTGCCAGCCAACAGTCCGGTCTCCTATTTGTCCTTTGCTTCATATGATGTCGGGGTCAAAAGCCCCCGACCTTGATGCCTGCGGATTGTTCCGTGCTGCGCACTCCCACAATCCTGCC
>OMDA01001062.1_pt1 | contig 11517 bp, 6 predicted proteins | sample 1645141 | NCBI WGS metagenome assembly OMDA01 (sample SAMEA103958151, study PRJEB25191) | human gut metagenome | reverse complement strand
TGCGTATGGGTATGGGACACTTTGATTCCTGGGCGGCAACGTTCGGGGAGACAGTGACCGCAATCGAATTATCACCGGAAGGAACGGGCTATCGTGCAAAAACACGGTTTGCCCGTTTTTTTAATCTTCCGGAGCTGATCTCCATTTTTAAGGAAGCTGCAGATATTCAGACTTCTGATATGCTGAATCTTCCAGTGCCGGAAGCAGAGTTTATCAATGAAGTCTTAAAACCAAGCGAGGAACAGCAGGAAATGGTCGGGGCATTTTCGGAACGTGCGGAAAGCGTAAGGGCAGGCTTAGTAAATCCGACCGAGGACAACATGCTGAAAATCACGAATGATGGAAGAAAATGTGCCCTTGACCAGAGACTGTTGAATGAACTTCTCCCGGATGCCGAAAAAAGCAAGGTCAATACCTGTGTGGAAAATGCTTTTCAGGTATGGGATGAGGGAAAGACAGACCGGACAACCCAGCTGATCTTCTGTGACCTGTCCACACCAAAAGGGGATGGCAGTTTCAATGTTTACGATGATGTGAGGGAGAAGCTGGTTGCCAGAGGAATCCCGAAAGAAGAGATTGCTTTTATCCATGAATATAACACGGAGGCAAAGAAAGCGGAACTGTTTGCAAAGGTGCGGGCCGGACAGGTGAGAATCCTCATGGGTTCTACACCGAAACTCGGTGCTGGTACCAACGTGCAAGACAGGCTCATTGCTCTGCATCACCTTGACTGTCCGTGGAAGCCGTCTGATCTGGAACAGCAGGAAGGGCGTATTTTAAGACAGGGAAACCAGAATGACAAAGTAAAGATATTCCGGTATGTGACGGAGAACACTTTTGATGCGTATATGTGGCAGATTTTGGAGAATAAGCAGAAGTTCATCAGTCAGATCATGACCAGTAAATCCCCGGTCAGGGCTTGTGAAGATGTGGATGATACGGCACTGTCCTATGCAGAGATCAAGGCACTTGCTACAGGCAATCCGTACATTAAGGAAAAAATGGATCTGGATGTGCAGGTGAGTAAGCTGAAACTCTTAAAGGCAAACCATACCAGTCAGATTTACCGTCTGGAATCCGATATTGCAAAGAATTTCCCGGTACAGATCAGTGCATTGAAAGAGCGGATTGCCGGGATGCAGATAGATTCCCAGGTAGTAAAAAGCGTGGATTTACAGGATAATGACACGTTTGCCATGACAGTAGGAAATGTCCTTTATGAAGATAAGAAAGAAGCAGGCGAGGCATTGATCGCTGCCTGTGCAGGACTAAAAACCGTTAGCACCGGTGGAAAGGTCGGGGAATATCATGGGTTTACGTTATCTGCTTCCTACAATATGTTCTCCAATGCATTTGAACTGACGGTCAAAGGGAAATGTTCTTATAAGCTGGAAATCGGAAAAGACCCGGTAGGAAATATGCAGCGTATCCATAACACCCTTTCTTCCATTGACAGGAAGCTGACGGAAAGTGAGCAGAAATTGGAAACCGTACAACAGCAGCTTGCGACAGCACAGGAAGAGGTAAAGAAACCATTCCCGAAAGAAGCAGAGCTGAATGAAAAGATGGAACGGTTATCCGAGTTAAATGCGTTGCTGAACATGGATGAAAAGGGCAATGAGACGATTATGGCAGATGAGGATATTGGCAGAGAAGGAAGTAACACAGACAGCAGGGATGCCGTAGAAGAAAAAGAACTTCCGGAAACAGCAGACAGAATCCATAAGCCATCTATTCTGGAACGCTTAAAGCAGGAAAAAGCACAGCAAAACGCACCACAGCAGCCGACTGTGCAGAAATCAGCAAAGAAGAAACACGAACAGGAGTTATAAAAAGTTTCCCGTCAGGATATTTTCTGGCGGGAGAAATCCAAAAGGAGGATTTGTTTTATGGCAAATAATATAGAGAAACAGTTAAAGGAAATATCGGAACGGCTGGAACAGGGCGTAAAGGAGATTTTTACTTCGGAACGGTATACGGAATATCTGAATACCATGTCCAAGTTCCATAATTACAGTTTTAATAACACCCTTCTGATCACCATGCAGAAACCGGAGGCTACTCTGGTGGCAGGGTATCAGGCATGGCAGAAGAAGTTTAACCGCCATGTAAAACGTGGGGAAAAAGGAATCCAGATCATCGCACCGGCACCCATCCGTGAGAAACAGGAGATTGAAAAGATTGACCCTGTAACAAAAGAGCCGGTGATCGGGGATGACGGTCAGCCGGAAACAGAGATCGTGGAGATGGTCATTCCAAGGTTCCGTGTGACAACGGTATTTGATGTCAGCCAGACAGAGGGAGAGCCGATTGCAGAGCTGGAAGTATCGGAACTTACCGGGAGTGTACAGTTTTATGACACATTTATGGAAGCATTGCAGAACATTTCTCCTGTGCCAATCCGCATGATGGAAATAGAAGGGGAAGCAAAAGGCTATTATCATCAGACAGAAAAGTATATTGCAATTCAGGAAGATATGAGTAATCTTCAGACCATGAAAACCGGAGTACACGAAGTAAGCCATGCATTGCTGCATGACCGGGAGGTAATGGATGCGGAAGGAATTTTAAAAGACCGGACAACAAAAGAAGTAGAAGCAGAAAGTATTGCCTATATTGTCTGCAATCACTTTGGTTTGGATACTTCAGAATACTCTTTTACCTATATTGCCAGCTGGTGTGAGAGCAAGGATATGAAAGCACTCCGGGCATCTATGGATACCATCCGGAAAACGTCTGCAGAAGTCATTGAGAATATCGAGACACAGATGCACGAACTGGAAATGGAAAGACCGGTGCGGGATACCTTCCATAAGGAAGATTTGATCCTGCATCTTTCAGGCAGCATGGGTTCCGAGTTTACTTATGACCTGATCGAAAACATGAGCAGGGAACAGTTAGAGCAGAATGTGGGGGAATACGTCCGCCTTCTGGAAAGTGGTGAGATAGAGGAGAATGAGAAACCACTGGAAAGTTTTCTGGAGGAAAAAGGTGCTGCCGTCACACCACTCTATGACAGCAGTGGACACGGAGAGAATTATCCGATTGATTTTTATGATGTGGAATATGATGCTGACACAGGCGTTACTTATTTTTCTGACCTTTCTCCGAAAGAGCAGGCAGAGATGTTGGTGCATAAAGCAGAGTTTCCAAGAAATATTTTTTCAGAAGAAGAAAAGGCATTTGTAAATGAATATGCAGAAACTTTCCCCGGACGGGTGGAAAGACTGAATGACCTGGTATGGGACATGAGGGAATCTTACGATGAAGCCGGTTCAAAGCTAGTGTATGAAGTAATCCAGGCAGCAAGGGCAAACTTCCCAGTGAAAGAACCGGAGATTGTAGAAGAAACAGCCATGCAGTATGCTCACCGTCTGATTGAAACGGCAGAAGCTGCAAATACAGGAAATTTCACAGATTCCCAGAGAAATCTTATTGTGAATTTTGCATATAAGATGGATGACAAAGACGAAGTGCTTGGACTGGTGAACCGTATGATGACCGCAATCCGCAGACCGGGAAGTGAATATACGAGAAGCCTTATGAATGAAACACAGGCACAGATTGACAATTTCCCGGATGGCATGATCGGTTTTACGGAAATGCACGAGGCAGGAATTCAGTTAGACCATATGCTCCCGCTTACGAAAGACCGGGCATATGAACTGTACCGTGGAGGGGCAGAAATTTATATCTTACACGGAAATCCAGAGAATCCACAACGGGCAGAACAGATGCTTGTGGAGACGGAAAGTGAGATCCTTGGATATGACGGTATCTTTGGAATCACAGAAACAGAATGGGAAGTGCAGAAAGAGAGAGAAATATCTGCTACAAAACAGGAAGCACTGGTACAGCAGAGTGCAGAAAAGATTGATGAGACACTTCTTCTGCATGGAGAAAGCAGAAGGTTTGCCATTTATCAGATGGATACCGGAGATGAGCATACTTATCAGTTTATGGGAATGGAATCCGCAAAGAGTCTGGGCTATACCATTGACGGAAAGGATTACAGGATGGTTTATGCAGCACCGTGGATGCCAACGATCACGTTAGACAATATATTTGAACGCTTTAACATTGACCGACCGGAAGATTTCCGTGGCCATTCCTTATCGGTAAGTGATGTGATCGTGATAAACAGGGGTGCAGAGATCACAGCCTATTATGTAGATTCTTTTGGATTTCAGGAACTTCCGGAGTTTGTCCAGCAGAGAATGAACATGCTGGAACATAATTCCGTCAGGGCATATCCGCCAGTTTATAAAGGAACATTGGAACAGGCAATGGGAGAACGGGATGTGGATGCTTATCTGGATTCCAGAAAGTTAAACCTGGACTGTAAGAAAGCAATCGAAGAAGCCATCCGGGAGAATTTTGACGGGCTGCACTTAAAGCAGGATGCGGCAAAAGAAGTCGTGGAACGCTTCGGGGAAGAACGTATGAATTTTGTTATGGCAAATACCATCCGTGAACTTTCCCATGATGGAAGATTTTCCAGACAGAACAAAGACTGGGCGGAGCATATCGAAGTCCCGGAAAATGTCAGCCGGGGTAGAAATCTAAACCTGGATTATGTGATCGAAAGCCACCCGGCAGTTTTAGATGGGTTTATCGACATGGCAAGAGCTGAGATCCGGATGCAGAGGATAGAACAGGCGATAGGAGAAAACGAAGTGACAATCACGGCAGAGACAAGAGGATATGAAGCAGAAGGACATAACGGGACATGGCATACGGTTGATGAAAAGGAATATGCGGGGGAGAAGTTCTTCTTAATGGAACATGATGAATTTGGCTCCGATGTGGCAGGGATTATCGTAGCAGAAAATGGACAGCTTGTAGCGGAGGATTTATGGAATGGGTTTGATGCAGGAGCGTTAGAAGCTGTATCAGAATATTTGCAGGAAAATGGAACAACACTTTATGACTTGACGGAATTCCCGAAAGATTCTGTTGTAACCCTGCGGAGTGGACAGACACTTACAATCGAAGAAATACAGGCAGTACAGAAAGATACCTGGGAAGAAACGATGGCAGGAAAAAATGAATCTGGAACGGATGTCCGGTTTAATTTCCATGCAGTCAGTGAGGTGCAGCTGCCAGAAGGCATAAAGTTGAAAATGCCAGAGATTCATTACGTTGATAATTTTTATGTGATGGAAGATGTAAATGCAGAGGGTGTAGTAAAAGTAAACCGGTATGAATCACTGGATGAAGCGATGCAGGAATATTTACGCCTGCCAAATCATCAGGAAAAAGTGCTTGGTATCCAGAATACGGAAACAATGCAGGAAAGCATGGATTTTATCCGATGTGAAAACGGAATAGATCAGCTGACCCATGCATATGAACAGATCGGAGGGTGGCTGAATCCGGAAATATATGAAGCGGTAAATAAAATGGAAAATATGCTGGACTGGAATGAGGTACAGATTGCATATCAGATTGGAAAACAATACTTTACAATCCAGACTGCTGAAGATGGCTATGATTATACATTTTACAATGAAGATTATCAGGAGGATGATGGAGGAATCTATGACAATCCGACAATTTATGTAGATGAAGCTGCCAGTGATATTTTGGAAGATAAAGGGTACTCATTGGAAGACGCAAAAGTAGTGGATTATGAAGAACTGATGGCAGATGTGGAAGAAGTTCAGGAAGAACAGATGCAGCGGATACAATTAGAAAAAAACTGCCCAGCAAGTATTTTTGAAGGATTTCGCAGGGAAGAAGCAATGCAAACCTATGAAGGAATCGCAATGCAGTTTATCAGGAGTAAAGGGTATCTGACCATACAGGCAACAGAAGAAGGATATTCGTTTATTTTTTATGACTCTGATCTGCATGAAATCCAGAGTGGTGATTACGATAATCCAGACGCATCCATTCAGGAAGCTGCTTATGAAATCCTTAAAAGTGAAAGAATGGATGACCTGGAATGTGTCAAAGTGGATTATAAAGAATTTGAAGAAATGACGATCCAGCACTCTAAGGATTTATTGCAGGAGGGGGAACTTCGTGCGACTTCTGAGATTGGAAGAAATGAACTGGCATTAAATAGCTTGAGCAGGGCAGAAGTTGAAAGAGGTGTCCTGTATCATGCACAGGCAGTATTAGAAGATATGGGAATGGAACAGGAGGTAGAGCTGCTTGCTGCAAGAGTGTATGGTTCCAGAAGCAGACAAGACCTCTACCGGGAAGATTCTGACCTTGATGTGGTTCTTTCCTATAAAGGTGATATTCGAGAAGATAGCTTTTTCAATGCCTTAAATGAATCTGGTATAGCGATGGCAGGAATTAAGGTGGATATTAACCCGATTGCAGAGGAGCGAATCACTCTGGCAGAGTATATAAAAGAATCCGAAAAATATCTTGACCAGCAGGAGATTAAAAAGCTCGCTGTGGACCTGGATAATTTTAGCTATGACGTTGATACCTATGAGTATAACGATACAGTTGAAAATAGAGAAGAACAGGTGGAAAAACTCACGGAGGATATTTTGAATAAGAAAACAGAAACTATCAAGGACTGGCTGCTTGAGGTATCCGAGGAATCCGATATAGACAGCGATGTTATAACTGCCCGTTCTTTACTTTCCCGTCTGGAAGATACAGAGCGATTTTCTATTTTTGACAAACAGCCGGAGCAGGAACAGCCAGAAGCCACGATCAGTTTTTATGTCGCAGAGTGCATGGAGTTTCCGGTCATGGGAGAGTACCATAACAACCTCACTTTAGAAGAAGCCATTAAAATATATGAGAGTATCCCAGCAGAGAGACTGCATGGGATTAAAGGAATCGGATTTGATCTGCAAGATGGTGATGAAAATTATTCCGGAGAATATGAGTTGATGAGTGCAGACCGGATACGGCGTGATCTGATAGATATGATTCCACACTATAAAGAAAGCCCTCTGGTGCAGAAAGCAATCGCAGACATGGAAAAGTATCTGGATGAAAAGCATGGAAGGGTAAAGGAAACGGAATATACGACAGAAACAGTAATAGGAAGTGGACAGAAACCTTCTGCGGTTGCGGCAGACAGAAGGGCAGAGCAGGAACCGGTATCTGTAAATCGGAGCCAGCCACAAAAGGCAGAACCTGCAAGCAGAGCAAAAGGTGAAGTGAAGAAATCTGTGCTGCAGTCTTTAAAAGATTTTCAGGCAAGGGCAAAAGCACAGGAGCAGAATAAGACAACGGAGAAATCCAAGACACATAAGAAGGGAGAAGTGGAATTATGATGGATTTGGCGATGAACTTTGATGCGGATGAATGTTTAGTAACAGCAATGTTTGATAAAGGAAACAGAAATGACACGATGGAGGCAATCGATCATATCATTCCTTTTCTGAAAGGCGATGCAGATATGATCGGGCTTGTCTGCAATACCATAAGAAAACTGTTCTGTATGAGCGATGAAGGATATGAAGTTTTTCTTATGGATCTGGAAGAATATAAAATGGAACTGGAAGAGGAGGACGAAGAATGAGTACAAGTCAGTGTGCAGTATATCAGGTAAAAGATACCCCAGAGTACCGGGATGTGCGTTTCCGTTCTTACGAGAAACTGAAAAGCGAAGGAAGAACAGTCCAGATAGAAAACTATCAGCAGGTGTACATTGGAAGAATCCAGCCGGGGGAAACTCCGGCTGATATTAAACTCCGTTTACAGAAGCAACGACCGAAGAACTTCAAAGGTCATTCCATCGGTTGCAGCGATGTGATCATCATTACCGATGATGGAAAAACCACAGCTTACTATGTCAACAAAGATGGTTTTATCATCATTCCGGAATTTCTCACAATCAAAATGATGTTAGCATCTAATTAGTACAAAACAAAAATGAGATATTTCCTTGATACAAATAAAATGTATAATAACAAGAGGAGGAACTCATCATGTCATGTAAGAAAACTCAACACACCAAACAATTTAAGTTGGATGCTATCAACTATCGAAAAGAACATCCGGATCTCACTCAGGTAGAATGTGCCAAGAATCTTGGCATCGGAGTCAGCACTCTTGCCAGATGGGAAGCGCAATTCCGAGACAATGAAGGCGACATTCCTGTTAGGGGTTCTGGTAATTACGAATCCGATGAAGCCAAGGAAATCGCACGTCTTAAGCGCGAGCTTCGCGACGCTCAGGATGCTCTTGATGTGTTAAAAAAAGCCATCGGCATTCTGGGGAAAGATTAACAGAAGCTATCTACACTGAAGTTTCTGCCAAAGTAGAGGCATCTAAAGTTACTGGACGCCGCGTCTCTACTTCCGGAATGCTGAAATTTTTAGGCGTATCTCGCTCTGGATATCGAGCTTTTCTGAATCGAAAAGTTTCTCCTTCAAAGCAGCGTAAAGAGGCTATAAAAAAAGAAATCCAGAAAATCTACGACAAATCCAAACAGAACTATGGTGCTCCCAAAATCACTCAGGAGCTCCGCAAGGCTGGCGAAATCATCGCCGAACGCACCGTAGGTAAATACATGCGTGAAATGGGCATTAAAGCCCAGTGGATTAAACCGTGGACCACCACAACGAGAGACTCCGATTTCAGTGAAGAACTTCGCAACATTCTTGATGAGCAGTTTAACCCAGAATGTCCTAATGCCGTTTGGTGTACTGACATCACTTACATTTGGACGCAGGACGGCTTTGTATACCTTAATTGCATCATGGACTTATTTGCCAGAAAAATCATCGCATGGACACTTTCTGACACGATGGAAGTATCCACTGTTATTGAAACTATTAATAAAGCAAAGGCCTATCGAAAAATCGATTTCCCTTTGATTATTCACACGGATCGTGGCAGCCAGTATGTTTCTAATGCTTGGCGCGAAGCCACTGAAAAAATGCAACGCAGTTATTCTCATACAGGTTATCCGTATGACAATGCCTGCATCGAATCTTTCCATTCCCTTATTAAACGTGAATGGTTAAATCGTTTCAGTATTCGTAACTACAACCATGCTTATCGTCTGGTATTCGAATACATAGAAACATTCTATAACACTGTCAGAATCCACAGCCACTGTGGCTATGTATCACCTGACGAATATGAAAAGCTGTATGAGAGGGGTATGTTACTGTCTGCTGCTTAGCAGGCAGAACTTCTCATTTTAATTTGTACTAAATCTTGACATAGGACCAAAAGTTCTTCCGATACCAGACTTTCCATTGATACGATCGGGTACGAAATCGAAGGAAAGAAAGGGACATGGCTTGCACAGGATTATATCCTGATGAACGAAAAGAAATGGTTTCTGATGGAACATGAGGAGTATGGGACAAGAGCAGCCTATGTGATTCTCAGTGAAGAAGGTACCGTAGTTATGAATGACTGTTACAACGGCTTTGATGAAGAAGCCAGACGGAACATCCAGAATTTCATGCAGCAACAGGCAGAGCAGGCACAGCAAAAACAACAGGAAATGCAGGCACAAGCCCAGACCGGACAGACACAATCTGGAGAAACACAAAAGAAGAAACCAGAGCTGGCAAACTGGCAGAAGGTTATGGATAATGGAGAATATCTTCGCAGTGCAGAGATGGCAGAAGAAGCCAACTATAATATGATTGACGGACTGATGAATAACACTCCAAAGAAAAAGGATAAGAACGCTCCACGGAGATCGGTACTTAAACGGCTCCGAAATCATCAGAAGAAGATAGCCAGTCAAGGGAAAGGACAGCCACAGCAACAGAAGGCGATGGAAGAAGAGATGGAAAGGAAGAAGAAGTAAAAAAGTCTTGCCGGAATTTTTGAGGGCAATATATAAAAAATGGTTGATTTTTTCTCTCAAATATCATATCATAACACTAACAGGACTCCCCGCACCTCTCACGCAAGTGATGTGTCCCATGGGGAGACATTTTTATTTTTGGAGAAATAATGGTGAATACAAGTGAAACTAAAAATGAAAAGTTGCAAAATAATGAAGCAACTGTACAGGTAATGAAACAACCGAAAACCTTTGCTCAACAAGTCGAAATTATTAAAGAAAAGGGTTTTATTATAGATAATGATACAGAATGTATCGGATTTTTAAAACAGGCGAATTATTATAGATTATCTGCTTATTTCCTTCCGTTTAGAAAAAAGGATGGGACGTATTTTTCAAATATAAACTTTCACAGAATTCAAAGAATCTATGAATTTGACAGTAGATTGCGTGGTGTATTATTTAATTATATAGAAAAAGTTGAATTATATTTAAGAACGCAATTAGCCTATTACAGTGGACATGTTCATGGGGCTTTAGGATATATGGATGGGGCTATTTACAATGACAGGCACAATCATGAAAAGTTCGTGAAACTGTTAAATGTATGTATAGAGGAAAATAAAAGTACATCAGTAGTTCAGCACCATAAAGAAAAGTATGGCGGAAATTTTCCTATATGGGTTATTGTTGAATTTTTTTCAATGGGAATGTTGTCCTACTTTTATGCGGATTTGCAGTCTGGTGACCAGAAATATTTAGCAAAAGAATTATATGGTACATCAGTGGCCTGTTTAAAAAGCTGGTTACGTTGCATCACTGATTTAAGAAACCGTTGTGCACATTATTCAAGGCTGTATTATTGGTCATTTCCCGCATTACCCAAAATGCCAAGGGAATTAGAAATGTCACCAAACAGAAAATTGTTTTCACAAATACTTGTATTAAAATTATTATATCCAAATAAAAAAGAATGGATCAACAAAGTCTTGATAGAATTAAAAGCTATTGTAGAAGAATATATTAATACAGCAGAGCCTGTAAGTTCAAATGCATTAACAGATAATCATGGATTAGACTGTAGTAGTGCTACAATTAGAAATGAAATGGCTGATTTAGAGAAAAAAGGTTATTTAGATAAAACCCACACATCAAGTGGAAGAGTGCCATCAGCTAAAGGGTATAGATATTACGTAGATGAATTATTAAATGATAAAGATATCAGTTTAGAAGAAATCAAATATATAAGTTCAAAACTTGAAACAAAAGTAAATGAAATTGAAGATTTAACCAAAATAACAGCTAACACAATTTCAGAAGTAACACATTATACAACTGTTTCAATAGGTCCAAAGCCAGTAAATCAACTAATTGAAGAAATAAAATTTGTTCTATTAGGTTCAAGAATGATGATGGCAGTTATTCTAACAGACACAGGTTTAGTAAAAGAAACGATTATAAAATTTGATGAAGATATAAATGAAAAACAAGTCGAAACTATGAACTATATGTTTAATAATAAACTAAAAGGTCAACCAATTGAAACTATAGATAGACCGTTAGAAGAATACTTATATGATGAAATGACTTATAGTGTTAATGTTATAAAACCAGTTATTGAGCAAATAAAAAAAGTATTAGAAGAAGATAATAAAATATATCTTGAAGGAGCTAATAAATCTTTTGATTTACCAGAGTTTAATAGCTTAGAAGTAGCTAAAAATTTTATAAACATATTAGATAAAAAAGAAATGGTAGCAGATATGTTGGATTCAGGATTTGCAGAA
>OMDA01001044.1_pt1 | contig 11744 bp, 10 predicted proteins | sample 1645141 | NCBI WGS metagenome assembly OMDA01 (sample SAMEA103958151, study PRJEB25191) | human gut metagenome | reverse complement strand
ATCCGAGGGGAACAGCCTATGGCTATCTGTGGGTGGACTGTGATAAAAAAGATGTTGCATCTGTGGAACAGAGTCTGAATACTTTGATTTCTAATACTTCGCATATAAAAATGGATACCTATCATGCACAGTTACAATCTGCAGAATACGCAAGCCGTATGATGAAGCTTGGCTGCTATCTGTTCATGGCAATTGTCGGTCTCATTGGGTTTATGAATCTGGCAAACACCATGATCATCAATATCACCACGAAGAAGCAGGAATACGGTGTGCTGCAAGCGGTAGGCATGACCAATAAGCAGTTGAATCTGAGCTTACAAATACAGGGCTTGATTTTTACGGTTGGCACCATCTGCGTCGCACTTGCTGCCGGTCTGCCCCTTGGCTATGCACTGTTTTCCTATGCGAAGCATAATGGGATTTTTGGAATGAACGTTTATCACGTTCCTCTTATCCCGATTCTTGTTATGATTCTTCTGGTTGGTATTCTACAAATTGTGCTTTCCTGTGTTTTAAGCAGTAATCTGAAAAAGGAAACGCTGGTAGAAAGAATAAGGTATCAGGGATAGCAAGTAATATGTAATGAACTAGGTCTTAACGAAGAGGAGAAATAGATAACTTCCATTTTGTATGTATGATAAATCTAAACAGTATTTTAGCAACATTTCCTGAGTGGGGGCAGAAAGTGCCCCCACTTTCACTATTTGGGGGCGAAAAGCGCCACCATATATCATAAATGATGGGTTCAAGGGAAAAATCCCTTGCTAGAACAGCATTTGGATGGAGACATCTCTAATGCGTATCTAGCCGTCAACCTAAGAAGTATCAAGGCAGCCAAAACAGCAGATTAATCATCCAACATTTCCTACTGGTTAATTAAATTGAATAGAAATTCCAAGCCGGATATTGAACTGCTGGCACCAATTGCAAGACTGCTTGATATTTCACTTGATACATTACTTTCTTTTCATGAAAAACTTTCAGATACTGAAATCGAAGAAATTATCAGGAAGATGGACAGGATGTTTTCAGAAGAAGGCTATGAAAAGACTTATGAATGGGCATTGAGACTTATAAAGGAATATCCGAATTGTAACATGCTTATCTGGCAGACTGCGGTAATGCTTGATGCAAGAAGAATAACGGATAAATGCACGAATCAGGAAAAATATGATAAGCAGATTAACGCATGGTATGAGCTGGCACTACATGATGAGAATGAAGAGAAATCTCTATTGAAAGAAAAGTTGCAGCATGATAATATGACCGTATAGACGGATGAATAAATTTATAAATGCGGATATATACGGAATATTGATGGAGGAAAAATCATGATTATCAGTGAAAGAATTTTTTATATGATGGAAAAGAAGAACATGACCCAGTTGGAACTATCAAAAAGGACCGGGATTGCAACAAGTAACATTAGTGACTGGAAGAAGAAAAAGACAAATCCCAAAGCGGACTGCCTGTTATCTATATGTGATGCATTGGAGATTACTCCCGAACAGCTTTTGACAGGAAAAGGAATTGATCCAGAATACAAAGATGCAGATATGGATTATGAAGTTACCAGAGCGGATATTAGAATTTTGAAACAGATTCACAGCCTTGGAGATGAGCAGTATAAAAGATTAATGGCGTATATGAAAGCCTTGCAGAAGTTGGAGCAGATGGAGAGTATAGTGGAGGATTAACCTGTGAAATCCCAATTTCTGGCTTCACGATAATGGAACGATATAAGCAGCTTATAGAAATTGCAACAGATTTGTTTGGAGGAAGAATGGAAGAAACAAAAGAATTGATTACTACAGATGATATTCGTAGTAAAGTGTATATAATTCGTGGACAGCAGGTAATGTTGGATAAAGATTTGGCAGAAATTTATGGCTATGAAGTAAAAAAGTTAAATCAACAAGTAAAAAGAAATATAGAAAGATTTCCGGAAGATTTTATGTTTCGACTATCTAATAGTGAAATTGATTCCGTGAGGTCACAAATTGTGACCTCACGGAAAAAGGATTTTTTTGCTGGACAGGAAGGCGGACGTAGATATTTACCATACGCATTTACAGAGCAAGGAATTTATATGCTTGCAACAGTTCTTCGTGGAAAATTAGCGGAACAACAGAGTATATTTATTATGCGTACTTTTAGGGAGATGCGTCACTATATTAGGCAGAATCAGCAGTTTGTTACCAGAAATGAAATGGATCTTTTAACAGCAAAGGTTGGAACAATAACGGAGAGGCAGGACCGAATGGAGAATAAGGTAGATTCAATTCAAAAAGATGTGAATATCTTAGCAGATAATTTTATTACCGATAAAGACAAAAAGAATTTTGTGATTTATAAAGGACAGAAGTTAGAGGCTGACATTGCTTACATAGAAATCTATCAGCAAGCAAAGAAATCAATCTATGTTGTAGATGATTATATGAATGCAAAGTCATTACAACATCTTTCTCAGAAGGCTGATGGTGTGGAGGTTGTTTTGTTCACAGAAAATGGAAAAGGTGGGAAGGGGTTTCTTACAAAATCTTTAGTGACAGATTTTCAAAATGAATATCCTTCTCTTCAAATTAAGCCTAATCCCGATTGTCATGACAGGTTAATTGTACTTGATTATGGTGAGGAGACAGAACTGGTTTATCACTGCGGAGCATCCAGTAAAGATGCTGGAAAGAAACTTTGTGCAATTAACCAGATTATAGAAACTGTAATTATTCATCCGGTAATAGATAGATTACTTTTGCTGCCGGATAAACAAATATAACTTGTGGTCAAATTTTTTGACCGCAAGGCAGAGGAATTGCTGGTATCTGCAAAGGCTAAGAAACGCTCTCTGCTGGCAGATAAGATTACAGGGGATAACATTTACAAGGCACTTATTTTCTTTGATAAATTGTATGCTCAAATGAACGAAGTAGAGAAACGGGAGTTCCTGTCGCAGTTAGTGGATAATGTGCAGATTTACGAAGAACGCAAAGAGAATGGTCAGTGGCTGAAATCCATAGAATTTAAGTTGCCGATTATAGAAAAAGAGTTTACACTAAGTTTGGACAATGATGCGCAAAACGAGACGGTGTATTTGTTGTCCTTTTCCATAGAAAAATGCTACACCCACCAAAAAAGGTTTCAGCTCCGTACAGAGTTGAAACCTTTTTAAAATTCAAATAAAAAATGCCCAGAACCGGAATCGAACCAGTGACACGAGGATTTTCAGTCCTCTGCTCTACCAACTGAGCTATCTGGGCAGGAATACGGAATTCTCCGAAATCCGTGTTCCATTCTACATGGAATTGTCAGAATTTGTCAATCTTTTTTTAAAAAATTTGCTTCTCGAAACTATCTTGACGAAAGTGGGAGGGAAGAAGATAATGATACCATGAGAATAACCCTGAAAGGGCAAAAAGAGGAGGATAAAAATGGCACTTTTACATGTGGATTTCTTTTCTGATGTACTGGGGATGTGTACGTCAGCGGACGTGATTCTGCCGCAGCAGACAAGCGGACAGATCGGAATGGAGGGAAAAGGTGCGGAGGGTAAGTTAAAAACCATGTATCTTCTGCACGGAATGAGCGACGATCAGACAATCTGGCAGCGCCGAACCTCTATCGAGCGTTATGTGAGCCAGCTTGGTATTGCAGTTGTTATGCCCACCACACATCTTGCATTTTATACAGATACAACCTATGGAATGCGTTATTGGACTTATATTTCCGAGGAACTGCCCAAAATCTGCAGAGAATTTTTCCCGCAGATGTCGGATAAAAAAGAAGACAATCTGGCAGCAGGCCTGTCGATGGGTGGCTACGGTGCATGGAAGCTTGGTCTTGGTGCAAGTGAGACATTTGGAGCAGCAGCATCTCTGTCCGGCTGTCTGGATATTATTGAGGATGTTGGAAGACATCTGGAGGGCGATAGCCGGGATGCAGCTCTGTTCAGAGGAATTTATGGTTCTCTGGAGCAGCTGGAAGGCTCTGATAACGATCTGATGGCACTTGCAAAGAAGCTCAAGACCTCCGGAAAACCGATTCCCAGACTCTACAGCTGGTGCGGTACGGAGGATTTCCTGTACGAGGGAAATAAGAGAGCATGGGAATATATGAAAAAGCTTGGCTACGAGATGAAGCTGGAAGAATCCAGCGGTGACCATCAGTGGAAATACTGGGATGCGAAGATCCAGGATGTTCTGCGCTGGTGGCTTGACACCGATCTGGATCTGACCTGACGGAGGAAGATTGAAAAATATAATTTTTCAATCGTGAGATTTGTGTCTGCGCACACGTGACACAAACTCGGCATGCGCAAAAAGCGTGCGCGGAAATGAGAGGAATCATGGAACAGGAAATCAGGCTGCTTTGCAGCGGTTACGGTGCAGAAACGGGCAGTGACCTGCTTGCGGTAAAGCTTTTTGAAAATACGGAAACCGGGGAAGTGCATACAGAAGTAACCGGCGGAATCCGGCAGGGAGACAGTCCGTCCTTTAGTCTGCTGCATGGAGGCTTCCTGTATACAGTTGCGGAACTGGTCGGAGAAAAACACGCTTACATTTATCAGTACCGCCTTTCGGAAGATGGGATTCCTGTCCCGACCGGCAAAAAGATTTTCCTTCCGGGTGGAGAGCTGTGCCATCTGTATGCCGGGAAAAAGGCATTGTATGCGAGCTGCTATGGAACCGGGGATTTCTTTGCAGTGGATTATGATCTCGAAAAAATCCGTTGGCATCGCAGTCCAGGTGCTGGCGTGATCGATGCACAGACAGAAAAAATCTGCCCGCACGCGCACTGGGTCAGCGAGCAGGATAACATTCTGTACCTTGCAGATCTTGGCTGTGACCGGATTTACCGTTACGAGTTAAAAGACGGACTGCCGGAAAAAGAACTGGAAGCGCTGGTTTTACCGACCGGTGAGGGACCGCGTCAGCTGCTGCCGGAGAAAAAATCCGGAAAGCTGCTCAGCGCTCAGGAGCTGGGAGGCACGCTGCGCCGCTGGGAAAACGGTGGCTGTAGCGAGTGTGTAAAGACGAGCAGATTTGACGGAACAAACTATCCGGGAACAATCTGCATGGCGGATGAGAAGACGGTGATTGTCTGCAACCGCGGCGCGAATACGTTGTCTGCATTTTCGACAGACGGAAAACTGCGTTACCTCGGCGAATGGGCAACGGGCAACTGGCCTCGGCATCTTCTGCAGATTCCGGGGACGGATCTGATCGTCAATGCATGCAATAAAGAAGGCACGCTGGTTATTTTTGCCTGGAATGGGAAAGAACTGATCCGTAAAGACGAAATTATCCTGCCGGGCGCATCCTGTGCGGTTTATTTATCCGGAAAGTAAGAGAACGCACAGTCTCTGCTTCAGATCAGCCGCAAAAATGCCAGCAGAATCAGCAGGGCTCCGGAGAGCCAGTCAACAGAAAAATGAGTTTTTTGTGCGAGGCGGTTTCCAAGCAGGAAGCCGCCTTGTATTGCTGTAAATCCGAATAGGAGGGAAAAGAAAAGAACGGCGACAGGATTTAGATTCCCGAGGGCTGCACCGAAGCCTGCTGCAGCACCGTCTAAGGACATCGCGAGGGCGAGGTAGACGGATTCCGGGACAGAAAGGCTTTTGGAGGCGTCGGCATCCGCCTTACAGGGATCGGCGTAGACGGAGAGAAAAAACTGGAAATGCAGGGCACGGAACATGAAATTTCTGGAAAAGCCATCGTGACGGCACAGAAAGGATTTGATCGCTTGATCGAGAATCCGAAGGGTGCCCATGCAGACGAGCAGTAAAAAGCAGATCAGTCGGGCGGCGATAGGGGAAAGAAATGGACGGACGAGGGATCCGGCAAGCATGGAAAGGCAGAGGACGCCCGAGCAGACCAGGCTGACAGTGACAGCGCAGACCAGAGGAAGACGGATTTTGCTGCTTCCGTAGGAAAGCCCGGCGACAAATGTATCCAGGGAAAGGGAGAGGGCGAGAAACGCGGCCTCAGGGATTATCCATAAGAAAGTCATAAGAATCGGCTTTGGCGGCAGGTGATTTGCTATTAGAGTATGCCTGCCGGGTGGCAAGGGTGCGCAAAAGGGCTGGGTTCATAAAACGAACCCAGCCCCATAGTACGGAGAAGGAGGGATTTGAACCCTCGCGCCTGTTACAGCCTACCGGTGTTCGAAGCCGGACCCTTCAGCCACTTGGGTACTTCTCCATATATTTTTACAACATCATCATTCTAGCCGAAAAATCTCTAATATGCAAGCGAAAATTTTACAGTTACTTGTACATGTTTTTAAAATATTATATAATTCTGTCTTTGACAGTTTCAGAAAAGTAAAATCGCTGTAACACCAGTAAATATGCTGGTTACAGCGATTTTTTTGTATCGTTTCAGACTATAGTATTTTATTCTCTGCCTTTACTTTTTTTCTGAATTGTTTTCATTTGCCCTTTTGTAATGAAAGAAAACAGATAAGGAAATGTGCCTTGATACGTGTATCATCATGAAGAAAAACTGGTCTTGCTTCAAAATCTGTTTTCATTATGCGAAAACATTCTTCAATCTCCCAACGACCTTCGCTTACTTTTAAGATATCTTTTACATCATCATCTAGCAGATCGGTAGTTACCGCATACATTCCATCATAAAGTGCTTCATCTGCCACTTTATCTGTATCCAGATAATTTTTGATTTTTGCAGCTTCACTATCTTCTGTAACAGCAATCTTTCCGATAAATCTTGCGGGATCATTTGGATTTCTACGTTCTTTTTTCACCTTTCCGGAATTGAGCATTTTTTCAGCGCGATCTATCTGTGCATCACGTATTGCTTTTTGATATCTTGCATATTTAGGAGAATAGGTAACAATCAGACGCTGGTGTAATGTATTAGGGGTATAAGGCTCATCTTTGTAGTACAGTCCGTTATCATCTTCTGGGATTTCAGAAAGACTAATGGGTGTATCATCTTCGACACGCTTAAAGCCAGTTTTGTCCAATGCCCATTTTTTATCATCTTTATTCAGCTTTTTAATAGATTGGGTCACGATAAATGCCCGTTCACCTGCATGATTTATTTTTTTGATTAATTGAATTGGCAGGGGGGGTGAACTTTACGTTTCTTTTGGTTAGAAAATAGGAAAGTTATCCACAATGGAGCCGGTTTGAATTATGAAATTTCCTCAACTAGAATATGCTTGCAAGAGTCTGCTTTGTGGGAGCTGTATTTTGTGCAAATCTACCATAAAAAAATCCGCATCATTAAATGAATAACAAAAAATGACACATAAGACTGCTAAAGAATAACATTTTTTGCAATTATTGCACATGGTAGAGTAAAAGTAAATTAATAAATATAAAAATGAAAATCAGGGAGGTAAAAAAGTGGACAGTAATGTGAAAATGAAATATATTGAATTGTTAAAAAAAGAAATTTCACCGGCTCTTGGATGTACAGAGCCTGCAGCAGTAGCATTATGTGCAGCTGGTGCGGCGGCGCTTCTTGATCAGAAGGTAAAGAATGTAGTTATTCAGGTTAGCAGCTATATTCTTAAGAATGGAATGAACGTGGGGATTCCAGGATTTGGCAGTATTGGTTTAGACCTGGCTGGAGCTTTGGGGGCAGTTTGTGCGAGACCGGAAAAGGAATTGTTAGTTTTAGACAATTTATCGGAAAGGGAACGTGAAGAAGCAGAAGAATTGATGAGGCAGGGGCTGATCTCTTTAGATTGCAAGAAAGAGAAGACTGCAAAGATTTATATATCCGTAAAGGTATATGGAGAAGATCACACGGCAGAAGCTGTTATTGAAGATAAACATACTAATTTCACACGGAAAATAAGAGATGATGTTGTTTTATGGGAGAGGGAAGAATGTCAAATCCAGGAAACAACATCTGTTGATGATATTACATTAGATGAAATCTGGGACTTTGTTCAAGAAGTTCCAGGGGAGCAATTATCCTTTCTCCAACGGGTTGTTGATATGAATATGGAGATTTCCGAGGAAGGGATGAGAAATGAATATGGTATTCATGTAGGCAGAGCGATGTTCCAGGAAAGTAAATTAAAACTGATAGGAGATAATATCGCAAACAGGGCTGCTGGTACAACTGCGGCAGCTGTTGATGCCAGAATGGCAGGATGTACCAAATCTGTAATCAGTGTGGCAGGAAGCGGAAACCAGGGATTGACTGCAACGGTTCCGGTTATTATAGCAGCTGAGGCTATGAATAGTAATACTGATGCACTATATCGCAGTCTTGCATTGAGCATACTGGTAACAATTCATGTAAAGCACTACATAGGACGTCTGTCTGTCTTGTGCGGCTGTTCTATTGCATCAAGTATTGGAGTTTGTGCGGCAATGATCTTTTTGGGGGATGGATCAAAAGAAGCAATGAGAGCAGGAGTGAGGACAATGGCAGCAGATCTGTCTGGTATGATATGTGATGGAGCGAAGCCTGGGTGCGCTTTGAAGATTGCAACTTCGGTGAATGCAGCAGCACTGGCTGCTCAGCTTGCGTTAAATGGTACAGGAGCTACTAAGCGGGATGGCATAGTTACGGACGATTTAGAGGAAACGCTGAGGAATCTTGGAAAATTAGGCAATGAAGGTATGTCAGAAGCAAATGATGAAATACTCAAAATGCTTTTGGATAAGAAAACTACAAAAATGTGTGGGTAAGAGGAAAGGAGAATATGGTATGAAAAAGAAAAAGTTTACGGTTGATAAAATGACGTTTGTGGCATTTACTATTATTCCTTTAATACTTTATACATTTTTCTATTTTATTTCAGTATCATGTGGTATTTATTATAGTCTGACAGACTGGAATGGATTAAATCGTGAATATAATTTTGTTGGAATAGCTAACTATATCGCATTATCTAAAAATGTATTTATGTGGAGATCCCTCTGGAGAACATTATTGTATGCCTGCATGCTTGTAGTATGCGTTACTGTTTTATCACTGATTATAGCATTAGTCTTGAACTCTGTAAAAAAATGCAGAGTATTTGTTAAGTCGGTTTTTTTCTTCCCGGCAATGCTTGGTTCCGTGGCAGTTGCATTAATTTGGGATCAGATGTTTTATCAGCTGCTTCCTGCAGTGGGGAAAATGATGGGAGTGAATCTTCAGACACCTCTTGCAGATCCTTCTACAGCAATTTTCGGAGTATTGTTTGTAAACGTGTGGCAGGCAGTAGCGATGCCTACTATTATTCTGCTGGCAGGACTTCAATCAATACCGGATGATCTATATGAATCAGCAATGATTGATGGAGCGTCAAGGTGGCAGAACTTCCGATATATCACATTACCATTCCTGGTTCCTACTATGACTGTGAATATGGTACTCAATTTAAAAGCTGGAATTACGACTTTTGATTATGCTTTTGCCCTTACTGGAGGGGGACCTAACAGGGCTACAGAATTTATAGGACTTATGATCTACAACGATGGCTTTAAGGATTCGAATTTTGCAGTTGCAAATGCGAAAGCAGTAGTATTGGCATTGATCATTGCGATATTGTCTTTTATTCAGATTAGGCAGTCTCAAAAGCATGAAATTAATTAAGGAGGGATGAGCATGAGAAAAGAAGGGGTTGTGTGGAAAATATTTAATGCCCTAGTAATTGTGATGGGATTGTTACTGATCTTAGGACCGGTATGGGTGATTTTTATTAATTCTATGAAGACGATGCAGGAAGCGGGACAGGATTTTTTTGCATTGCCCTCAAGATTAAATTTTGATAATTATGTAGAGCTTTTTACAAGAAGTGATTTCTGGAGCAGTCTGCGAAATTCTGTTATAGTTACAGTAAGCAGTGTTGCTCTTGTGGTAATATTTGTCCCTGCACTAGCATATGCTGTGGCAAGAAATATGGAAAAACGATATTACAAAATTCTATATTATTACATTTTGGCAGGTATTTTTATCCCGTTTCAGGTATTAATGCTTCCTATGGTAAAACAGATGACACAAATGAAGATGTTAAATCAGACAGGACTGATCCTGCTCCATTTAACCTTCAGTTTATCTACAGGCCTGTTTTTGTTTGTAAATTATATCCGATCCCTGCCGACAGAAATCGAGGAGGCTGCCAGGGTAGATGGCTGTAATGTGTTTCAGACCTATATCCGTATTGTGATCCATTTGATCAAACCAATGGTGGCTACCATCATCGTGATGGATTCCTTAGGATGCTGGAATAACTTTATGATGGCATTGCTGATCCTGAACAAAAATCATAATATGTGGACGTTACCTCTTATGCAGTACAATTTTAAAGCAGAGTACAGCTTTAATTACACAATGGCTTTTACATCATATATTGTTTGCATGATACCGATTATAATTGTATACGCTCTGGGGCAGAAATACATCATTAAAGGTCTGACTGCAGGGGCGGTTAAGTCATAGTTGAATAAGGTGGGCTGTTACAGAATAATGATCAACTATTCTGTGCGGCCCTTTTCCTGATAAAACAGGAGGTAAGGATATGAAGGTTTTAATTGCAGAAGATGAGTATTGTTCCAGGATGAATTTAATCCGTCAGATTAAAGAATGCCTTTTTCACACGACACTGGAAATTTTTGAAGCAGAAAATGGAAGAGAGGCGTGGGATATTTTTTTGGGACAACATCCGGAATTGGTTTTAACGGATATCCGTATGCCGCTGTTAGATGGATTAGAACTGACAGAAATGATATCTCAAAGCCAATTGTATACAAAAGTAATAATTGTGAGCGGATTTGCCGAATTTGAATACGCACAGAGAGCTATGAAATACGGGGCGGTAGGATACCTGTTAAAGCCTATTCAAGAAAAAGAATTGATGAATCTGCTCAGGCAAAAAGAGATTATTGGTGAAGCTTCCGGCTTAGAGCATGGGAATGAAATAATGCCAATAACAGGCACCAGTGTTGCAGCGAGATTAAAGCAATTGCTCACATCGACAGGAGAAGAATTTGGCAGAGAGGGAGATAATATATTAAATGAAATATTCAGCAGCTGTTATGAAATTCTTATTTGGATGAATACGGAATGCAGCAGCGCGTCTTTAGCAGATTCTGTTAAAAATTCCATAATGCAGCGGATCAGGAGACAGAATGATGCTTTGTGCAAAGCAATAGAATTGAACCATGATCTATGGGTGATTCTGACATCTTATGGGACAAAGGAAGAGGTTTCTGAATTTGTCAGCCGGTTGTTAGAGGGAAATTCTCAGCAGATAGACATTTGTATTGGAATAAGCAGCATTGGCCATGGGGTAAGGAATCTCCAGGAATATCATAAACAGGCAATCTATGCCTTGTCTGGAAGGATTCTTTACCCAGAAAAAAAAGTGCTGTATTTTGACGAGTTAAACAACAGGATGAATTATAGAAATATATGGAATCCGCCAAAGCTGAAAAAATTGAAAACATATCTGATAGCAGGTGAGGGTGAAAAGGCATTTTCTTTTATCAGAATATCCATACAGGAATTGCTGAAAATTAAGGATATATCTATTTACAGTGTTATCGACGCCTTAAAAATGGTTGAGATTGTTTTGAATGAAGCAATATTTCATATATATCAAAACAGCTCAACTGAAAATGCGGAGAGTCCTGTTCTATTCAGCACTCATTTTGAACTCATCCATTACTCTACAGAGGATGGACTTATGGCGGATATTAAGGAAAAAATATCGAAAATGTGCAATTTAGCCAGCCTGATCGGAGAAAAAGATGCGGAGAACACAGTGCAGATGGT
>OMDA01001043.1_pt1 | contig 11760 bp, 10 predicted proteins | sample 1645141 | NCBI WGS metagenome assembly OMDA01 (sample SAMEA103958151, study PRJEB25191) | human gut metagenome | reverse complement strand
CGTATCGGTTATCAAATACTCATCTTTCGACATTATCATATTCCTCCATGGTATCTTGTATCGTGGTATCCCATTCACTTACCTTCTCGAATTCCGATTTGTAAAACACATTCTTTTTTACATAGGCACAGTATACCACATTTCCTGTTCCTATGTGATAACATTTACTGCTTCTTCCGATATGAACTCATCTTCTCCACAGTAACCTCCGGATAGAAGTGAATAAGAATCGTTGCTTTCTGCTCTGCCTCATCCTGCATGGAGAATCTTCTGCTTAATTCCTTATGTAAGTGAAAAGAAGTCCCCGAAGGAACTTCTTTCGCCACAAATCATATTCTTTTTTATCGAGGGAAGTCCGGTTGATGATCCTACTGTTTTACAAAATAGGAGTACAATGGGGGGACAAATCCCATCCACATTCCCTAAAAGCCTTGATTTTAAGCCTTTTCAGCCAAAAGTACGGTTTCTGGGCAAATTATAGCATATTGTTGCAAGTCTATTCTTACAATTCCATCAGAAAATGTTCATGCAGCGCACGTTTCACCTGATCGAAATTACCTCGCTCCGGACATTGGATGGAAACAACCAATCCCTTCTCTGGGAGAATCGTTGTAATCTGTCCGAATGCGCCATCAGCACGATAGGATCCTGGATATGGACTGATCCAGAACTGATAGCCATATCCTACATGCCAGAGATCTGCAGATGGCTCGAAGGTAAATTTCGGGGTGGACACCTCCTGCACCCAGTCCCTGCTGACAATCTGCTCGCCCTTCCAGTTACCCTCAGCCAGATAGAGCTGTCCCAGTTTCATCATCTCGGTACAAGTCAGATACATACCTCCGCCGCCATTCGGATGTCCCTGTGGATCATGCTCCCAGAGCGGCCATCCCATATCAAGGGGCTGGAATACCTTCTCATACAGATACTCTCCCATCCGCTTGCCAACGGCCCGTTCTACCATATGAGCAGCCAGAATACTGTCGGCAGAGGAATAACAGAATGCACTGCCTGGCTCCACAGGAACCGGCTGTGCCATCATATATTTCTCATAATCCGGTGCGCCGACGCCCGGACGTCTGTCCGCATTCATCAGAAGTGCCTTACCAAAGCCACTGGACATGCAGAGCAGATGTTTCAACTGAATCTTCTCCAGATTTGGATCCGGATTTGAAGGAAGTTTATCTTTAAACACTTCCGCCACATGATCTTCCAGGCTTAGTTTTCCCTCTTCTATTGCGAGTCCAACTGCTGTTACCGTAAAACTCTTGGTATGTGAATAAATATTTCTCGGTGCATTTGCTGCGTAGTGCATCTCACAGAGTACCTTGTTCTCATCTCCGACACTGATAGCTTCCAGCGGCAGATTGTGGCTGCTGGCATAACGATGAAATTCCAAAAACTTCTCTTCCAGTAACATAATACCTCTATCCTTTCCGGCAAATCTCTGATGTCAGTCCGATATAACCGATGCGACGTGTCGCAAGGTTAAAACCAATCTATCTGACATCTCCAATCTGGTTCTATTATCTCATACACATCTCTGCATCTGTCGGCAGTGGCATCAGCGGTGCGGACGGCAGGGTCTGATACCAATAAGCAACACTGGTGTAATCATCGTAACGCGGTCCGGTCCAGCCCATGTTGTCGAGTGTCATACGAAACTTATTCTCAAAACGGATCGGGTCTGCAATATGGAAATGATACAGCAGGAATCTCTGCTGTCCGTTATAGAATTCCCGGTTGTCTCCATAGATTGCATACATGCCGGTATATAAGCCGCTGAAGGTCTGATAGCTCTTGATGATGATGTCATTTCCAAATCCATAGGAACCGCCGAAGTAGTCTTCAGTTCCGGTATAGTGGATAGACGGATACGGATCATCGTCCAGATACATGCGGGCTTCGCCTTCTACCCAACAGGTATTGTTGCCATTCATACCAGTTGCCAGAGTCACACCGACAAATTGTCCCCTGCCTTCGATTCCGTCAACGATTGTGTAGGTACGACCCTTCTGAACCGGGTGCTCTTGGCGATAGGTGGCATGGAAATAACCAGCCTCCGCCGGAATCTCCTGATAAGCTCCGGTGATAATATAATAGAGATTTTCATCCTTGTCACCACGGTTTTCCATCGTGATCCGAGCCCTCTTATGGAACGGCATCTCAAAATAGCTGTTATAGCCGCGACCAGGAGCTACCAGCATCATGGCAGAATTCAACACCGGATATTTGCCATCCCGGTCCACGAAATTTTCATCATAGGCACATCCGAAGAATGCAGAGAGCGGAGCTTCCACAGACGGATATTCCTGATCATCCCAATACATACGGATGATAAAATGGTGCCCGACATATCCGGTAAACCACATATGCTGGATCACACCCGGTCCTGCAGCATCTACCAGAGTTACGGTTTCCCCTGCAGGAATCGTCACGGTCGGACGAAGCTTGGTGCAGTCACCGCCCTGGGAACCACCTGCGCGTACACCGGTTGGATTCTCTGCGGAAAATGCAAACGTTTTGGAGTTCTGGATCATACAATAGTTGTTCATATTCTTCTCCTCTCTGATCAAACCTGGATCATCTGAAATTATTGCTTACTACGCTATCGTGTTTCTCTATTCACTATAAATTTACTATAACATTTATCTCCCATGAAGTGACGGAATTACAGAATCATTCCGTCTGCGCCTTCTCATTTTCTTCCCGGATAATCTCCTTTCTGGCGTTCTGTACACGCGCATTGCCAGTAACCACAGCCTTGTCCTCAACCTTCACATTCTTATGAAATAAATCTTATATGGCAGCCTCTTTTTATACAGACGCACAAAAACAATTTTATTTTCCTATCAGCACCTGCTTTCCCTGAAAAGCAAATCCATATGCGCGAATTTGATCTGGCCGAAATCCTCTGGCAAGTAACTGCGCATCATATTGTTTATGACGAATCTGTTCTAACGCATTGTTCACAGTCGCATTCAAATCAGCCTCCGACTCCGGATCAATCACTTTAAATTCCAGAATAATTGCATCCGACTGACCAATTTCAACAGGCTCAAGCATAATATCATAACGCCCAAATCCACTTTCACGATTGGAGCTAATATGGTAGTTATCCTGCAGATCTACCATCAGTCCAAGAACAAACCCATGGTAAAAACGTTCCGGTTCTGCCGAAGCAGAAGGTCCCTTTCCCGTATCAAAGAAACTGAACGTTTCTAAGGCTATCCTGTTAATATAATGATTCATTGCCCGAACATCATCCGCAAGCAGTGCCTTAACAAATGCATTATAATTTGGAGTATATTTCTTAAACCAGCCATCGATCATTCGGCGAAACATGACATCTACCTCATGATTTGTCAAAGAAAGATGGTAATTCTGATTGGATGCAGCAGCATCCTTCGGAGCCTGATTAATTTTCAAATATCCACTTGAAAGCAACAAACTCCATATCGCCGTCATATTATCATCCAACTGATCAAATACAATCTGCTCATCAATTTCCGTTACCAGTTCTTTTCCGGACAGTAAATCCTCCATGGCCTCTTTGATTGCAGAATTTCCCCTTTGAATAAGATGTCCAATCAGGCTGTTAGAACTGGTATTAGCCCAATAAATATCAATTTTTCTTTTATCAAGAAAATTCGTAATTGACCATGGATTGTATATATCCTTTTTACCTCCAAAAACGAAACCATCATACCATTTCTTTACAACATCACATTGATCAGACATTCCGGCTTCATCCAGTGCTGTAAAGACTTCAGATTCTGTAAAACCAAACGATGTCGCGTACTTCTCGGAAGTAGTTGTGATCACTTCCAAATTATTCAGATCTGAAAAAATGGATTCCTTGCTAACTCTCGTAATACCTGTCATAATTGCCCGCTCAAGATATGGATTTGTCTTGAACGTTGCATTGAACAGGCTTCGAGTAAAGGCCGTCAGTTCCCTCCAATATCCATATGCATAGGATTCCTGTAATGGCGTATCGTACTCATCAAGCAAAACGATGACCTTTTTCCCATAATATTTGCTGAGGAAAAGGCACAAATTTTGTAACGCCATAACTGCATCGGCATCATTCATCTCCGGTGTAACTGCCTGGAACCGCTTTTTTTCACGCTCATTTAATGTGTCACCATTTAACAGATACATATTTTCATCATATAATGAAGCAATCAACGAACAGATCTGTCTTCTTGCGTTCTCATAAGTATTTGTTTTGACTGCTGCAAAACTTAAGAAGAGAACAGGATAGGTTCCCTGTAATTTCCGTAAACCAGCATTCTTTTCGATGCTCAATCCTTCGAATAAATCCAAACGTTTCGCATATTTCACTGAAAAGAAACATTCCACCATACTCATATTTAAAGTCTTGCCGAAACGACGCGGTCGTGTGATCAAAGTTACATCGTCCTGCGAATTCCACCATTCTTTGATAAAGTCCGTTTTATCAATATAAAAACAATTGTGTTCACGGAGCGAGGCAAAATCCTGCTTTCCTATGCTGATTGTTTTCATGAATATCCCCCTTTAGGAAATTGAAATCCTATCTACATGCTACACTTATTGTTATAGTATAACAAACTTTTATCATAGATGAAACACAATGTTTTTGCAGGCTGACATTTCAAAATATGTGTGAGTAAATATAGGGAATTTCGAGTTTTTAACTTTTTTTCTTTTGCTTTTCCTGATATGAAATATTACACTATTCTGCCTCTATTTGCTCCAAACAATTTTCGCAAAACGAAACTCCATCCTTGTCATGACTTCCATCCCATTCAGCATTAAACCACTCTCCGCAACGATCACATTGATAGATTTCATTTACATACCCACAATTTACACATGTACCAACTGGTAAAATTTCTTGATTAATACAAATAAAATCTTCCCCACACTCACTACAAGAAATTGCTTCCGCCATATCTTCCTGTGATAAAACTTCACGATAATCTATTAATTCATTCTCAATAAAATCAAACAAAGCATCTACCGCATCATCCACATTTGGCAATTCATCCAATGTAACCGGAACATACAAACCACTTTCTTCATCCATCTCCACTTCAGCATTTTTATAGTTTATATTTTCACAGAAATCAGTTTTCTCCCCCTTACATAATATCTGTAATACACTATCAGATCCTTCCTCTTCAATAATTGTTAAATTATATTTTATATGCAATTCTTTGTTATCAACTTTAGACTGCACCCACAATAAAGGTCCATCATCATCAATTAATGAAATATCTTCCTCCTCCACCTCAATATCCTCTCGAAAACGAAGTTCCTCTGTAATAGCAGTAACAAATTCTCCTACTCTCTCTTCAAACAATTCACGTATTTCGTCATTTGATCGTATAGTAACACCTGCATCATTTTCTCTACATTCATGATCTGCTTCTTCTAGCATCTGACGTTCCATTTGCTGTTGTCTCTCGATCTGTTCTTTTTCTTCTTTTGATAAAACCAATTTGCTTTGTTTCTTTAAAGCCTCCATTAAATTGCTTTCCAATTTTTCTGCCAAATCTTTCATTGTATGATATGCCGACCTGTCAATGAGTTTATTGTGCATTACATGATTTCGATCTTTCGAAAACACATTAAAATTTTCAACAAAATCTGCTGGTAAATATTTTGAGAAATGCTCTTTCCAAAGATTCACATCTTCCACCCTCTGTTTTACCAGCAATTCTTTAAGTTTACTATCAACACACTTCTGAACTCCATTAATCAATCCGCTTATTTCATCATTATATACCGGATTCCACTTATAACGAATCAATGTTAATATCCTGCCAAGATCGTCAATATCAATAGCCAGCAAACGATCATCAACATTATTAAACGAACGAATTTTTATTTTATATTCTTTTAGTCTTGCTTTGTGTTTTTCCTTTATATCATATGGAACCAACAATTCCCACCACTTAGTACCATATTGCTTAACCATTACTTCGTTTATTAATTCTCTCAATAAATTTTCTATCTTATAAATCTTCGCATACAAATCAAATGATAAACATTCTGAATCTTTATCTATAAGCCATATAATATCTTCCCAATCTTTCACAATGCTTTTCTTGATGCCAAGTTTTAACTTTTCCAAAAAGTCATTCATTAATTCAACATTATACGTATCCGATTGTATCGTAATTTCTAACTGTTTTGCATCATTATAAGTTCCAAATAAAAAATGAATTTCCCAATTATCCGACTTATCCATTGAAACACTATTGAAATTAATAAAAAAATGATTCTCTTCATCATCTAATTCACGAACTGGGTTTTCCTTGTCTTTCATTTCATCTGGAGTCAACATAATATTTTTTATTAGCCCTGCATTACACAAATCTTCAAATATTTTGTTGACATATTCTTCATGTTCTATCTCTTTTTTGTCTTCTGCGGCTATAAATTTTACTAATAATCCCATTTTAATCTTCTCCATTTAATCTTTTAAGGTCAAACGCCTATAAACATGCACTTTTTCCAGTCCTCTCAAACATATCCATAGCAGCCTTTTGGACGTCAGGTTCTTTTGGATACTCTCGACAATAAACATGTCTGAGTATCTGACGATATCTTAGATCCAATGTTTTATCCTGACAGTATACTCATCTCACTATTTCCAAGTGCTACCAGCACTTGTTGCATACTACAAAACAATGAAGCAATCGTTTATTTTCTTGCCCTTGCCATAGTGTCACACTCTATCTTTCTCAAATAATCTCATGATATACCGGCTAATATCTATGTAATCAAGTGCCTGCTCCGTAAACTCAAAGCTCATGCCATCCTTATCATTTTCAAACTTCTTAAAAATTTTAATTGTTCCTTCCTCTGTATATATTTTTAAATTTTGTAAATTTCGACACACCTTCTCTCTTCTGTCTACGTTTACATACTGTCTACCATACGACAGATTTTTTCGCTCATATATTTATAAAAAATTTCCCAATAAACATGTGACTCTGATCCAAAGTATAAATCAAATAAATCCTGCAAACAATTATGCAACTCAATATATTCTTTCTTATTGTATTAAGCAACACACTTCGTATATGAATCTACAAGTGTCTGATTTGGTGACAGGGAAATCCCCAAAGCTGCAGCCTCAGCAGCTTTTTCCGCGGAATGATGTCTGCCACCAGATAAGTTTCTAATATGCTGGTCAACACCATATGCTTCCTGCGGAGAAGTATATTTCCGAGCTGGAATTATTTCTTCAGGCGCAGGCGGAGTTACCGATGCTTCACTTAAAGGTTCCGGCAGTTTTTCAGGAATTTTTGTGATGCCTTTTTCGAAAGACTCCCATAAATCCATTATGGCATCCTTGTTTTTGAGGACAAGGATAACTCCAATAATGGCGGTAACGCTGATTCCCGCAAGAAGCAGCGATTTCTTGTGCACCTTTACCCACTTAATAAAACTGTATCGTTCTGTTTCCATCTGAATGCCTCCTTCTGTTTTTATGGACATTAATGTCCGCAACTGTTATAATCATTGTAGACATTAATGTCCGCACAGTCAATATCAACGGGTGCGGCGTTTTTGACATAAATGTCCACTATGGAGGAATTATAATGGCAAACAAAACTTCGCAGAAAGTTCCAGTAAACAAACAGCGTTTCTTGAAAGTTCTAAAATTGCGTAACTGTAGCATAAGGAAATTGGGAGAAGCCTATGAACAAATAGAAAGAACCGAAAAAACTATTCGTCGATACTTAAATATCGGAGAGATGCCCCCTGACCTCTTAGACAAGATTGCAAAATATCTAAATGTTCATCCGGACTATTTATCAGGTGTATATGATGATGCCGCTGACTGCATAGAAGATAAATATCTTAGAGCCCTTTCCAAATCCTTCATCAAACCCGAAAAGTACCCTTATCTATTAAAGGCTAAAAGCGAGATAGAATATACATCTTACTTTGAAAATCTCCTCACCATGAATGATATTTCTATGGAGCAATTCAACACTCTCCCATCTGAAGAGCGGGTTCTTTTTCGCCAAGAAATGGTTGTTGCAATTCTTGGTGTGATTACTAAGCATTTTACAACTGACTCTCTCGGAAATAATCTTCAAGACGAACTTGACTACTGCAAATCATTTATAGGCGATTGCGACCCATTATCATATTATGCACATTTAGAGGGAATAGGTCTGCCAGATCCGAAATTTGATGATGCATCCTTTGGTAATCATGTGGGCACATCCCATCCTTAAATCATCGAAAACTGATTTTTCAATAGGATACCTAGTATCAAATTTTTATAACAAACAAGCCGGTGCACCAGTGCCGGCTTCCCTTACCATCTCACTATTCTATTCCATTCTACTCCACCGCAAGCCCTTTCTCCCGGATCACCTGCACCATCTCATCCACATACTTCGCGCACAACTCATCACTCTGTGCCTCAACCATCACACGGATCACCGGCTCCGTACCGCTCTCACGCAGAAGAATTCTTCCATCCTCACCCAAAGCGGTGCTGATCCGCTCCTTCTCCGCCTGCACACGCGCATTGCCGGTAACCGCAGCCTTATCCTCAACCTTCACATTCTTCAAAAGCTGTGGGTACATCTGCATCCCCCTGCACAGCGTGCCGAGACTCTGCTTCTTCTCCAGGATCACCTCCATCAGCATCAATGCCGTGAGGATTCCATCCCCGGTTGTCGCATGCTTACTGAAAATGATATGTCCGGACTGCTCTCCGCCGAGCACATATCCGTTGGCAACCATCGCCTCATTGACATACTTATCGCCAACCGTGGTCACACATACCTCAATGCCCTCCCGCTTCATTGCTTTGAACAATCCCATGTTGGACATGATCGTAGCAACCACCGTATTATTCTGCAGACAGCCACATTCCTTCAGATACTTCCCGCAGACATACAGGATATAATCCCCGTGCACTTCCATACCGTTCTCATCCACGGCAATACACCGGTTCGCATCTCCGTCAAACGCAAATCCGCAATCCAGATTCTTCTCCCGGACAAGTCTCTGCAGATTCTCGATATGTGTCGATCCACATCCCATATTGATGTTGGTACCGTCCGGCTCATTGCCAACCACATATGTTTTGGCACCAAGCGCATCAAACACACTCTTTGCAATATTAAACGTACTTCCGTTGGAACAATCCAGCCCCACGCGCATGCCATCGTAAGATCTGGTAGCTAGAGAAATCAGATAGCCGATGTAACGGTTCCGTCCGATCGCATAGTCCCGCGCCACACCAACCTTGTCACGCAGTGCAAAAGGCAGTTCTCCCATCTCACCATCTATGTATTTCTCCAGTGCAGCTTCCACTTCTGCGGAAATCTTGTGTCCGTTTCCATCCATGACCTTGATTCCATTGTCATAATATGGATTGTGACTGGCAGAAACCATAATGCCACAGTCGAAATTTTCCGTACGGACTACATATGCCACACTTGGCGTAGTGGTAACATGCAGCAAGAATGCATCTGCTCCGGATGCCGTAATACCGGCAACCAACGCATACTCAAACATATAGCTGCTGCGACGCGTGTCCTTTCCGATAATGATCCGTCCCCTGTGATTCTGGTTATAATACCAGCCCAGATAACGTCCAATTTTATATGCATGATCCGCGGTTAATACTTTGTTGGCTTCACCGCGAAAGCCGTCTGTTCCAAAATATTTTCCCACTGTTATTCTCTTTTCTCGTGTATTCTGTCATGTAAACCAAAATTTGCAAACACTATTCGCACATTATTTACTATTTATTTCAAAATTCAAACCCCTTTTACATTTTCAGACGACCACACATAGCACCATGCATTATAGTCCAGTTCTCAATTAAAAAACTATTTTAGGAAATTAGTTTGATGTAACAGTCGCATTTATAAACATTTATTTGTATCCTCCACAGGAACTACTAATATCTTTTCAAGTGCAATAACTAAAGCATCTATTGATGATCTTTTATTTTTATTTAATGCTCTTTCGGAAATATTCGGTATTGCATTGGCAACTAATAATTTAACTTTTTTTTCTATAGAACTATTCCATTGTTTACCTTGAGATTTAAAACATTGTGCGATTCGGTCTGACCATTTCTGATTGTTTCGAAATTCCGAAACATTTAAGTTAACGCCAAATTTTTCTTCTATTACATTCATATACGAAGATTTTTCATAACAATCTTCTAATTCAGCATTCGGAGAGCCATTACATACTGTATATGTCGTATTTTTCACTTCTAACAAGCCTTGCTTTTCAGCTTCAAAACCTGCCATTCTACCTGCATCATCATTATCCAGCAAAACATGATATTTACATTGTAAATTTCGATAATATGATAATTTGTAAGAAAGATTTCCCACTCCACCCAAATAATCTATAAGTAAAGTTCCATTTTGCAATGCTTTTCTAATGTACTCACTCATATCAGGAAGTATTTTTTCTAATGCTATTTTATCATCTTCTCCCTCAACTAGTAATATATTCTCCGCATTAATCAAATTATCTGAAACTCTTATTCCAAGTATTTCTCTAATTTCCTTTATTTTTTTTACTGGTGTTGCTTTGCCTTCATTTACAATTATATTCTCGCTCAAATTGTTTCTATTAACAAAAAGTGGACTATGCGTAGTAAGTACAACCTGATGATTAACAGCTAATGAACAAATCGTATCATATAATTGTCTTGCACTTTCTGGATGTAAATGTGATTCAGGTTCTTCAATTGCTATTACCGACACGCAATCTCTTTGTCCCGTTATATTTAACATCGCTAATGCTGTCAAGCTTTTTATTCCATCCCCTTTTTGCTGAATAGACGTCGCAGCACCATCATCAATAATAACTTCCGCATTTCGTCGTAATGCAGTTCTTCTTTTATCATTTGATATTTTAATTTGAATATTTCTTAATGCTGGCAAAAATTCTTGCATTGGTTTTATAATTTGTCTTGATATGTTGTCCAATACACTTTGCTGTAATTGATTTATAGTTTCAACAGCTTTCGTATATTCTTCATTATTATCCAATACCTTCAATTCACTCTCAATCAAAAGTTCTACAACATTAAGCGCATCCTGAGCTGTCCTTACTGCTGGAATAAAATTAAAATCAATTTTACGACACACGTACTCAATTATTCTTTGTTTATTACTTAAATCAGAAAATGCAGCGGTCCCCCTTTTAGGTATATCAATTTTAACAGTAGAATGATTTATAGATACACGTACCGGTATATAAGCACTCACCCTAATTCCCGTAATTTGTCTAATATCATTCATCTCTCGTTCAGATAATTCAAAAGTTAAATCTACCGACGACAAACCATTTGGTCTTTTTTCCTGTAATGAAACAGGATAGTCTCTTTCCCATATGTATCTACTATGAAGATACCCTCTAGTTGTATTTAACATACGGGGATTTGTCGCATACAATTTCATGATATCCATTGCCAATGTTAAAGCCTTTAAAATATTTGACTTTCCCTCATTATTTTTTCCAACTAAAACTGTCATATTATTTGTATGTATTTTTCTCGCTGTCGTTATACTTCGATAGTTAATTACAGAAAAATCTGATAATCTCATTTTTTCTCTTGTATGATAATTAGGAAGTTAATTATCACACGTTTCCTTTCTTTTAATATCGTGATTCAATACAATTCAGATACTATGGACTTTTGATTTTTTCCTGTAGCTTGACTACTCAACTGGAGTGTATTGCCGCTACCTTTATCTGAATTGT
>OMDA01001042.1_pt1 | contig 11773 bp, 8 predicted proteins | sample 1645141 | NCBI WGS metagenome assembly OMDA01 (sample SAMEA103958151, study PRJEB25191) | human gut metagenome | reverse complement strand
CTTTTCTCAATTCGGATGTAAAGTCACTAATGTCATCTATAGTTGTTCCCAATGAACGTAACTTCATGGGAATACTATCCACCATATCTATATTAGAGAGTTTATCGACAATGCCCTGCTGGTTCCACAGATTGTTAATCTTCCGTGCGAAATCAAAATCTATTTCTTCGTATGAGCTTATATCTTTTATTTCCTGATACTTATATGTTACCTGCTGATTGTCGCCATGATTTCTAATTCCAATTTTGTTGTTAGCATAAAGGAAGTGAAGAATTTTGGCCATAGAATTATCGAATGCATCTTCTGTATAGCTACCTTCTATCATACCAAACGGGCGAAGCTTTTCATAACGCTTCCATACTTTTTCTCCATCAGCCACTTTGTTGGCCAAGTCAAAGCTGTTCTGTTGATAAACCAATATCTGCAATGCCCTGCGATATACCATCTCAGGCAGATATAATGCTGCAGCTATTGAACGCTGTGGGTGATTGAAGCATATTGCAACTGTCGTAATCTTGCTTTTGTCCTGTGCAACATCTACCAAATACTTCCTGATTTCATCAGAAGCCACATTGCCTTGAATAAACTCCCACTCAATGTCCATGAAGTTCCCATTTTCACCAAGATGTTTATATCTGCCGTCGCCATTTTGATTCAAAGGGTCATACCATTCTTTCTTGCCACAAACATCTTTACCTATCTCAACCACTCTATAACGACACAAATCAAACATTGTGGCAAATCTTCCTCTAAAGTATTCACCTTCTTTCTTTGCCTGATCGTCAATGAAGGTAATTGTTGTTCTTAGATTCTTGTCTCTATGAGCATTGGGGAAATGGGCAAGCAAAGCCGTTTGGACTCCAAGAGCTGTACCCATTTGGTTCATACCTACTATAACAAGATGAATAGTTTTGTCATCATCGGCTTTTATTCCATCGTAGGAATCGATTGGTATATAACTCTGAACCTTAACCTCGCCTTTTTTGCCAACAGGAACTATAGCAAAGTTATCAACAAGAATTTTCTTCGCCCAAATTGCATGTATATTGAATGGGAGGAATTCGACATTCTTGTCTAAACTTTTGTATATATGTGTTGACTTGAAAGCCGTAAATGTGCTTTGATATTCAAGGCTTACATGAACTTTCTTCTTGTCTTTTATTATAACATGTTTAAAATACTCGGAGATATTCTCCAAACAGCTGATATTGAATACATCGTGGTCTTCTTCATTGTCTGCATGTACATCTTCACCCAAGATATATATTTCTTTTGCTTTCTCTAAATGCAGAGCCTCTATGTCTTCACGAGATGTTCGCTCTGCAAAATAAAACACCAGTTTATCTTCTTCACTCTTATCAAGGTCAAGGTCGAGCCTCATTCGCATTTTCTCAACATCCTGCCTTGTTTGTATCAATACATATTTGACATCTTTACGTTTAAGCGAAAGCTTGACAATATTTGCCGTCTGTTCATTGCATCCGATGATAACCACATAATCCTTAAAACAACGGTTGTAGTGTATCATGCCTTGTCTCCATTTTAGGGAACGACGAGACAGATAATTAACGATAGAAGAAACCAATAGGCCTGACAAGCATACGATGCCAGATACGGCACTAATAAAGGCGATGAACCGACCTTCATCAGATGCTGCGGGTAGATTTCCAGGATCTGTAAATTGACTGATTACCGCCCACCAATGTTCTACGACATTGTTTCCCTTATCACGCCAATGCACGATATTATCACTTTCAACCAATTCACCCCATAGACACAAATGTAATGCAAAAAAGCAAACAAACAACGAAATGGCTAAAACCATCTTATGTGGTTTATTACCATACATCCATCTGTCTTTCTCAACAGGCTTAAAAATCCATATTAAGGCAATGAATATTAAACCTATAGTACCTAATGATTCTACAATCAAAGACCAATCAAGATCTATATTACTTAGCATATCTCATTCTATAATAATCGTGACCAAAAAATTCCATTTCACCAAATCGTTCAAAGCCTATGGTCTGGTAGTATGCCTCCAGTTTGGGCTTATCCTTGTCCACTAAGAGCGATGAATAGGCGCAGCCTAATCTCTTGCCCTTCTCGATGGCATATTCTATCAGCATCCTGCCGATACCCATACCTCTATATTCTGGACGGATGGCCATTGAGTCAAGATAGAACTCGCCATCACGTGCTTCAGCTTCCACCTTACTCAAATAGTCTTTGTCCATATCGTCCCAAAGACTATCCCATGTACGATGCCTCAGTTGATGGTATCTCCGTCCGTCGTAAGCTATAAGGCTTCCGACAGTCACACCATCTACAAGTGCGACGATGGAGTTCTTCCATGAATACATGGTACTTTCATCCGAACATGAGTCGATGAATTTCTTCATTTCATCAGTCTCCATGTCCAATGCTGTCAAGACAGTCCATGCTACTATCTCGACATCCTCTATTTTAGCGTCTCTTATTTCTATGTTCATTACAAATCAACAAATTGCATCCAAGCTCGGCACATAGCTTTGCTGGATGGATTCCGCAATGGCATTGGCAACTTCGATTTTGCTTAGCCCAATGCTCTCACCAAAATTATATAGCAGTTCTACTTCGTCCTTGGCTATAATCTTGTCTGACATGACAATAGCTATCATATAGCGAAGCATTCCGTCCCTCATTCCCGGATTGATGCGAAGCAGGTTTGTCACCGCATCATTGAATGTCTCCATCACGTCGCCCTTAGCTATCTCGTCCAAGAACTGTCGAGGGAATATCTTCAACGATGCCAACTGAGAGATAATGAGGTCTATCTCATCTTTCGCAATATTGTCATCCGCATTCGCAACAATAAGACCGGCGGAAGCAATGAATTTTGCCGTATATTCGTCCTGCTCACAGTCTCCCACTTTCAGTAAGATGGCTATCAGCTCTTCCATGCCCTTATCCAAATCCTCTTTCGATTTCGACTTGGCAAACAGGTTGAGGGCTTGCACACGGATTGGATTGACCGGGTGTGAAGCTCTACTCATGCCTTTGTCTTTCAGGAAATACTCCAACCTGCGGTTATTGTCTGCAAGCAATGCTTCAATGCTCACATTCATCTTTACCAAGTCAAGACCGGAAGCCATCTTGAAGAATGCGGTCACGCACACATCGAGGTTCGCCACTGCCATATAGCCATAGCGGTCAGCCACCAATTCTGCCAACTGCTCATGCAACCTTATTTTGTATTGCAAGGTTACTGGCACTTCCGCATTTGGTGGAAACACAAACTGAATCAGACGCGCCAATGCTGTATCTTTATTAAGAAGGTGTCCAAGCTCATGCCCGACAACAAACCGCAGTTCATCAGTCGTCATCAAATCGAAGAGGGCTGAGTTGATGTTTACGATATGTGGTTCTCCTTCGCTTTCTGCAGCAACAGAAAACGCATTCACTGATGAATCCCCAGTGATATAGAAGTCCACTTTGTCTTTGACACCCAACTTCTCTTTCACCTCATGGCACAGCTGATAGAAGTCGGGGAGTAGTTCCTTTTCCACTTTCAGACTATGTCCTTCCATATTGCTTCGCCAATAAGCATCACTACTCGATGAAGTCTTTATCTCACGCAGCACCTCCTCTACAATGTTGCCCTGCAGGGCATTGTATATCTGCTCGCCAATCTGACGCTCTAACTCTATGGAGAGAGGTTGGCTGTTATCTGTTGTCTCATCCTTGGAGGACTTGAACCAATTCCAAATATTGTTTTTCTGTGCCATTTCTTTATTGAATAATATCTATTGCAATAACATTTTCTGAGTTATCGTAAGGAAAGGTATTACAATAATTTATATATCATCCTGTAATTCATTGTCTAATTCAATCGAAAGATTGTTCTGAGGATCGTTCCCATATTTCATAGTCATACTTGCACTTAGAGCCTGGAAGAATGTGCTAATATTAGCTTGACCTATTCTATGATAATTATTATTACTAATAGCCGACAAAAATTCCTTATCGACACTATTACCTATGCCAATTGCAGTAAGCATAAACTTATTAGCAGATATAGAATGGCTTACATCATACAGTAATGATTGAAGATCTGCTTGGCTACATGGATTTGGATTACCATCAGTTAACAAAATTATCCATGGACGATAATAGGAAAGTCCTTTCATTTTATGTTCAATTTTCCTATTTTCGATTAAGGACATCGCTTTACGAACTGCTCCTACTGTATTCGTGTTTAGACCTCTAACTTGAAGAATAGGAAGTCGATCTCCACGTTTCACCAAAGATGGCATTCTCAACACTTTTACTTCACTATCAAATTGAACTATTGCCAATTCAATTTGCTCCTTTGAATATTCCTTAAAGCCATTTTTCCCATGAAGCAAATCAGACATAAAATTTTTGATGGAAGTATTGAGTGTGTCTTCACATAGTTTCATCGAGCCAGATACATCAATGAGCAATACACATAGACAGCGCATTTCAGAATTTGCGCTACTTGTGATGTCTACTCTTGAATGAGGTATTCTTACCTTAGTTCCAGGCGACAAAATGGATTTTAGTGCTTGTTTCCAAATAGTTGATGACGGTTGTTGCTCCTGAGTAAAGGCTTGCATGAACAATGTCTGAAGAATTTGCGGCAACTTAAAGAATCGTTCATGAAGATTATTTTGCTTCAGCAATTCTATGCGACTGCGATTTTTGCCAAAAACGAATAGTTCTGCATCTATTCTCGATGCAATGTCAGAGTATTCGTCTGTATTATAAGGAGGCAGAAGCTTGAATCCACTATAAGGATGAGTTCCAACAAGAATCTTGTAAAAAGAAACAGCTAAAGCAAAATTGTCGCAATCATATGTCTGGAATAACTTTTTTGAATGGCGTTCCTTTGCAAATTTTGCAAAATATTCCGGGGTCGCAACTGGGCCAGGAAAAGTCTTTGTCCCATCTACTATTTGAAAAGAATCAGTATCTACCACTGAGATTTTACCATCAGAGGTAGCTAATACATTTTCTGGCTTTAAATCTACTATAACATATTTACCACTGTTATGGATAATTTCAGTTGCCAAAGCCCAGTTATGAAGCATCTTAATCCTATTGATGAAACCGGTAGGAGAATCAAGCTCATATTTGTTATGCCATTCTGGAAATTTAGGATATTTTTGCTCGATGGTCTTGCCTACAGAAAAGATTTCGATGATTTTAAGATCTCTACTTCCGGCAAATGCTAATCGCATTACATATCCACAAAATGCTCCTTGATTGTTATGTACAATATACTCAGGCCAGCAAATGCGAATATTTGCCATATTTGCATTTGCTGGCTTGTTTACAACCATGTATTCAATCTTTTCTCGATTAGAATCAGCATGATGAACATCTTTGTATATTTTTGCACAATAGCCATGAAGGAAAGACGGATTTTGTATTTTGAAAATTCTACCTTGTCCACCACTGCTTATTTCAGAAGAAACCAGCTCGATTTTTATGGCTTTGCCGTTTTTATATATTTGATATTCCATAATTTGTAGTTGACATTGCTATAAGCATTGTCTTGTCATCGCGTTCAGTTTGACATGCCTTTGTACCTTTATCGATTATATCAACAAACAAGTTAAATCGATTACTATCTTCTTCTGCTATTATGGATTCTATTAAGGGCTCCATAAAACCAGGATGAGGGCTATTTACATCAGAATATTTGCCAATATTCGTGTCAAAAATAGAGCATTCCCAACAAGAACGTTCGCAGCCATCACTTATTAATACTACCGCTTTTGGAATATCTCTGATAACTCTTGTTTCAGGCACATAAACATTGCTTACTTTCAACGCAGGTACATGTGGCTTATCCCAATTGCTCTGAAGGAATAAGGTTTGGTTTCCTTCTTCCCCCTTATGAGGAGTCATTAGATTTTTCCATTCTCCGTTAACCGAATAATATCCCATTCGTCCATCTCCGATATGTCCCGATAACATCCCATTAGGGGTTATAACACAAATCAAAAGAGTTGCATTAAAATCCGTTAATACAGATCCATCGTTCATTTCTTCAACTTTATTTTGATAAATCTGTTTCATCCTCTCACATATTGTACGAAACTCTATATGCCAATCCAATTCGGAAGGTAAAATAGAGTTTTCTATCCATTTATTTTTCGCTATCATTTCTGATAGCAATTTTATTGATATTGTACAATTTGCCTTTGAACCTCTTCCTGCATGTTTCGCAGAACCTGCACCATCAGAGACGACAAGTATACTCCATCCTTCTGAAAGTTCCTGATATAAATGATAATCTTGACATTCTGTATTAGACTCAATGTGAGATCTTCCTCTAATAGAAGCTCCTAATATAATTGATTCGTTATATTTTATGTAGGTTTGTTTACGAATAAAATCATAAGAAGGACTTGTTAATGTATCTAAAGTACTTTCCTTTTGTTCATCTTCCTTGATTTCTTCATTTCCATCTTTTGTTTCAGTATCGACTGCTTCTACTGAGTTTTCTTTAGACTCATCGGGAGCAGTAATGCTATTTGCAACCAACAATGAAGAATTACCATTTGGCAACTCTTCACTGTTTTCTTTATGCAATAAATGATTCCAAAAGTCATTTACAGACTTTATAATTTTTATCATATTTCAAAACTGTCAAAAGGTTTCATCCATTCACTTTGACCACCAGAAATGTCAACTTTCTGTCCAGGTTTTGAAGACACAATTATTGACATGCTATTGCTCAACCATTTGAAAAAGGCTCCGAAATTTGTTCCTTTAAGTTGTTGAGCATTACCTGCAGTTAATCTTTTAATTGTTCTCTCAGAAATTTGAGAACCAACGCCAAGTCCCTGGATATAGTAGCTTCTGTTTTTTGCATCTTGCTTTATTCTTGCTTCAAGAGCAGAAATCTTTGCTTCATCGTATGGATTAGGTTCGCCATCGGTCATAAACACAATCCATGGACGATAATAAGGCTGTCCAGTTTCTTTATAAAATTCTTTGCGATCATTTGTCATTTGGATTGCAGCTTCAAGAGCAGCAACGGATTCAGTTGTACTCCCTCTTGTTACAAGTCTTGGTGGCATTTCACCTTGATCAAGAAGACAAGGATTTCGCTTGAACATAACATCCTGATCAAAGGCTATAATACATACTTCCAGCTGTTCCTTCGTACTTTCAGGAACGCCATTACCATATTCTATATCTTTGAAGAAGTTTCTGAGCGCCTCATTAAGTTCTCCAATACAAGGTTCCATTGTACCAGAAACATCTACTACTATTGTGCATAGGCACTTCATTTCTGCGTTAGGGGCAGATTCACCATGAAATCTTTCTAATCCCATAATTTTATGAATTATTAGAGTTTACAGCTATTTGACGAATGGCGTCCCAACCATTGTCCTTATAAATATCATAAATTGCTCTGAATCCATCACCATAAATCGGGTCAGGATCATCAAACAATTGCTTCTCGTATATTCTTGCAAGAGGGAAATCGATTGAATGATAAACGTAGTAACTTGCAAGATTACACATTCCTTCCGCAATCTGAGAAGGAATGTTCAATAAGCCATGTTTAAAGCACCATGCATGTATCAATTCATGAGCAAGTACGCCAGCAAAATGAATCTTTGTATGGTGAGACTGAACGAAAATCTTTATTTTCCCATTTGATTGTAAAGAACAAAAACCTTCATTGAAGATACTCACTTCACTTTTCTTATAGGCCGCCATTTCTTGACTTGTTGCTGTCCAAATCGTTATGTCATCAACCCGCAAATCTTTAAAACCTGCTTTATGCAATCGTTCAACGACCTGCCCAAGCATCCAATCAAATGGACGCTTGGGACTCACGGCGATTTTCATACAATCCGGACAAATGATGCGTCCGTCAGAAATCGTATTGCCTGCTATTGGTACAAGTTTTCTACATTCTGAACAATAGCCCACACAATTCTCGGAATCAATATGTTTTTTGCAACAATGATTTCCATAAATATCCACATAATGTGAAAGGATTAATGTGGAATTACAATAGAAACATTTATCCATCATATTTTGACTGCATCATTTGAAGGGTCTATAGGTTGACTCGGATTATCCATCGAATCTGGCTTACTAACATCCTGAGCGATAAAATCATCCTCATGATCATCTGGTAGTACATCTGCAAAGATTTTGTCAATTCTGCTTTTTATATACTTGGTACATATCTTCCTTGCATGACTATATATTTCGTAATTATCGTCGTCCGTTTCGTTCTTATTACGCTTTTTATAGTCTTTCTTTATAAACGCATTTTGTGATTCAGGATCTTCATCTACTATACCTCTAAAATCTTTGTCCTTTCCTAATGGTACCTTACCAAAAATAATTTGGTTACGATACATAGAAAGATTACCACTACGCAGTACATTTATATCATTAAAAGCTTTTGCACGTGCTAATTTATCCATCGTGTCAGATTCTAAATCAATGAGCTTATCATATTTTCCATCTTCTTGCATCATTTTGTTAAATACAGGGAGAACTTCCAATACAATGAACATGAACATTATTAACAAACGAACTAGCCAAAGAGAATTGAATTCTTTTGACACTTCGGTTGTATTTTCCCCTTTAGAATTCTTCTGATAAACGGGATTACCTTTTGAATCTAAATGATCTTTATAAAAGGATGTTATTGCAAGAAGCGCTTCAATTCTGCGTGAAAATCCTTGCATTAAAGTAATATTACCATCTTTACTTTCAAGAGCACGCTTATGTTCATCGTTATAAAGGGACTGAAGCGTATCTAGCTTTGCTTGTGACTTTTGATAGTTTTCGTAGGCATTATTTTTAGCCTCCTCTAACTTCTTAGCTTTAGGGCCATACCCAGCTTTGCTACCAAATTGACCATGTGCAAGCTCAGTTTGATACAAATTATCACTATCTTCCCATTTCGTTTTTGAATCGTCAGTAATACCTTTTTGTGCTTCTAATTGTGATTTTAATTCTCTTAATTTTGGACTAGATTTAAGCAATGCATCATCTGCTGTCTTGCCTTCGTCCATTTCTGTTATGTACTCATTAATTTTACCATCAAAAATTTTCATTTCTAATGGTGTGGAAATCACAACACCAAGGAATATTGCAATAATTATACGTGGAAGCCCACTTTTAAACTCTTGCATAGATATTGTAGACTCTCCATCAGAATACATAGAATTAACCAAGTATCTATCAAGATTGAATATTACCAATCCCCAAATGACACCAATAAATGCAGCAGCAATCCATGGCGCGGAAGAAGCGTCATCTTTTATTCCAATCGATGCAACTGTGTATGCAGCATATCCCATAGAAAGTGTGGCAAGAATGGCAGTACCTAAAATGGTTCCTCCCATACCTGCTTTTTTTGACCAATCAGTTGGACACATGCGGAGAAGACTTTTATCAAGTCCACCACATGTCCAAAGGAATTCCTGAATCCATCCACATCTTCTTCTTTTTCGCTCGGGATTAATTTTTTTTATCTTCTTGCCAGTCTCGTCTACATCCTCAATATATGGCTGATCATATTCGCCCTTCGCTCTCAAATCGTCAATTTCATCAAGAGTTTTTTGGAAGGCGTCTTCAACATCATGTTCAACCATATTATTGTCTGATAAGGTTTTGTCTGTTGGATAAAACTCCTGATTGAACTTTTTAGGTCCATCTTGCAAAAGCTTTGCTAATTCGTTTATCCTCGGATCATTTGAGTATATGCCATCTGATGGAGTTGGTATAGGCTCAGGCTGAGGATTGGGAGCCGGTTGAGGTTGGGGCTCGGGAGATGGCTGTGGTTGAGGATCAGGAGATGGCTGTGGTTGAGGATCAGGAATTGGTTCTGAAGTAACCTTTACAGCATCAAGTGCGTTCCAATCTTCTGCTGTATATTCTATAGTTGGACCGTCTGGAGCACCTTCACATACAAACTCTACATAATCTGGTATAGAGCCCAAATCAGTTTGAACATCTTTAATGATATAATAATCGCCTGATTTTGACTTGTATCTACAACCTATTTCTGGTATTGGAAAAAAATCGGTTATCATATTATTGCATATATTTTAACTGTAAAACATTCCACTCCTTTACTGCAAGCTTGAGTTGTGCTTCGTCATCATTGCAGAAAATTTCGTTAGAATATTTATTGTAGAACTTTATTAACTGTTCAAATTCTTCTTTGTATGTTAGGAGATGCTCGCTTGCAGGGATAATCGTTGTTTGGAACGTAATAACCTCATTATTGAATTTATTAAGTTCAATTGCTAATTGTCCCTCGACAACACTTCCACATTCAGACTGTATTGACCCTTTTGTTTTACTTTCTGCATCATATAGGGTCTTGAATATAGATTCATGTATATTGTCTATGTTACCTTGAAGAACTTGAGTATCTATGGCAATTTTGTCTATTTTTCCTTTTACAATACTCTTAATTTGTGCTTCAATGTCGAATTTTGAAGTATAAAACTTGCTAACCGAGTCTCGAAGTGCTGAGAAATCAGCTCCACCTTCTTCCAAAATCTTGAGGAAATTTTCAATCCACTCGCTTTCAATTGTACTTGATAAAGCAAGTTGACCTTCATTCATAAGCGCACGCCAAACGATAGTCTTAACGTTTTCCACTTGATCAATTATGTCTGCATCTTTAATGAACGAGAGTGCTCTACGAATCATCTCTTCAGAAAGAGCATTCTTCCAATCTCCGTATTTTGACTGAACTTGTTTCTTGTCTATTACTTGCTGATTAATCGTTTGCTGAATTACAGGATAAATAACATCTTTAGCAACTTGCTCTCTTTTTGCCAATCGTACACTTGGCTTCATCTCTGGAGTCTTTTCAACTGCTTTGATGTCTGAGGACATTTTTTCAATCTTATCATTTGAAATGCCTAGCACATATGCAAGAACTACGCCATAAGATTCATTATAAAACTGTGAAAGAGCTGCATTGATACTACCTTTTAGTGAAGAAGGACACTGCACGGTCTTTGTCCATGCATCATCGATAGACTTTATCGTATTAATGATTTTCTCACGATTATCAAACGTTGGAAGACATTGAGATATGTTTTTCAGAGTACCACCCGTTATGTGACGGAAGATAGACTGCGCTTTTTGGAAACCTTCTCTTGCATCCTGGTAAAAAGCGTTATCGGAGTCAGCAATGGTTCTTGACATTTCTGTCAAAATTGACATAAAGAAACGTTGAAGTTTATCTGTTTCATTATAAGCGTCAATGAAATCTATATGGTTTCCAACAGGATTAGATAAGTCGTATTTTAATTTAATACCACCGACAGTTTGGCCTAGTTGCAAACCATTAACTATTTTATTTGCAAGATTCTCGTTCAACTTGCTAAATGTTGTCTGCAAAATATCTTCTGCAACATTTCCTTCTTTATTATAAAGGTAGAATATCCAGTTCTCAGGTTTACGTCCGAAAGTGTTCTGTTTTAATACCTCGTGGAAATCATAACTATCATCAAGAATTATACCTGCCTGATTAGATACTTTTCTTAAACATATTGCAATATCCAATTCTGATCTAAGAGAATTTGCCAAAATGTCAGCAACTTCTAGTTTACTTTCACCAAGTCCAGGAGTGTCAACAAATTGAATTTTACCAACTTCCTCTGGACCGTTTTCTCCATTAACCTCAAATCCGCAACTACGCGCCTAATATGATACAGAAGCGAAAATAATCTGCATCGTTAGTAAAAAGGGGGCACAGTGC